>MDSY01141682.1_pt1 | contig 10407 bp, 12 predicted proteins | sample 811131 | NCBI WGS metagenome assembly MDSY01 (sample SAMN05326643, study PRJNA326480) | marine metagenome | isolation source: seawater | place: Atlantic Ocean: South West | collected 2010
TCCATCTTCCACTCCTCCTTCAGCTTGTCGACCGCCTCCCAGAAAGCGGCCGCCTTCTCCCCGCTCACTGCCGCCGCGACGCCACCCGACATGAACTTGCAGAGGTCTCCCTTCTCCATCTTCCACTCCTCCTTCAGCTTGTCGACCGCCTCCCAGAAAGCGGCCGCCTTCTCCCCGCTCACTGCCGCCGCGACGCTGTTCGACATGAACTTGCAGAGGTCTCCCTTCTCCATCTTCCACTCCTCCTTCAGCCTCTGGAGGCAGTCTACAATGTGGACGAGGTTTGAGCGCGCTCCGTGAACGCTTGAAAGCATATTCTGCGCGTTCTTCATCCCGCCGACGAGTGTCTTGAGGCGTTTGAACGCTTTAGCGAACGAAGCGTCGCACTCGCACTGCAGGTTGCAGACGACAAGCTCCGCGCATCTTTTGGACACGGAATGGTTGGACCGGAGCAACGATGCGTGCTGCTTGGGAACGAGAGAGTGTACGGCCGTTGCGAACTGAATTGCCGCGTGCTCGACAGTCGAGCCCCGGGGGACCACCACGATGACGCACCGCTCGAGTCCCTGAAGCTCCGGCACGTCCTTTGCGCCGAAGCGAATGCGCACGACTAGCAGAGACGGGTTTTGAGCCAGGATTCTCATCGTTTTTTTCACGTCCCTCTCTTGACACGACTCGCCGTGGTAGTAGGAGCCGTCCCACTCCACTGCCACGCCGAGCTGCTGGAAGAGCGCGTCTACCTTCCCGAGGTCGTCGCCGCCTTTGAGGCAGGCAGCGAGGCTGCACATCGAGAGGTCGCGGAGGATCTGGAGCACCAGTGCGACGAACAGCATCTCTTCTTGCGACCGCTGCTTCAGCCTCGGAAGCGAGCGAGGTCGTGCGTGCTGCTCGTGCAGAGTCGTCTGCCTCATCATTGTGCTCGTCTTCGGCTCCCACGGCGAGGTATGTGCGCCCTTTTGAGCAGATACAATCCGATGGCGTTGAGATCTACCGCTATCTCAGCCACGCGTCGATCCTTGCCGGTTCGGTGATGAGCGAGTCGCGCGCTCGCTTCTTCTCCTTGCAGCGCGACGCGACGCCCGACGTCCTTATCCCCGGTCTCTTGCTCGGATGCCAAGCCCTCTAGGTGTTTTGACGTTTCGTGCCAAAAAAAAGGTGAACCGCACCATCCCGTCTCTCACTCCACCATCCTCGTGGTGCCGAGCACAGTGGCCAGGAGCAGCGCCGTGTGTCCGACGAACTCGGCAAAGTACTGTGGCTGGACGGCACCCGCGCGTCCCTCGAGATCGAGCGTGACACTGAACAGGGCGAGCAACGCCAGCGCGCTGAGCAGCGACGCAGCCACGAGGTGGGTGCGAATGCACGCGAGCATCGGGAATCCCAGTGCAAAGGACAGAAAACAGCTCATCTGGTGCAGGGTCTCCAGCTCGGCGGTGCAGCACGGTGGTCTGCCACCTACATTCGAGGCCCCAGACGTCATCTGAGTCGTAAAGAGCGCGCCCGCGATCCAGAGTGAGAGGGACGACGGACGGAGCCGAGCGGGCCCGCGGCACGGGTAGGACACCACGACGCCAAAGTTGAAGAGCGCCGGTATCAGCATCCACTGCAGGCCACGGTCGACCCCCCCTGGGACCAAGAGCACACTGAACGCGATGGAAAGGCCCACGCACAGGTACTCTTCAGGGCGGGGGGCGTCCAGCAGCGCCCGCATCCGGTACACCCGATGCAGTACGCCGGCCCCGGTCGCGGTGAGCATCAGGAGGGAGAATGCGTACATGGGCAGCGTCTCGCGGATGGCGAGCAAATCGAGCCGCGTCGCATAGGACAGCCACGTCGGGTCGTCGAGGAGGACGCGGCGGTGGTAGACGAGTGGCACAATGTAGTGGAGGGCGTTGAGCCCGACCACCCCAAGCACCAGCCAGACACGCATGTGCTCTTTGTCAGGGCGGCCCCAAATTTTAGTTCGGTGGCTGCTCGTTCGTGTTGCGACGCTTGTTGCGGCCGCGCGATCCACCGTGCCCGTTTGAGACCGCTTTTAGGCTGGCCTCTTCCCTCGTGCCGAGGGCAAAGTCCCGGTGCATCAGCTTGGACAGCTCACGGTACAGCCAGTGCATGTGGCTTCCGGTCACGCTCTCAAAGTGTCCCTCGACAATCTGCGTTGCGAGCACGGACGCTCGCGTGTCGATGGGTGGCGGAAACGATGCTCCGCTGGAAGACGGTGCGGACAGCGGTGGCGACGGAACAGGTCCTTCCATGTCGAGATCCTCTCTATTACGATGAACAACACACAATCTGATCGCGAAAACCAACGCGCGACGCGCGTTTTTTTTTGAGGCACAGTAGTTAAGAGCTCGGATCAATGATACCCCGCGAGCAACTGTGCACGTCCATGGGCGGCATTTACGACGACAACGGTGCCACCTGCACGCTGCAGCGGCGTTCGGACGGCCAGCGCCCGTCGTGTCTCAAGGCCGCGGCCGAGGTCATGTTTGCCGACAACCTGGGACCGTGCTACGACTTTCAGCGCCTCGACAACTCGGTGTATCGTGAGCGATACCGAATGACCGACAAGTGCTTCTCGCAGATGGAGGTGTTCAGCGCGCTGGTCGCCGACGAGGGCGGCATGTGCGCGTCGGTTCAAAACTGGAGGGGTGCAAAGGGCAGCTTCGTCCCCTCCCAGTATCCGATCGTGTCGGTCCCGCAGTCGCCGCGCGTGCGCGAGTGCTCGGTCCACCGCACGCAGTCGCGGTGCGAGTGGGGCCTCTGCGCATGGAGCGACGCGCCCACGTATGTGCAGTGCCTTGACAAGAGCCCCAACGACTGCATCGCCATGTGCGACACCCTCGGCGGTGACATGGTGGACGGCGAGTGCGTCGTTCCGCGGTGTCGACCGACGCAGATGGGAGACACGCCGTGCTAGCCTACGAAACGCAGACAGAGGTAACGTCGGCGCACCGTGTCTCTGGCACGGCGTCTTGCATGGTTCGCCATCAACGCGACGTCGATCCGGGTGCTGCCGATGTTGCCGACATACGAGATCCGTTCCAATTCCGTTCCTCCACCATCCTCGAGTCGGTGGCGAATGTAAACGTTCAGCAACTCTGTTGCGAGTATCGTGCTCTGTGCGTCCTGTCCAGGTAAAAAACATGTCCCCGAAAAGCATTTAGTCGGTGGACTTGTATTGACCCGTGATCGGAGCTCCTCGAGTCTCTACCTCGTACGGGGTGCGTTCATGCAGACAGATAAGTAAAATGTGCGACTTGTGAGCAACACAGGCACAATGTCGGCTCCGACGACGGAAGACCTGCATGAGGAGCAACGATCCGACTCGAGCGATGCCAGCTCGATCTCGGACCTCCTTGGATCGGACGATGACATGTCGGACGAGTTTGTTTGGGAGGTGGACCCACTCTCGACGGCCATCGCTAGCCAAGCGAGCGGTGACTTTGACATCATGGACCGCTCGCAACTCATGCCGGGGCAGGCTCGCATGAACAACGTCCTCAAGTCTCTCGAGAAGCGAGCCATGTCCGAGGAAGCGTTTCGCCAGCGCAAGAAGGAAAGGATGTCGTCGTCACGCTTTGCGGCTTCTGCATCGACCTCGCGGTCCACATCGACCCCTGCTTCGACGCCCGCCTCCACGCCGCGGGCTCCGGCCGCCCCCAAGACTCCGCGCGCAACGTCCGCTGGCGCCGGGTCCGCTGGCACCGGGTCCGCTGGCACCGGGTCCGCTGGCGCCGCGTCCGCCGCCGCCGCCCCCAAGACGCCGCGCGCCGCGTCCGCCGCCGCCGCCCCCAAGACGCCGCGCGCCGCGTCCGCCGCCGCCGCCCCCAAGACGCCACGCGCCGCGTCCGCCGCCGCCGCCCCCAAGACGCCGCGTTCAAAGAGCTCTGCGACCTGATGCATGCGTCACCACTCTTTTTTCTGCACGTATCTTGCAAATCAGCATGGATACCCTAATCAAGCGAAAGGCCATGATGAGCCTGAGACACCGACTGGCCTCCAAGCGTTCCGCCTCCGTCCCTCCCGTCGCCCCTTCCGCCTCCGTCCCTCCCGTCGCCCCTTCCGCCACACCTCCTCCGGCGCGTCCAAAGTCCTCCGGATGCTCTTCCTGTGGGCAGAAGATCTCCCTTGACCCCGAGGACACCGAGGCCCGCGCAAAGGAGCGCGTGCGCTTGGTACGCGTGAAAAAAGGCAACTATCGATCGATGGGCCTGTCGTCGATGGAGCCACAGCACCGGCGGTAAGGATGGCGTAGCCATCCGGACGGACGCTCTGCATCCTGTGAGGATGGCACTCACATGATGCTACAACCGCCATCCTTGGTTTGGTTTGACTTGACACCGGAGCTGTTCATGAGCACGCCGTTGCACGTGCACGGGTAGTGGCCGTCGTTCTGGTCCTTGCAGGCCACTCCGGACACGCCGAGAAACCCCTGCTTCTCAGCCTCGCCGCTGCAGCAGTTGACTTGGGCACAGGCAGAGCTCGCACTGCTGAAGAGGTGGCTCGTGCCCGAGCACTTTGTCCCGGTCGGATAGCACCCGACACCGCACTTCTCCTGATGTGGGCATTTTGGCGGAGGTGGTGGAGAGGGGGCCGCCGGCGCGCTGCTGTGGTGACCGTAGTTTAGGTAGATGATGACCCCCACGACGACCACGACGACCACGCCACCGATCATCATCATCGAACTGCTGCCGCTGTCCGGTGGGGGCGCCGTGCGCGCGGTCATCATGGCATGGAGGCTCAAGGGAGCGACGGGCATCGGGACGGGCGTCCCCATGGGCGCGGGAGGTGGCGGCGCCGGAGCTCCCAACGGTGCAGGTGCGGCGGGGGGCGTCATTGGTGAAGCCATTCTCCTTTTCGTGTTTACACAGCCGAGGTCTTTTTTTTTGTTTGTGCCACTGTGACACACGCTAGCAGCGTGGTGCGCAGGTGTAAGTTGGACACGCGGCAGGGCAGGTCGCGACGTACGGGGGTGGCCCGGCGTAGTAAGGGCCATACGGAGGCGGATACATGTAGCGCGGCGGCGGCGGCGGGCGGTAGACGACCTCGTACGACGAGACGGCGCACGGCATGTCGCTCCAGTACCTGTAGGCACATGGCGCCAGCGCCGGGAAGGTGTTGACCACGTTGACGTAAGGGTGGAGGTTCGGGTGAAAGTCGTGATGGTGCCTGTGGTGAGTGTGGTGGTGGTGGTGGTGACGGCTGCTCTCACAAGACGACGCGGCGTCGCTGTGCTCGCCGTCCACCTCCTCCTCGGCCTCGGAGGCGCCCGGCCGCGTGAGCGGAGCGGGGGCGCGGACACGCTTGGGTCGTCGCCCACGACGCAACTCCCGCAAGGTGACCATGGTGCGCCTTTAGGAGTGAGCATACAAATTTATGTTTACCAAGGTGAAAGGAGCAAAACATGAGTCGGACCATATTGCTCAGCGTCGGTGCCGTGGTGCTCGTCCTCATCGTGGTCTCGGTCTACTTCATAGTGACGTCGTCTGGAGACACTACGACGACCACACAAACGACGGTGATCCCCGGCTCCTCGTCCCCGGTCACGACCGCACCGGGCTTTGGACGCATCACATCCTTCTCTATAAACCCCGGCTCAAACGGCTACTGCGACAACGACGCGCAGTGCCGCGACGGATCCAAGTGCGTCAACGGGACCTGCACCATTCACGAGTGCAACAAGTGCGTCCCGTACGGCACGACGGAGCTGGGCAACCCCGACTGCCTCAACTACTGGGACGAGGTTCCCAACGAGAAGCGGATGCTGGACAAGATGGGCCATCGGTTCGCTGCTCCCATCTCCTCGCACCTGTGCGAAAACTTCCACCCGCACTTTGAGCTGGAGACCCCGGCGGGCTCGTGCTCGGTGAGCTTTTCGAACCGCTGTCAGCAGACGAGCTGAAAATATTAAAACGGTAGTGTTACTTTTTTTACGCGATCATGGATAAATATGGCGTGCCCTTCGGTCGTCCTGACCGTCGCAACTCTAAAGCAACGGGGGTGCGAGTTCGGAAAGAAGGAGCTGCACGTGTCGACGCCGGTCTTTCGCCACCTAAGTATACCGACCCACTCCCTGACGCTCGTCAATCCGGTCGAGAATGGCGACTGCGGTGCGCAGATGATGAAGATGATCATGCTCGCGTTGGGTCATGTCTCGCCGAACCCTCGTCGTCGCATCTACGAGCTGGTGCGGCAGAAGGGTCTGATGCACCACGCGCGCCTGTCCGACTACGAGCGCAGCCTCAACCCCCCGTTCGGAATCCGCTTTCTCGAACTGTGGGAGATCCTCCTGTTGTGTGAGGATCTCCACGTCAGCCCGCTCGTCGTTGCCATGGAAGAGCGTCTCAGTGGCAACCGGTCGCACCAGTACCACAAGTACTCGTGGAGGTTTCCGGGCGTGCCGGACGGCGGCGCCAGCTGGCCGATTGTCATCATCGCGATGACGCACGCCGGAAAGCATTTCGAGGCGGTGGCTAAGAAGATGCACGGTCGAGGCAAACAGACGGCGCTGTGCTTCACCTTCGCACCCAGCGAGGGTGTGACGATGGATGGCCCCGATTTTGTCGAAGAAGGGATGCTGAGCCCCGTGGGCGAAATGCTGCAAGTGCAGGGGCTGGACCTGCGCCTATACGTGGGTTACGAACCGCCACAGGGGTCCCTTTTGGACGGTAGCAAAGACGAGGTCGTTATGAACCCGGACACGCTCCACGTTGTTACAGACAATCACGCAGACCAATTCATAGTCGTTCTAAGCAAGACACAAAAGGAGGATCTCACCGCCAGGCTGCGCGCGGCGGGGCGAGTGACAAAAGGCACGGCGACGGGGCAAGCCGGCAGCAGCAGAGCGGAGAAGAGGAGGTCCGACTCCCCACCCCCGAGCTCACACAGCGCCGGCAAGAAGCCGCGTCCGCCCTCCCCCCGTTTCGACGACGAAGACCCCGAACTCGCCGCCGCGATCGCGGCCTCGCTCCAGCAGGCAGGAGCACCGCGTCCCCCCAGCCGGCAGTCGCGCTCGCCCAGCAGACAGCAGTCGCGCGCCCCCAGCCGGCAGGACAGCATGAACAAAGAGGAGCGCCGGCAGATGGAGATGGCGCTAATGATGTCCATGCAGGATCCCGCGCTCTTCAGGGGCATGGTGTTCAGATCCCAACGATCTTTGGCGCGAGTACGAGCACGATGAAGCTGTCGTCGCTGCCGAGCGGGTACGTGAGCACGAGTGGCTTGCCAGACTCGAGGCGAGCGGTGACCATGTGCTTCTCGATGCACTTGAGAAAGAGAGCGAGGTAGTTGATGGAGAACGACCCATGGAACCGCTTCTCGAGGCCGTCCGGTTTCGCCCAGCTGACCTCCTCCTCGTGCTCGGTGACGATGACGGACGACCCATCGGTGCCACGCTGCGTGTCGACGATGGAGTGAAACACGCGCTCCTGCGACACGCAGGTCCCCTCCGCCGAGATCGTCACGATCATGTGGACGTGGCCTCGTTCGTTGGGGCCGTTTTCTGGAACTTCGATGGTGAAGGAGACGTCGTTGGCGTGCGTCTCGCGGCAGCTCCGGATGCAATTGCGCAGGGTCGGCGCGTCGAACTCCAGCGTGAAGTTGAACGTGATGTCCTCCAGCGGTGGAATCTGCACGCCGGGGCTGACCATCGTCGACACGTGAAAGTTGACGACGTGCGTCCGAGCGATCGACTCATAGAGGCGCAGGGTGATGTCCGACGATCTTGGGCGCGAGAAGAGATCTAGACTGTAGTGCGGCTGGACCGACTTCAGGCACGTGTTCAGCACGCTCGTATCGACGGTGAACGTGGGTTCTCCCACGAGCGTGACGATGCGACAGCGCACGCTGCTCTTGACGATGCACACCTGGCTGTTGTCGATGGCCTCTACCTTTAGGAACGCCTCCTCCTCGCTCATCCGAACCAGCTTGAACTCGACGCCCCGGCTGAAGATGGCCGAGAGAGCCTCCAGGAGCGTCCGCAGCGACGCCGTGCAGTCGAACGTGACGTGGAATAGGTCTTCCGCGTCGCAAATCTCCATCGAAACGCCAAAGTATGATACCTGTCCGGACACGATGGGCACTTCAGCGGTCCTAATCTGACAGAAAAGCAAACGGACCCCATTTTCGGAGTGAACGCGCAGAGTCCATCGCAATCGTGGTGCTTTCGACCACTCAAACGCCGACTATTTTTTTTGTAATGTTACTAACAAAACACCACACCCCTAAGAATCATGGGTAAGAACAAAATGGAGCTCGCGATCAAGCCCCTCCGGGGCGCTCAGAAGAGCGTTGACCGCTCCAACTTTTCCGTCAGGAACGGCATTCACAAGCTCGTGAAGGAGCTTGGCGTGCAGGACGTGCAGATTAGCTCCAAGGCGATGAAGGTCGTCAACGACCTCACGTGCGACCTGATCGTCAAGTTTGCGCAGACGTGCAACGAGGGCGCGCTCCAGCGCACGGAGACCAGCGTCAAGGTGCAGAAGATTTCGAAAAAGACCGGTCGCACATACATGGCGACCAAGAAGGTCACGCTCGGCAACACGATGAGCATTCACGACCTGAACACCGCCGGTAACCTCATCATCGAGGACACGCAATTGAGGCTGCTCAATAAAGAGAACGCCATAAACTGCTGCAAGTACGCGTATACGAATAGGAGTGTGCCCAAGGACATGCTCACGTACGGTAAGGCTGCGAAGAACCCCATGATCAAGTTCCCGGTCGCGTACATCAAGCGCTTTGTCAAGACCCTCAATGGCCAGTCGTACCGCATCGGCGTCGGCGCGAAGGCGCTCACCGCCCGCGTGCAGCACCTGATCGGCGAGCTGATCGGTATGGCGTGCACGACCGCCCAGGACCTGGGCGACAAGCGCATCACCACGCGTCACCTGCAGCTCGTCCTCACGTTCGACAAGGCGCTCGAGGAGTGCTTTATGATGAAGAATTCGAAAATGCGGCCGGCTTCGGCGATCGGCGCGGGCATGCCCGACTTTGAAAGGGCGAAGGGTGCCATGGTCGTGTCCACCAAGAAGTCCGGCTCGAAAGTGTCGATGGGGCCGGCGGCCGTGTTCGAGACCGAGTCGGTCGGACCTGAGATGTGGGCCTGCGTCAACCCGTACGACAGGTCGGGTAAGGTGACCGCGAAGATGAAGGGAGGCGCCTGCACGAAGGGAGGCTTTCCCCGCAAGGGCTTCGACGGGGCCCACACACAAAGGCAGCCGTGCACCGAGGATTGCAGCTATTAGTCTGCGAGCTTGTATATGAACGTTGTGATACGAGAAGCAGACAGAAACAAGAAAAAAGGGACTCTTTTTTTTTGCGAGTCACAGTGAGAGAGATAGAGGGGATGCCGACGACCATCGTTCAGCACGCGGCCTCTGGCGACTGGACGTCGGTGCTCAAGATGTCTGTCACCACCGGCATCGTTGTCGCGCAGTCGGCATCATGGGATCGCGCTATCGGACGAGTCTTTTCCTACGTCTTTAACGACACCGGGGACGAACCGACGATCGCCACTGCACTGTCACAGGCGATATTCACGACTGCGCTGGGGATGACGGCGATTTACTCGCTACACCGCTGCATGACGTGAGCAGTGGGAAGCTCGTGCGGACGTCGACGAGCAGCGCTCCAAGCGCAACAGACACGACCGTCTCGATGGAGAGCGAGCGGACCAAGAACGCGAACGCGAGTACGCACCACGCCAGGCCCACGCTGGATGTGACCTGCGGGTGCACGATGCAGCCGGCAAAGAGGGGACGGCACGCGATCTTCTGTGAGAGAAGCACTCCGCACGCGACGCACAGCGGAAACTGCGCCAGCCTCCCCAGCGACATGTCGTCGCCCGTCTTGTGCTTTTCACTCTCGGTCGAGTCGGCTGTCGCGGCTTCCTCAGTCTCTTCCCCCTCTTCAGGTGTGCTCTGCTCGTGGACGATGGCGGGGGCCTCGCCGCGCGCCAGACAGAAGAGGTCGCCGAGAACATAGGTGGTGCGCACCGCCACGTGCTCGACGAATGCCGATTTGTCGCGAGGTTCGGGCATGCCTACTGTAAGAAGCTCCATGAGCGAGCTGACGAATGGGTGCACTCCGCGCAGATCGCCGTCGAGAATGCCGCGCATCGATGTGGCACAGCAGAGCCGTGCCATCGTGACGCTACTTTCTAGCTCGCTCACGGTGCTCGGAGAGCAGACGACCGCCATGCGATCTGCTGTGTGCTGTGTGCGGACTCCACCGTGTTCGCAATCTAACGATCGCACACGTGGCGAAGCACCTCCCTGACAAGAATGTTGTGGAAGGCGGTGGACGGGGCGGTTTGTTTCGCATTGGGCTCGGCGGCGGGCTCGGCGGCGGGCGCGGCGGCGGGCGCGGCGGCGGGCGCGGCGGCGGGCGCGGGCTCCTCCTCGA
>MDSY01156000.1_pt1 | contig 10407 bp, 6 predicted proteins | sample 811131 | NCBI WGS metagenome assembly MDSY01 (sample SAMN05326643, study PRJNA326480) | marine metagenome | isolation source: seawater | place: Atlantic Ocean: South West | collected 2010
CCCGAGCACGACCAGGCCCGCACCGCATCGACGTCGTCACCGGCCACTCAACGCATCATCTGTGGGCGAACCTCGCGCCGACGCCGACAGAAAGCACAGCGCTTTGCTCGATGCGAAGGTACGACGCACACAAAAGTTGTTCCGCGAGCTGCTCCCCCCTTCCGCCGACCTCGAGGTGTACCCGTCCCCAAAAGCCGCCGGCTTCAGAAACAGGTGTCGCTTCGCGATTGTCCGGGAGGAGGAGGTTCGGGAGCAAGGTGATGAGGGTGACGAGGTGAGTGAGAAGCACGAGAAAAGTCGCGGTGCGCTTCGCTACGCGCTGTTTGAGAAGGGCAAAGTCGAGGTGCTCAACACCGAATCTCCCGATTTCTTCCCAGCCGCGTCAGACGCGGTCGCGGACCTGATGCCGAGACTGTTGCGGTACCTACACGAAGTCGATAAGGATAGTACGGATACTAATCGTAATCCTCTCACGACGAATTTATCCGCCGTCGGGTTTTTGGCCAACCGAGCCGGCGATGTAATCGTGACGCTGTGGAACTCTACGGGTAAACAGTCTGATACGAATACGAAAGAAGACGAAGCGTCACACGAGGATTTCGAAAGGCAATGGGACCAAGCCGCGTGTCTTCTCGTCGACGAGTTACAACTAACTGGGCTGGTGTCGCGCCGAAAAGGACACGCGTTTTTATCGTCAAACGGCGACGACACGATTGTTGAGAAAATGACGGTACCAAAAACAGGTTGCGTAAACGACTCGGGAATAACTCAAGAAACGTTACAAATACAAATGGTGGAGGGTGCGTTTTCCAACCCCAACCCTGACGTCGCGGAAATCACCGCGGCGTGGCTGCGGGAAACCGTGTTGGCGGCGTTTGAGGAGCGACTTGTGGAGGATGAAGGGAATGGAAAGAATTTCACTTCAAAGAATTCCAAAAACGAAAAAACAAAGTTCTCCCTCGTCGAGCTGTACTGCGGCAACGGCACGCACACCGTGAATTTGTCTCCTTTGTTCCACAGCGTCGTCGCGGTGGAGATCGATCCGAGGCTGTGCAACGCTTGTGAGGTAAACTTTCGACTGAATGGTATACAAAACGCAACCGTAAAAGCGCTACCCGCGGAGACGTTCAGTAAAAGAAAAACAAAACCAAAACAAATTGACGATTTCATTTTAGTGGACCCGCCGCGGAACGGGCTCGACCCTGTGACCCTAACCTTAGTACAATCGTACCGTACCATCCTATACATCGCGTGCGACTCGAGGAGCTTGGTCCGGGATTTACAGGAACGGGGACTCGCAGTTAGTCACGAAATAAAACGCATAGCCGTGTTTGACCACTTTCCAAAATCCGTTTTCTGCGAAGTCGTCGTGCGGCTGGAGCGGAGACGTGAAACGCGCAGGTATAGGTAGTTGGCCTATGGCCATTTAGTCGTATACAAATAGCGGGTGGAAGTGATGCGTAGCGGGTATAGTAACGGGTAGTACACTGCAACGCGGCGCACAAAACACGTCCGTCGCAGTAGCCCCATTTTCTCCATAGCGAAGTCGCAGGCGCAGCACCGCGGCGGCGGGTCAACACGCCGATTGCGTTTGCGCGAAAACACGACTCGGCCGTCGCTCGTCGCCGCGGCGCCAATACTAAATTTACCACTCCCAATGTCAAGGTTGCTCTCGACTAACCTTACATTCGGTTCGGTAGCCGTGGCGCCTGCGGAGACGAATCCCGCCGCGCACGTAACCACTAGCAGAAGCGAATGCAGCCTAACTCTCATTTCCGCAACCGAGATCCGCTGGCTGGTATCTATCCTACCACACGTTGACGTACGCCGCGCGGCGTGGAAAGGGTTCGAGATTGAGGTTGTAGGCGGCGTTTGATCACGTTGCAGGCGGCTCACTGTTGTGCAGGCGTGTGCGTCGTGGAATGACTCGCGAGTCGGGTTGTCGGACGACCCAATGATAGAAACTATTATGACACACCAGACAGCGCACTTGTTCCAGCAGAATTGTCTCCACAAAAGCTTTCGTCACTTCGAGAAAGTCGACCGCACGAGGCTACTTGCTGCGACCGCGCGGTTGTCGTTGTCGCACTTCTGTACGCGCGCGCGTGCGAGCGATGTCGACGTTGGTTTCGCGCTGGACAGTAGCATGCGCGGCACTCGTGCTTTCGACAGTCGCTGACAGCGCCCCGGTTTGGGTACCTCCCAACAGCGCTTTTTCTCCCTCGCTGTTCTCTCGTGGCTTCGCGACAGCCCAAGGAGGTCGCGGACAGTACGTGCCCTTGGACAGTGCGAGCCCGGGCGTGGACGATACGAGCATGGGCGTGGACAGTCCGAACACGATCGCGAGCGGTACGAGCGCGAACGGGTGGGAATGGAGCGTCACGCGGGACGTCCGGACGCGAGCCAAAAAAGAAAAGAAGAGGGAAAAGAAGGCTCGTAAGAAGGCGCGGAAAAAGGAGAAGAAGGCGGGGAAGAATTCGAAGAAGCGACCCACACCGCGGGTTCGAGACGAACAAGAGTATATTCTTTCCCGAATACTGTCCTTCACACAGGGTCTTCCCAGGGACGCGCGCGACGCGGTGCAGAGCGCCATTGATGTGGCGCGTTCGGCGAACGACCTTAGCTCAATTTTAAGCGACCTCACATCTGCGGCGAGTCAAACGTTTCGGGACGAGGTGTACTGGCGAGGCGCTGATGACGATTTAAGTCAGGATCCACCAGAGGACTATTACGATCATATTCAAAACAACGACCGACGCGCGTCTTCCATAAGCTTCCGCGAACTCGGCCCCCTCTCAGTGAAACGAGAAGACGTGACGTTCTACTGGCCCTCTGTTAATTACGACAGCGCCCAATACGTCCGCCCGTTTATAAACGCGGTGGTGTTTCGACCGGTGGATGACAGTATAAGTTATAACGGCGCTTCTCAAAACCAAAACTTTTTCAAGGGTTACCCCGCTGTTGCGTTTTCAATCGGGTGGAACAGTTGGACGGACCGGTACACAAAAACGTTAACGCACCTCGCGTCGCACGGCTTCGTGGTCATAGCGCCGACGATCGCGGACCGACGAATAAGACCATTGTTCGCGTTCGAGCGGTTATCGGATCATTTAAGGGCCTGTCTCGGTTGGGTCGTCCGCGAAAACTCTCGGCGAAACAGTAATTTATACGGTTCAGTAGACCCAGAGAGGTTGGGTATGTTCGGACACAGCAGTGGCGCGGGCGCAGCTGTACGCGCGACCGTGGACGCCAAACTGTTGTACGTTCCAGGGTCGGTTACTGAGTCTAATTCTGATACAAACTTCGAAGATGTCACCACGTTGAATCAAATCGTCGGACGAGGCGTGCGCGCCGTCGCCGGTCTCGGCGCGTTTCTAGAATCAAGCGGGCTAGGACACGACGATTTAGGGAACCTAAGGGACGTCTCAATGTTCCAATTAGCAGGACGTCGTGATTCACACGTCACACCAAGACAGATAGCTGATATCGCGGCTGCGGCGGTTCACGCCGTGCCCCGAGCCGTCGCTGTGTTGCGATACGGCACGCACTGCTTTCTCGACGAAGAAGTGGAGTACGAGTATCCCGACTCGCAGTGTAGCGCCGCGCTCGAAGGCACTGAGAGATACTCGTTGACGAATCCTCGGGACATGGCAGACTTTTCAACCTCATCTGCTGCATGGTCTGGATCGCTTAATCCCGCGTGGAGCGTCAGCGTCAGCAATCCTTGGGGAGACGTCCGCGACGATGGATTCATGGATAATGATTCCTCGCAGGATTCCTCGGATGACAGCGCGCTTGTGATGTCGCCGACAGAGCAGCTCTCCGCAACCCGGGAGTACCTCGCCGCGTTCTTCACCGCGGAGCTGGGAAGTGGCGATGGAGGTGGAACTTCCGGTGATGTTTATGAGTCATTCGAACACAATGCGGCCTCTGAGGCGAGAAGAAAGATGTGGGGTACTGTGAACGACCCTGGATTGAAACGTGCGCGTCAGACGCATTCCAATTTATTAAACGGCGGTAGGGGAGGGTACTCTGGTGGTGCGTACTCTGGCGGAGGGTCACTAACGCTCACCGCCGCATCGCCTGTTGAAGTCACTGGATTGGAGTCCTTCGGCGTTCCCCCGGAGCACGACGTGCAGCTAACGAAAGACCAGAGGATGAGCCGAGTAGAGGTGTTGGCGTGGACGGAGTAGCTTGTGTAAAAATATAACGCTCGTTTTCGTCGCGATTTCGTCACGACCGAAAGAGTGTTTCTCACGCAACCGCCGCCAGCCCATGGAGCACCTCCCTCACGTGGAGTCCGCGGTGGATTCCTTGTTCTGGGACAGGGACGACCCGGTGAAGCGTTTTGCGGCGCTGGGGTTGTTGCTGAAAGCCGCGGCGTGTGAGCCAGGGGTGGAGGCTATACGAGCGCATGGCGGTATCGAACGACTTCGGAAAGCGCTCGCGTGGGATGACGAGGAAGCGGTGGATATCGCGGCGGCAGTGTTAGCTCAGTGCTCAGGCTCCACCGCCAGGGGCCCGGGGGCTCGAACTTTCGAGTTCAGTGGGCACACGGTGCGCCTCAGGGAGACGGACTACGTGGAAGGGGGCTTGGGCTGGCGCGTGTGGGCGAGCGGCGTTGTGATGTGCCGAGAGTTGATTCGATTGACAGCTGAAAATAAGTTGACGATAAAAAGCTCCGACATCCTGGAGTTGGGCTCGGGGTGCGGCGTCGCTGGTTTTTTGTGCGCCAAGCTAGGCGCAAGCAGAGTGACGTTCACGGATTACCTACCAGGGTTGCTTGATAACTTGGATAAATCGGTCACGCTGCAGCTGGAAGAGGAGGGTCCGGTGATTTCTTCGGGGGATGAATCTAAACGCGGAAACGAAAGGTTTCGCGTGCACTACCTGGAGTGGCTGGCGAGCTGTCCTGTTTTGAGTCAAGAGTGGAAGTCAAGACGCCCCATGGGAGGCGACGGCAGTTGCAGTGCGAACGCAGACGAAACAACCCACTCTATCAAAAATAGATTCCTCCCGACCAACGAAACCTTCCCGTTGATAATCGGCAGCGACGTTTGTTACGAGGACCCTTTGCCATCCGCGTTAGCCGCAACGATTGACAAAAGGTTAGCCAACCCAGGCACAGCTTATTTAGTCCTACCCGTCCGTGACTGGCCCGGGGTGTGTGGAATAGATCTGATTGATAAGCTAGTGCATGGGTTGAGGAGTAGAGGTATGAACGTCGATGTCGAGAAAGCGCCTGATTTAGACGACGACGAATACCAAGGCGGAACTTTCGTCAAGCATCCATTAGGGATGGTCAGCGTGTGGGTCAGGAGAGGGGAGAGTTTGTAGGAGTAGTTATGTTGGGATTTATTAGGATTTATTAGGGTTTATAAGGGTTACGAGTAGGGTATATCACAATGCATCACTCATTCAAATCAAATCAATCCCGATCCCCTTGAAGTCCTTTAAAGTACTCCTTGTACAGCTCTTCCCTCACCTTCCCCAGCTCCTTGACGTACTCCTTGTACCCCGCTAAGCGTCTCACGTCCTTCTTGGTCATCACGCTGTGAAACTGCCACACCTTGCGTTTCATAAACTCGATCGCTACTAAGCAACACGTCAACACTAGCAACACGTACGCGCCGCCGTGGGGAATCCCCAGCCACCGAGGTTTTAATAAGTTGGTGTTGGAATCCACATCAGGCAAAAACGCAACAAGCGTCGCTTCCAACACGTCGTACTTGGACTGTTTGGCCATAGGAAGAAGGTGGTTCGTGACAATAGCCCGGACCGGCCCGAACGCAAAGGTTTCACACAAAGAGACGTACAACGTAATAACCCCCACGACCATTTCTATGAACGTGAACCCCCACCCCTTCAACGCCCTCTGGTTGTTTTCTTTTCGGTGTTCTTTATCCATGAGATGCGCCTTGTCGACTTCGGTTAGGATTTTCAAACAGTCATCCTTCATCGTGGTGAGGTTTTTCTGAACCGTTAGGCGGATAGCCTTGTCCACGTCCTCACACACCTCCTCCAAGGCGTTAGGAATGGGGACTTTCAACGGTCGGTCTTCGTCTCTCGGGAGGTAGATAGTCGGCAATTTGAACGCGTGTGAGTTTTTTATCCGCCCGGCAAGGTTTTGCGTGATTTGAATCAACACCCTTTGACGGTCGTGCTCCTTTTCCACTTGGTCAGCTTTGGACATGTAGTACGCGAGCTTTTCCGCGTGTTTCTCGTTTAATCGCTCTACAGCTGTCATGGTGCGCTTACATAACGCCTGGCCGATGGGGTCGAAGAAACACAAAATGAGATCAACGTGATCCGCTAAATACACGATACTCTCGACGACATCAAAAGGGTACTCCATCTCGCCGTCGACGAGCCCGGGCGAGTCGAGTAAATCCACGCACCCGAAGTTCTTCGCTTTTGACGTGCTGATTTCCGTGAACACGTTCTCGGTGATGCCTTTGAACTTTTGTAACCCGTCGATGTGGTCGTAAAACGCGAACGTAGCGTCGCCCTTTAAGGTTTCTCTTTTTCGGCCAGACGTGACGTAGGTGAACCCCCGGGTTTCTATGGCAACCCCCGTGGTTTGGACGTCCTCGTTGATGTACCAGTTGATGAAGGAACTTTTCCCCGCGCTGTGGTTGCCTATGATCATGACGTTCACTTTCTTTCGCGGCTTGTGCACGTCCGTCAGGTTGAGCAGAGGGTCCGCAGCGATCTCCAGTATGCCAATACTTCCGCTTTCTTTTTCGCTCCCATCAGAAGTCACAAGGCCCTTGGCGTACAGGTCGTGGATCCGTCGAAGAATGCGCTCGGTGCTGGACATCCCCCCGAGCGCGTCGCCGGTGGAGGGCGCAGAGGCGGTGTCCTTGGATTTCGTCTTGTCCTTGCCTCCCATGGTGGGCAGAGGCGCGTGGAGATCTGTGATGAGATCGAGCCGCGGCCTGTTATTCTGACGAACGGACGATTTTGAACGTTTGGAAGTATTTTAAGGTGTGCCTACAAGATGTGCCTTCGTCCCCCGTGCTCACTCCACGAAACACTGCAGGTGTGTCCTCGCCACCGCGGGCCTCACATTCCACAGAATGGAGGACGAGAGCGGCAAAAACAAGGCGCTTGGCGTCCCGGGGTTGATGCTCCAAGCCGGGCGCAACGTGGTTGAGGATGTGAAATCGCTGAGCCAAAAAGCAGTGAGTTGGAAGACGTTAGTGGACTACCGAGCCGTGAGCGCACCCACAGGGATGTACGACGGCCTACGCAGAGTACGCCGGAACTTAAACGACCTGGGGTACAACTACTTCTTATTGTTACTCGGTTTAATCGCCACGTGTTTGGTTTTACGACCGAGTTTGCTGTTACCGATAGCGGGCATCATGGCGATTTGGCTGTACGTGTTGAGAGTCAGAGCGAGTGACGTTACAATCGCCGGACGAACGTTCGGCATCCATTCGCAACGCATCGCCCTGGTGATCTTCGCGATTATAATCCTACACTTCTTCACCAACGTGTCACGGTTACTGTTCAGCACCCTGTTCTGGGGTGTTACGGGGTGTATACTGCACGCGACAATCACAACCCCCAACCCCGGGGATGACGAACAAAGCGACGGAGGCTTTGTCAACTATTTTGTGTCATCAACATCAGCGGCGTACACGGGCATGAAGCAAGGCGTGGAGGCGGTTGGTGTGCCGTCGCAGTGGTTCAAAGCCGCAGACGCGACTTTTTCGAAACTGAGTGGGGCGGTGTAGATGGGTTGAGGAGGGGTGATGGTGAGGGTGTGTCGTGTAGCTGTGTGTATATTTTATCAAACTGATTCATCAATTATCTGACTGAAAAGAGTTCTCACTCATCTCGGGTATGCCCCGTCTCGTGCGTGCGGTTCATTAACATCCCACTCGTTCGACACCGGCACGATCGCGTTCGCGTTCAGCACAGGGTGCGACGTGAAGTAGTGCGTCTTGATGTGCCACATGTCCACGGAGGGTTTTATACCGGGGGTCTGATACACGTCGCGAATATACCCCGGAATGTTCTTATACTCGCGTAAACTTTTCTTCGCACATTTAAAGTAAACCACGTACACCTCGTCGAACCTGACAAGCGTTGGAAACAACCGAACGTCGGCTTCAGTGAGAACAGAACCAGCGATGAATCTTTGCTTACCCAGGATTGAATCCACGCGGTCCAGACACCTGAACAGCTCAGTAACGGCTTCCTCATAGGCATTTTGACTGACGGCAAATCCTGATTTATAAACCCCGTTGTTGATGCCGTGGTAGATCCACTCGCCGACGGCGTCGATTTCAGATTGGAGTTCGGGTGGGTAAAGGTCGATCGTGTCTTGAGTCAAGAACTCGTCAAACTGATTGTTCAGGTCCCGGATGATTTCAGAACTCTCGTTGCTCACGATTTTTGACGTCTTTTTGTCCCACAGGATTGGGACGGTGAACCTAGTGCCTTTTGCCGCTCCTACTTTCTCGTACAGGTCGCGGATGAATCTCGTGTCAGTGCCGTGGATCGGGTCTGACTCGTAATTAGACCCTGAAAAGGACCCGCACCCGGATGGGCTACTCAGCGTAGCGCCTGCCTCCGCGAACGCCCAGCCCGCGTGCGAATCGCGGTCGTCGCCGGGCTTGGTCTTTTGCCACGTCGGGTGCACGGCGGACCACGAAATCACATCGTCCAACCCTTTCAAACCGATCGTGCTCACCGTTCTGCACGCCCACGGGCAGGCTAACGAGACGTACAGGTGGTACCGTCCTTTCTCAGGCGGGAACTTGCCGTCCTTCGTTATCCGGTGACGGAAGATAGCCTCCTTGCGCACGAACGCGCCGGTGGAGGAGACATCAGCCACGGCGGTCTCGCCTGGGGTGGATTGCTTGTCCATCTGTGCGGCGGAGGTTGTCAAGGCGCGGCGGGCGGGTCTCGGCGATGTCGAATGACGCGTGGCGAAGTGCACGCGGGTTGGGGCGCCTCGGAAGAAAGTCGAAGTGGAGGTGGCGGTGAACCGTGCGAGCATATGCGACGTGCGTGTGTGCAGTCGGAAGTGACGATGCCGTGACGTTTCGTGGCTTTCGGAGAAGGTGCCGAACACGTTGTTCTCCACATCCGAGAAACGAAGTCACGCTATTCCTATGCGACTCAGTCAGGCTAGCCTAAACGTAAATGACTCGTCAATAGCCCATCCACGTTCTCGTTTACCTGGCCCCATGTACGTAATTAGGTTTGACGAGCCCCAAAAAGCGCAATCAATTGCTGGGCTGACTCAGACGCCCAACCGCCGCCTTCGCGTCGGTGTGTCGTTCGATCGGTGCGCGCATCGCTCCGATGCACGCCCACGCGGTTTCCCTGCCGAATGTCGGCGCCGTCACGGCGGCGTCCGCAAACCGACCAGGTCGCATCGACCGAAACCCCCGAACGATCTCTGCCGGTTCGGGTAAGCGATTTCGCAACGTGAAATTAACAGGAAATGTTAGTCGTGTTCCTTCGATCGTGGGACCCGTCCATCGTCGCACACGAGGCCCCTCACCTTTAAACGCCGAGCTCATGGATGCGCAAGATGCGGATGAGCAACAACGCATCGCCGCTCGCAGGATGGAGCTGATTCAATCCAGCGACGAGGAGCTAACCGCGCTTTGCATGGTCGCTGGATTGGCCCCGGACGGTGGAAAGGGCGAACTCGTGGATAGGGTGCTGCGTCACGAAGTGGGGAACGAGGCGTTCATTCTGTACAACGGCGGGAGAACGGGGTTCCTCGGGGGGGCACCGGCGATGCCGCCCAAGCCCGCGGCGACGGCAGCGGCGACTCCCGCAGCGCCTGCAGCGACACCTACTCCTCCTGCAGCGCCCGCAGCTGACGCGATGCCGCCCAAGCCTCCCGCAGCGCCGACGCCGCCCACTCCCCCCCCGGCTCCGACGCCTCCCCCTCCCGTTGAGGCAATCACATCTGCCTCCGATTCCGCGGCTCCCGAGGAATCCGAAGCCAGCGCGCAAGCCGCCGCGGAGCTCGCCGAGGCCGAGGCTAAATTAGAAGCCTTCGAAGCCGCGAACGCGGCGATGCTTGACGCGGAGCAGGTGGAGGCGCAGGCGGCGGAACGCGCTGCTGCGTCCGCGGCGGCGCTTGTGCAAGCCAGAGCCGACCGCGAGCTGGAGAAGCAACAGGAATCCGTGAAGATTTCCAAAATGCTGGAACAGGCTGAGGCTGAAAAAGCCGCGGCGGCGGCGCAGGCGGCGGCGGACGTGGCGAGCGCTAAGGCGAATGCAGCGCAAGCCGCAGCTGATGCCGAGAAAGCCGCGGCTGAAGGATCTGCGCAAGCCGCTGCGGCGCAAGCCACCGCGGACGCGGCGGACGCCAAGGCGGCGAACGAGCAAGCCGCTCGCGACCGCGCCACCGCCGCGGCGGCGCGCGCCGCC
>MDSY01057737.1_pt1 | contig 10405 bp, 5 predicted proteins | sample 811131 | NCBI WGS metagenome assembly MDSY01 (sample SAMN05326643, study PRJNA326480) | marine metagenome | isolation source: seawater | place: Atlantic Ocean: South West | collected 2010
TAACAGCAACCTTTGGCTCTGAGGCACGGGTAAGAATTTGGTCTGTCAAAAATTTATCCTCGCTATAGGACGAAAAGCTATATAAATTCAATTCTTTTTCGTCGTTTACTTTTACTTTTTTCATTAGGATTTTAAGGACCTCATCCCGATACATCGATTTATCCATCATACCTTTAGCTACGGCATCATTTACATTCTTAATCTCAATATTGTTAGCATAAGCATTAAGGTCTTTACGCTTTAAATCTCTTGAGGATACAATATCCTCAAGCATTGTATTCCAAGTGGATTCCATATAAACCTGCATCTGTAAACGGCTAGAATCACTCATCTTATTTAAAAATAAGGGTTCTACAGCACTTTTAAAATCATTATTATTTCCTTTAAGGATAGAAACTTCAATACCCATTTTTGCTAATAACTCTTTTATAAAAAGAACTTCACCACCTAATCCGTTCCATTGAAACATAGAGGTAGGAAAACCATAAACTTCGTTAGCAGCTGAGGCTAAATAATAGGCTTGTTGAGAAATATATTCTCCAGAGTGATATGCCACAACAAACTTTTTACTTTCCTTAAAAGCATTGATTCCTTCACGAAGCTCTTGAGCGGTAGAAATACCACAGCTTAAAGTGCCAAAATCAAGAAAAAGTCCTTTAATATTATCGTCTTTGGCCCCCTCCTTTAGGCCGTGCAACAGCGCAGAAAGCCCTTTTGTTGAATTCACAGATAGTGACAAAGGGTCCACCTCAGCGGAATTTTCTTCCGCAATTAATCCATCGAGCTTAAGATGTAAAATTGTGTTAGACTCAATAGCGGACTCATCAGAATCAAAGAGGGCACCTAAACCTATTATTATCCCTATAAACACGATCAATCCAAAAAAGGAAAGTAATCTTGATAAAAAGACAGACAAAAAGACTTTTATGAATGGTATTTTTGTTTTTTCCATAATAACTAAATTGTTTTTTTAATTGATAAAACTACCAAGATTAAATCCATTTTCAACGATATTGAACTGCAATGTGAATCGAATTTCATCTGCATAGTTTGCATTATATAATGATCCCATGTTCCGGGAACGAACTAACGGGAAATAAACACCAAATATATCTCCTATTCTCAATGCCAATCCTGCATTAGATACATATTCAATTTTTTCAAAACTAGGATACAATCCTTGGTTATAGAAAAGCCCAAAAAGATTTGGTTTTAAGGGTATAGCTAAATAGGTATTGAAGGAGGCAACCCAATTTCTATTTGTTCCTATACTTGATGTCGAATAAAAGTTACCCATACCATCCATCTGTTGTTGTACTCCTCCTCGTGCAAAATAATATTGTTCCAAGAAAAGATCTCTTCCTCCCTCAATTCCAGTCATGGATAGGTTTTGATGGTAGCTATCAAAAGTCGTGAGCTCTGAAACTACATTTTTTCCGATATAAGCATTAAAACTAAGATATCGCTTCATACCTCCAAATCTATACTTTATATTAAAGCTTGTATTTAGCTCTGTCCTCAACATTCTATCTATGTCAAATCCTTCTGTCTTTTCCGTAGATTGCTCATAATAGGTTAAAGATGGAGAGATAATAAATGAAGTGTTTTTAAACTCCTTTTGGAAAAGATACTTTGCTCTAAATCCATAATTATTTTGATAAAGTGCTAAGTTTTGAGAAAAATCACCCTGCCAAACACCTTTCACTTCAGCATAGCTAAAAAATGTGTTCTTTTTGCTTCTATCACCAAAAATCACCTTTAAATAAGGTGTTACCCCTAAAAACCTGGATTGGAATTGACCAGGATGGGTAAATGATTTCAATGATGCCCCTATTTTTAGCTGCTTAATATTGTTCTTAGGAAGCAGCACATACAATGCTTCCCCAATACCTACAAAGTTCTTGCTTTTAAAGCCAAACTGAGGTGCAACAAGATACTGAAAGCGTTGTAATGGGACTCCAAGATTATGGAAAGCTGTTCCCAGCATCAATCCATCATATGCATTACCAGCTATTGTCGGGGTCCAAAACATATTGGTTCGACTTGGTTCGTGATCACCTGAAAAGAATTCTAATTTTAGTGGCTCCCATTTATGGAATAATGCTGTTTTTCGCCAGGTATTGTTGTGTCTAGACAGTTCGGGGATATTCTTGTTTGCATCAATCACAACTCGGTTAAAATCACCGATATACGATTTTAGTACACCTTTATTCTCCCCCGGCTCTATCCAAATACTTTCGACTAACTCGTTATCATTGAATGCATTGATTTCAATGGGACCATTCACCTGACCTTTATTTTTAACTTTTACCAAGGAACCTGTTTTTAATCTCATTTTTACACCATGAATTTTATAATCTACATGATTTGTAGTTTGGATCAAGTCATCAAAAAACCACGAAAGGTCTTTTGCTGTTTCTTTCTCAAATAAGAACCTTAAATCTTCGGGTTGAGGGTGCTTGAACTTCCATTGGTCAAAATATAAATGCATAATGCGGTCAAATTCTTGATCACCTAAATAATCCTTTAAATAATAAAAAACTAGTCCTGTTTTTTGATACATAATGATCCCGTAATTAGCAGAAGAAAAATCTTTGGAGTGAGTCTCAATAGGTTGATCAGCACCAGCTGTATGTGTAAAACGATAGGTTAAATCCCCCATGTCATGATAATCTAGATCATTAAGGTGAAAACGTCCATTAAGCACCATATCGGACAATCGCGTATTACCTGGATATTTGGTTTGAATATATCTTACTTCATTTAAGGTATTGATTCCCTCATCCATCCATCCATGGACCCGCTCGTTACTGCCTATAATACCATAAAACCAATTGTGCCCCACTTCATGAACGATGACAATCTCCAATTCTTCTTTTGAAGAAGAATTTCCAATTACTGTGACATTTGGATACTCCATACCTCCGCCAGCGCTTATAGTTCCATCTACTGCCGTTACATGACTGTATGGGTAATTTCCATTCCAAAGTGAATAATAATATGTCCCATCATTAAGATACTCAATGGCATGCTGCCAATGTTTTGCATTTTGAGGAACGAAAAGTGCCCAAGTATCAACAAGCTTTCTTGTTCCCGGCAATTCCACTGCTCCTTTGAGCGCAACATATCTTTTGTCTGCAAACCAAGCAAAATCATGCACCCTATCTTGCGTATATCGAATCGTTTTGTACTTATCCGATGAAGAAGGAAAAGGTGTATTCACCCTACCCTTATTCGATTCAGCTACTAATGACATCAAATCATCCTGAGTTTTTTGGGCCAAATCATTCATAAATTTAATTTCACTTGCATTTTGCAAGTCACCTGTGGAGCCAACAACATAGTTCTCAGGAATTGTTATAGAAACGTCAAAGGAACCAAATTCAGAATAGAACTCACCTTGATTTAGATAAGGCATTGGATTCCAACCATTTTTATCATATACTGCAGGCTTAGGATACCATTGGGTGATTTGATAAGACTGTCCAATATGCCCTAACCTTGATATACTTCCAGAAGGTACCTTTACACGAAAAGGAGTTGAAACAACAATAGATCCTCCAGGAAAAAGCGGTTTTACTAAGGCGAGAACGACAATATCCTCATACCCATTAAAAATTTTATAATTGACTTTTGTTCCGTTAATTTGAAAATCAAGTGAATCAATGAAGCCACGATTCTCATCTGATACATTAAGAAGTCCCTCATCCCCGTCTTCAATCATTTGTTGCGCCAATGCCGATTGTTCATTCTTGTATGCATTTGGCCATAAATGTATGTAAAGCTCATTTAAAGTATCAGGAGAGTGATTAATGTATTCAAATTCTTCGGCTGCATGAAGCATGTGTCGCTCGTCATCCAAGCGCACTGATATTTTATAGTTTACTTCTTGCTGCCAATATTTCTGTGCAGAAAGCATACCCGCAAATAAACTTAAAAATGATGCTAAAACTATATTTCCGTATTTCATAGATATAAAAAAGACTGCACTTGTGTGCAGCCTTTAAAAATACATAAAATGAATTGTTATTTTATCACGCGCAATGTTTGAATATGACCTAATCCATCTTCAAAAGTGAATAAATAGATCCCCTTTGGCCAATCAAGCGTTGATAATTTATCTCCATGTAAAACATTCTTTCTAAGAATAATTCTACCCTGAACATCACGAACAATGAGAGACGAGCCAATTCCAAAAGAAAACGCAACTTGAACTTCACTACTAAAAGGGTTCGGGGAAACACCAACATTAAATGGAATATCTTCAGATATTTCGGAGGTACTTACGGGCTCAAAGCTTGCGAGACCACATGGAAATAATTGGTATCCTGAATCAAATGGTGATGAAGAATCGTATTGTCCACCCACACCTGTTACATGAAATAAACCCTGAGGAGCCGAAGCTTCAGGAATATCGGTATCCCCATCTATTCGTAAGGTATATACATTGGTTCCATCCGTCACATCTAAATTATTATTCCCTGTTGGAAAAGTAGCAATAGGATCGACTAAACTCACATTTTCAAGCGTAATCCATTGTGACTCGGTAGCTTCATTTAAACTTGTGACAATGGAAGCTTCTTGGAGGGAATTCCCAGAGCTCAGAACTTCAATACTATCTGCAACAATCTCTATTAATCCATTATACTGTTCAATTTGTCCTAGAACACGGATTTGGTCTCCTTCGGTAACTATATAACCGCTTACATCTGCAAAATTGTAGACATTGATACCATTATTGTCAATATCAATCATTGTAAAACTTAGCCCTTCATTCCCATCAAAATCAATACAATGAACCACTCCCTCCAAAGAGATATATACACCAAGCGAGTCCACCAATAGATTGGCATCATTTGTTGTAACACTCGCTATATCGGTGCTTACGTAATCTAATGTCTCTCCTGACAAAACAACTGTTTTAGAATCTGGAGATGCACTCCCGAGTACATTAATAGTTCCTATCATACCATTTGCAGCGTGTGAACCAACAGAACAGTCATACTCATAGGTACCCGCTAACGTAAATACATGAAAATACATTTCGGAGTCACTTGTTGGCGCAGAGGCAAAACTCTCCGGATTATTATAGTCCTCACCTGTCACGGTATTTGCAATAAAATTCACATTGTGAAATCCACCCTCGTTCGTCCAATAGACGGTATCACCGACATTAATCGTCAACAACTGGGGTTGGTAATAAAAATTTCCGGAATTCACTGTATGCGAGATAGCATTCGCTTGACTTTCAGAGGAAACAGTAATAACACCATCCTGATTATAATTCTGAGCTGTTCCGTTTAACCTTACAAAGACTGTTGTACCTTCTACTTGACCTCCAATATTAGGAACAATCAATGAACTTGAAAAAGTTCCCGCTGAAGACAGTGAAATCTCATAGTCACCAGAAACATCAACGGTAATATCATCTGTTAGATAGTTACCTGAAACATCAAAAGTCTGTTCCGCTGAAGGTGTCCCAACAAAATGTGAAAAACCGCTAAGCGTATCCTCGGAACTGAATAAAACAGGATCAGGATTTAAAATTTCACCAACCATAATGATCGTATCGTTTTCTGCCCCTTCAGAACTTAAAACGATGAAACCATTGGCAGCTGAGCTAGCAACAGAACCGTTCAAACGCACATATAGCATTGATGCAGGAACCTCACCGGCTGTTTGGGTTAACACCAAGCTAGAGCCAAAACCAGTGGAGGTAGTCAGTGATATCTCATAATCACCGGATACTGCTATGGTAATATCGCTGGTTAAGTTTGACCCTGAAACTTCAGTTGTTTGCTCATCTGAAGGTGATCCAACGAATTGCACGAAATTTGACAGTGCATCTGGTGAAGCAGAAACCGTAGGTTCCGTTCCCGAAGATTCACCTATCCATACACCAGGGTCATAAATTCCATCCCCTGTATTGACGGGCTGTTGAGTGTGATTTGTACAGCCTGAAACCTGACTATCAGCCCATACATTCCATTCTGATTCATCCCAAACTGGATTCGAAGCGCTTACTGATGCAATTCGTTCTGCCCTTCCATCTTCAAATTCATGACATGTTCCAGTGCCATCCTCTCCTGGTACACCAAAAATATCAATTGTATTATCAGAAGCATCAAAAATTGCAATCTGATCATCACCATTACTATCAGCTGCTCCACCTGAACCTGCATCAATATCAGGAGCAAAACCATATACACTTGTAAATTCTGCTCCATTCGAAGCGATAATGACGTAAGACCCAGAAGTTAATAATCCTATAGAAGACAAGTCGACTCCTGTTCCTTGTGGACCAGCATTTCCATTGGTCCATCTTCGCAATTCCCAATCAGTTACATCAACATCATTAGCACTCACATTATATATTTCTACATAACGTGCTCCAGTATTATCATTTGGATCTACCAATTCAGTTATAATCAATTGACTAAAAGAATAACTGCTAAAAAACAAAAATATTAGCAGTAGAAAAGTGTAATTTTTTTTCATGGATTAATTTTTTATTGACTAAAAATACAAATGAATTTCTAATATGGAGAAAATTTATTTCATCAAAAAAGGCGCCTTGGCGCCTTTAATATAAATTTAATATAATAGATTCAAAAGCTTAAGCTTTTGGTTCTTCTTTTCTTTCAGGTTTTGGAAGCAGTACTTTTCTTGAAAGCTTCCATTTTCTGGTTCTAGGATCCTTTCCTATTACCTTAAACTTAAGCATATCTCCTTCCTTACAAACATCACTCATTCGTGCTGTTTTTTCCCAAGCAAATTCAGAAATATGAATCAACCCATCTGTACCAGGAACAATTTCTACAAAACATCCAAAGTCTTTCACAGACTTCACAACACCTTCATATTCAGTTTGGTCTTCAACCTGTGGAGGGAATGCGATAAGCTTTAGCTTTGTTAACGCATTTGCCATATCATCTCCATTATTCGACAACACCTGAACACGACCCTCACCATTTTCTAGCTCTTCAATAGTTATAGTTGTATTCGTCTCTTTCTGCAAACCTTGGATGATTTTTCCTCCAGGCCCGATGATTCCACCAATCATTTCATTCGGCACATTAAATGCTTCAACCCTAGGCGTTTGAGGTTTTAAATCTGCATTTGGAGCAGGAAGCGTTTCAAGAATCTTATCCAAGATGTGAAGACGACCAGCTTTCGCCTGCTCTAAAGCCTGAATCAATACCTCGTATGGTAAACCATCAACTTTAATGTCCATTTGGCATGCTGTTATTCCTTTTGCCGTTCCGGTAATTTTGAAATCCATATCACCTAAGTGATCTTCATCTCCTAATATATCAGACAAGACTGCATATTTTCCATTTTCAGCAACCAAGCCCATTGCAATACCAGTAACAGGTGATTTAATTTGAATACCACCGTCCATTAATGCGAGCGTACCAGCGCAGACAGTAGCCATAGAAGAAGAACCATTTGATTCTAGTATCTCTGAAACCAAACGAATTGTGTAAGGGTTATCCTCTGGCAAAACTGGTCTTAGTGCCCTAAGCGCCAAATTACCATGACCAATCTCTCTTCTAGAAACACTAAATTTCATTCTTGCTTCTCCAGTTGAAAAGGGAGGAAAATTATAATGTAACATAAAAGGAGTTGTTCCCTTAAAGGTAACATCATCAATCATCTGCTCATCCATCTTGCCTCCTAAGGTTAAGGTTGTCAATGATTGTGTCTCTCCTCTTGTAAATACAGCAGATCCATGTGCAGTAGGTAAATAATCTACTTCAGACCATATTGCTCTAACTTCATCAAACTTACGACCATCCAAACGAATGTTGTCATCAAGCATGGTATCTCGAACTGCCTTCTTCATCGCTTCTTTAAAGTAAACAGAAACATATTTCCCAATTTCCTCTGTTTCTTCTTCTGTTAATGAAGCAATAAACTCTTCTTTTACTGCACCAAACAACTCAGCTCTCTTCTCTTTAGAAGCGAGACCTTGTTTTGCTACCTCTCTACATTTATCGTAAGAGAAGTCCATAACTCTTTTTCTGACCTCATCATTATGATCCTCGTGCGAATATTCTCTTTTCGGTGAAGTCGAAGGAATCTCAGCAGCCAAATCTAATTGGAACTGACATTGCTTTTTAATTGCTTCGTGAGCAACCTTAATTACATCTACCATTTCAGCCTCAGAAGCCTCGGCCAATTCACCTTCGACCATTACGATATTATCAATCGTACCGGCAATGATACAATCTACATCAGAAGCAGCCATTTCCTCTAAGGTTGGGTTGATTACAAAATCTCCATTCACTCTACCTACTCTAACCTCAGACATAGGTCCATTAAATGGAATATCTGATACAGCTATTGCAGATGACGCTGCGAAACCTACAAGTGCATCTGGACTATTTACACCATCATAAGCAATCAGCTGCATCATGAGCTGAACCTCAGCGTGAAAATCATCCGGAAACAAAGGACGTAATGCTCTATCTACGATACGCATTACTAAAATCTCTCGTTCAGATGGTCTTGCTTCTCTTCTGAAAAATCCCCCAGGGATTCTTCCATCCGCTGCAAATTTTTCACGATAATCAACTGTTAATGGTAGAAAATCTACACCATCTTTGGCTTCTTTACTCGCAACTACGGTTGCTAAAATCATAGTGTCTCCCATTCTCAATACAACAGCACCGTCAGCTTGTTTGGCCAACTTACCTGTTTCAATGGAAATTGTTTTGCCACCTATTTCGATGGTCTTTGTTATTCCTAATTTCATACTTCTTTATCTATTATTATCAAAATTTTAAAAACAAAAAGGACAGCCGATACTATCGATTGTCCCCTCTTTCATACATTTTATAAACCAATTAAAATTAGCGACGAAGCCCTAATTCTTTAACCAATTCACGATACTTTTCAATATCCTTATTCTTTAGGTAGTCCAATAAACTTCTTCTTTTACCAACAAGTAATTGAAGAGCTCTTTGTGTACCAAAATCTTTTCGATTCTTTTTCAAGTGATTCGTCAGGTGACTGATTCGGTAGGTAAATAGAGCAATCTGCCCTTCTGTGGAACCCGTGTTCGTATCAGAACCTCCGTGCTTCTTGAAAATATCTTTTTTAACTTTTTTATCTAAATACATGCCAATATTATTGTAAATGATTATTATGTAGCCCTCTTTGGACGGGTGCAAATTTAGGGATAGTTTTTCAATAAACAAGATTATCACATAGAAATAACATTCTCTTCATCCTAACCCGAAGCCACAAAAAAAAAAGAGGCCCAAATGGACCTCTTATTCGTTTCAAATTTATTTAGAAAAGCCTATAACGATTTAAAAGGTAAATAAGGACTCTTAATCCAACCAACAAAAGTTGATAGTAGACCATATAAGAAATGATAAACAGCTAAAGAAACATATAGTTTGGCCAAAATTAACGCCACACCAACAAATTCCCAAGCAATAGCGACTAAACCTTCCCATGTCCAGGCCTCACCAGCTGAAGTTGTAACATCCCAATTCATCCATTGATCAGTAATTACTGCGCCGACAAAATCTAGACCAAGCATTCCAGTCAATTCAGTTAATGCAGCCATTGGAAGCATCCAAATATCATAAACATTGTCTAGAAAAGCTGTACCTATACCTCCTATAAAAGTGATGTCTGTCAGCCAAGACAAGCCCATACAAATTGCACCGAATAAAGCTCCGAGCGCTAAAACGTGACCAATCATCTTAATATTGGCGACAACGAAATCCTTAAAAATAAAATTTACCGTCGAGCTGTTGGAACTACCCAGGCTGTCGCCTGCAGATCTAACTACCTGTGCTATTGGAAAAACAGCATAGATATATATTAGCATAGATACTATCGCACCCACCATTTCTTTCCCTTCACCCAAACTAACGTCTGCATCCCATAAAGGACTTAACAAGCCATAAATAGCTCCTACAACGAGAACAAATGCTGCAACCTTGTAGAACATTCCTGTCCATTTTGCAATATTGCTCTCAGAATCATCCACCATAGTATTGAATACATTACCTGGCAGCATTTCGCCTGCCTTCTTAGGTAGATCAAGTAATTGATTTACATAATTTTCCATAATTCAAAATTTTAGATTTTATCCATAATACCAATAATACATTAATAACGATAAGTTTACAATAATAAGTTATTAACAACACATTTGTGTGTATTATCGGTAACCTAAGTAAACAAAGGCCTAAACGAAAAGCTAAAAACGTACAAAAAGGCAACTAAAGATGAATTATTAATTGCATTTGCAGTATATTTGCAACGCTTTTAGGTGTAAATTTTTATTTACTTAAAAAGGAATCCGGTGTAAATCCGGAGCTGTATCTGCAGCTGTAAGTGTCTTAAAAACGACTTGATAAACCACTGATTTTCGGGAAGGTAA
>MDSY01080148.1_pt1 | contig 10405 bp, 8 predicted proteins | sample 811131 | NCBI WGS metagenome assembly MDSY01 (sample SAMN05326643, study PRJNA326480) | marine metagenome | isolation source: seawater | place: Atlantic Ocean: South West | collected 2010
CAGTCGCCAGTTCAGGCATTTTGACTGCAATTGCAACCTCGTGCCATAATTTATCGTTGCCAGCAGCAATCACAAAATAAGTGTCAGCAGCTTCGAATGCCTGATAGGGAGCGTTACGGGGATGGGCTGAGCCAAGCCTCTCAGGAGGCAAGCTATTTCCAAAATATTCACTGGTTTGTAAGGCCGAAACCCCCAGCAAGCTGCCCAGCATCGAACAATCAATATGTGCTCCGACACCAGTTTTTTCCGCTCTCCGCAACATGGCAAGAATGCTAAAGCCGGCATAAAGCCCAGCACAGAAATCACCAACCGGAACACCACATTTAACAGGTGGTGCTCCAGGCTCACCAGTAACACTCATAATTCCAGCAATGGCCTGAACTGTGACATCAAACGCACCCTTAGTGGCGTAGGGACCAGTTTGCCCATAGCCAGAAATTGAACAATAGATTAGCTTTGAATTGACCTTCTTCATATCCTCATAACCCAGTTCAAGACGGGTTAGAACACCAGGCCGGTAATTTTCAATAAGAATGTCACTGTTAGCCACAAGTGCTTTTAAAGTGACAAGGTCAACCTCACTTTTGAGGTCAAGCGCAACACTGCGCTTATTCCGGTTAACAGAGGCGAAATTCTCACTATAACCCGTGTTATTGCCTTTAGCATCACTAGCTGTAGAACGAAAAGGTGGCCATTGCCGCATACCATCACCACCATCAGGGCGCTCTATTTTTACTACATCAGCTCCAAGATCAGCTAACAACGATGCGGTAAAGGGGCCGGCAGCAATTTGGCCAAGCTCTAGAACACGGATCCCGTTTAGTGGTCCGACATTCAGCACTGATGAAGCTGGCATAAAAAGGATCTCCCTTAAATCTTGAAATATAAAATCATAACATATGCGTGGGAATAAAAGCCTAAGTAAAAATGCCGAACAAGTTAGCTTAGCGCAACGGTTATTTTTTGTATGTCTGTCAGGTATATTTTCATCTTCCTTTATCGCTATTGGGCAGCATGATCCACCACTCAATTTCTTATTGAAAGTCTCTAACTAGCCACTTAGCTGCCGTTTTAAAGTTTAATATTAAACAAACACATCGAGTGTAAATTTCTGATGCTTGGCACTCTTTTTGCCAAGTAAGAAACTCAGGGTATGATAAAGTTGAATTTGAGACATCCATGATTGAGGCCTAAAAATAAGTTTTCAGCTACAAATTGGAGAACTATAAAAATGCCAAAACCGCTCATTGATTTGCCATACAGCTCCAATATCCCTCTGCACATTCATGTGAACAGAAATGGTTTCAAAGAGAGCTTGCATAAAATTGATGTTGCTGTTTGCGACTCAGAGGGAAAAATTATTTTGGGCATGGGTGACATAGAAAGTGTCGTTTTCCCGAGGTCAGCAATGAAGCCATTGCAGGCTATAGCATTAGTTGAGCTGCTTGATGCTTCAGATAATCTTCCAGAATTCTCAAGAGCCGAGATTGCAATTATTTGCGCAAGCCATAACGGTGAAGTGCTTCATACTGAAGCTGTAGCAAACTTACTCGGTAAGTATGACATTTCAATAGAGGAGCTCATCTGCGGCGCGCACTGGTCTATGCACCAAGAGACATTGATATCACAGGTTAGAAGTATGGATAAGCCTCAAAAAATACATAATAATTGTAGTGGCAAGCATGCCGGTATGTTGATACTTTCGAAACTCATTAATGGTAAGACGTTAGGCTATGCAAAACTTTCAAACGCTGCACAGCAAAAAATACTTGGCACTTTAGAGTTTATGACCGGGTTAGACTTGTTACAATATGCACATGGCATAGATGGTTGCGGCGCTCCCGTTTTTGCGGCTCCATTGGGGAACTGGGCAAGAGCATTTGCTCTGTTTGCTGGCGGTGGACACCTCTCTGAAAAAAGAAACCAAGCCTGTCAAAGGATCCGCAACAGCATTGCAGCTGAGCCGCTATATATTGCGGGGCATGACAGAGCATGCAGTGCTATAAATGCGGTCTATGGAGAAGCAATCACAGTCAAAACAGGTGCCGAGGGTGTTTATTCAGCAGCATTTCATGAACTTGGTCTAGGTGCCATGGTCAAAGCAAGAGATGGCAACAAAAGGGGTGCAGAAGTTGCCATTGGAGCAGTTGTTAAGGCTTTAGGTTACCCAGTACATTCTTCTCTCAATAAGTTCTTCCAACCTAAGTTGTTGAATTGGGCTGGAACTGAAGTCGGAGATATTACCTTGCCAGACTATGACTGGGGTAATTGAATTAAAAATTCAAGAAAGATCGTCATGCCAAATGCAAATAAAATTGTGGACGCAAAACAGCCCTGGTCTGGACTAGTCAAAAAGGGACAGATATTGACCATAAAGGATACCCACGGCCAACAAGCGGTGGACTTCTTATGTTATGCTGCCGACGATACGTCAGATCGTTATTCTGCTACCAATACGATAAAGGTTCAGGGCAATATTTATATTGGTAAAGGAACAGTCCTCTATGCAGACAGTGGTAAGGCTCTATTAACAATTGTTGATGATACTGTTGGCAAACATGACACTGTCTATGGCTGCTGCAGCAACCCTAATAACATGCTTCGTTATGGCGTCGAGACTAATGAGTCTTGTTATTGTAACTTCACAAAAGAGCTTGCAACTCACGGTATGGATGCCAATTCAATCGTGCCCAATATAAATTGGTTTATGAGCGTCCCAGTTCTTGATGATGGGTCAGCGGGAGTTGCTGAAACGTTATCGCAACCCGGTAATTGTGTAAAACTGAGAGCAGAGTGTAATGTCCTAGCTGTTCTGTCAAACTGTCCACAAATGCACAATCCATGTAATGGCTACAACCCAACGTCGATTGAAGTTTCAATTATTTAAGAATACGTACACTAATTGCCAATAACAACTCCTTCACGACGAGGGTCCGCTCCACCGGCAAGACCTGAGTCTTCAACTACGATTGCATGAAGGCCAGAATTCAAGCCCCGCACCCTTACCTCAAAGCCCTTTGCCATTAGTCGACGTGCCATAGCCTCCGCAGTAGTGCCTTTCTCAAGATCAAAAGTGCCAAATCTATTTACAAGATGGGGCATAGACACTGCTTGTTGAGCATTCATATCCCAGTCAACATGCGCAATTATAGCTTGAGCAACATAGCCGATAATTCTACTGCCTCCAGGCGAGCCAATAACCAAGGCGATTCTACCGTTCTTGAGTAGGATCGTAGGCGCCATAGACGATCTTGGCCTTTTAAGTGGTTCAACCCTGTTGGCTATTGGGACACCATCCTTATGAGATCGAAAGGAAAAGTCTGTCATCTGATTGTTAAGTAAAAAGCCGCCGTTAGTCATCAGCCTAGAACCAAAGACATTTTCAATAGTAGTGGTCATGGATAATGCATTACCATATTGATCGACAATTGAGATGTGGGATGTCGATGGCAGCTCTTTACTCTGATCATCCGCAAAGTGGGTGCTTATTTCAAAAGTTGGGTTTCCGGGCAGCACCTCTTCTAAAGCTAAAGTCCGGTTTAATAATGTAGCACGGCCCTTAAGATAGCCTCTATCAAGAAGGCCTTTAACAGGCACAGGGACGAAGTCACTATCAGCCATATACCTCCCTCGGTCAGCAAAAGCCAAACGAGAGGCGTCACCAATTAGTCGCCAGGCTTCAATTGATTCATGTCCCATTTCTCGCAAATTATAGGGCTCGAGCGTGCCGAGAATCTGGCCAACTGTTAAACCTCCAGACGATGGAGGCCCCATACCACACACATTATATCCACGATAATCCAAACATACAGCCGGTCTCTCTTTTACCCGATATTCCTTGAGATCTACTTGATCTAGCTTCCCAGGGTTTCCTGCCGCAGACTGAACAGTGGAAACAATATTTTGAGCAATTTTTCCGTTATAAAATGAATAGCCTTTATCTGAAGCAATCGTAGCTAATGTCTTTGCATAACTTGAATTTTTTAAAATCTGTCCAGTAACAATCGGCTTCCCATTAGGGAAAAAATAACGTGCAGTTGTTGCAAATTGCAAAAGCCGCTTTTCATCACGGGCCACAAGTATTGCGAGCCTTGGAGACACCGCAAACCCGGATTTAGCAAGATTAATCCCATCTTTAAATAATGCTGGCCATTCCAACTTTCCCCAACGCCGATGCGCTTCCAACATTAAGGCTGGTATCCCCGGAACCCCAACAGACCTTCCCCCAACAACTGCACTATAGAATTTAAGAGGCTCACCAGTTTTATCCTGAAATAGTTTTGATGTCACATGACGAGAAGCCGTTTCACGGCCATCTAAGGTAATAATCTTGCCACTCGCTGCATCAAACCATAATAAAAAGGCACCTCCACCTATGCCTGAACTCTGAGGCTCAACCAAACCTAAAACAGTTTGAACAGCTACCATTGCGTCCGCAGCAGATCCTCCTTTTGCAAGAATCTCAGCACCTGCTTTGGCCGCATAGGGATTGGCGGCAGAGACCATCCACTTCTTTGAAAGTACCGGTTGGCCTTGTTGCTTCAAGCTTAAAGATTGATCTATCTCAGTGCTATAAACAGGGTTTATTAGAAAGCCCAGGCAGGAAAGAATTAAACTGATGTGTCGAACAATACTCATACTCATATAATTCACAGTCCTAGGCGCTGGCGCGCTTCTGCCACAGTTGCTAGACTTCCACCTAACTGGTGGACAATTTTTCCAGCCTTTTCAACTAAAGCTGCATTTGATGGGGCCAGAACTCCCTTTTCAAGATATATATTATCTTCGAGCCCAACCCGAGCATTGCCGCCAAGAAGGACTGCAGCCGCAACGACCGGAAATTGAAACCTTGAAATGCCAAATGCTGACCAAATTGCTCCTTTCGGCAACATGTCGCGCATTAAAAGCATCGTCTCAACGTTGGCTGGCGCACCGTAGGAAATTCCCAAACAAAATTGAAAATACGGTGGTGCCTCAACAAGACCATCAGCAATCATCTTCTTCGCTAGCATAATATGGCCGGTATCAAATACCTCCAATTCAGGCTTGGTTCCAACAGCACGAATACGCTCTGCCATAATTACTAAATGATCTGGGTGATTTAAAAATACATGTTTATTAAAGTTCATAGTCGCAACATCAAGAGAACAAATTTCTGGTGACAACTCTTCAACGTGAGCAACACGACTTTCTGGACTGCACATTATACTGTCTGATGAAGCTTGTCCGGGAACATCAGCGGACGGTATGTAACGCGCTCCTGGGCCTGTTGTTAGGTTAATGATTACATCAGTGTCACTTTCTCTTATCCGTTCTGTTACCTCTCGATAATGCGCCAGCTCCATGCTGGGCAACTTGGTTTTAGGGTCCCGAACGTGGCAATGTACGATAGCGGCACCAGCTTTAGCTGCGTCAATCGCACTAGCCGCAATTTCTGCTGGCGTTACTGGAACTGCTGCGTTTGAGTTTGGAGTAGGCGCTGAACCAGTTATTGCACAAGAAATGATTGTTGAAGGCATGTTATCTCCTTTTTTCTTTAGCAGACCTAATATTGGCTTCTGACATTTTAATTTATCAAAAACGAATTGGATCATTAGCTTAAAACATATTATACGTAGCGGTATAAACTTTATCACAAGAATAAAAATACGGTTGTAAGCCAGTTTTCAGAGGCACCAAATTCAAGCAAAGTAATATTTCTAACAATATGGATTTTTAGATGTCAATAATTAGCATTTCTAAATTAAGCAAAGCTTACAGTGACGGAACAAATGCTCTTGACGAAGTAAACCTGGAAGTTAGCAAAGGTGAAATCATTGCGTTGCTTGGCCCAAATGGCGCTGGAAAAACAACCCTGATTTCAACCATTTGTGGATTACTAACCCATGACAGCGGTGATATAAAAGTCGATGGTCATGACACTGTTACAGAATACCGCAAAACTCGTAAGCTCATTGGACTAGTTCCTCAGGAAATTATGCTTGAGCCATTCGAAACAGTCTATGACACTGTTCGTTTTACTAGGGGAATGTTCGGATACCCAGAAAATAGAGAATTTTTAGAAGATGTTCTCCAAAAACTCTCCCTATGGGACAAACGAAAGCAGATGATTAAGGAACTATCAGGCGGCATGAAGCGACGCGTCATGATAGCGAAAGCGTTAAGTCATGATCCTAAAATACTATTCCTTGATGAACCAACAGCTGGAGTTGATGTTGAATTACGCCGAGACATGTGGAATTTAGTAAATACTCTAAAAGCCAACGGAGTAACTATTCTTCTAACCACCCATTACATTGAAGAAGCTGAAATGATGGCAGACAGAGTGGCACTGCTCGATAAAGGAAAAATCATTTTTGTTGAGAACAAAGATGCTCTAATGACCAGAATGGGTAGAAAAGAATTAACGATCAAATTTAAATCGCCTATAAAAAAAATTCCTCTCGCTCTCTCAAAGTACAAATTAACGCTCAGTCAAGACCGCCTAGACCTCGTGTATTACTATGATACTAAAGCTTCACGAACGGGCATCACAAGACTAATGAAAGATATTTCGGATGCTGGCTTAGTCCTTCAAGACATAAAAACATCTCAAAGTTCATTAGAAGACATTTTTGTAAGTTTAATCAGGAAATAGTTCATTGAATCTATACGCAATAATAGCAATTTATCGATTTGAGATGGCTCGCACATTCAGAACTTTAGTGCAGAGCATTATCTCCCCTGTTATATCCACAGTCCTTTATTTTATTGTTTTTGGAGCTGCCATCGGATCAGGCATTCAAACAATCGATAATGTCCAATACAGTGCGTTTATTGTCCCTGGATTGATGATGCTTACTGTATTAATGCAGAGCGTTGCAAATGCTTCTTTTGGCATCTATTTTCCAAAATTTCTTGGAACAATTTATGAACATTTATCAGCGCCAGTCTCTTTTCTAGAGATCACAATTGGCTATGTGGGCGCTGCTGCAACAAAATCATTCATCATTGGACTAATCATACTGACAACATCATTTTTATTTGTTCCACTAAATATTTTGCACCCCATGTGGATGATTGCCCTCCTAATTATAAACTGTATCACCTTTAGTTTGTTAGGGTTTATTATTGGCATTTTATCCAATAATTTTGAGCAATTAAATTTAGTCCCAATGTTAATAATAACGCCCTTAGTTTTTTTGGGTGGCAGTTTTTACTCAATAGAGATGCTGCCTAGTTTTTGGCAAACTGTGACGCTTTTTAATCCAGTCATGTATTTGATTTCTATCTTTAGATGGGCTTTCTTTGACGTTGCAGATGTTCCTATCATTCATAGCTTTGTTGCAACGTTGATTTTTAGTATGATTTGTATCTCGGTGATTTTTTGGATTTTTAAGACTGGATACAAACTAAAGAGCTAGTTTTTATCGTAAAGGGCCACCTTCCCATAGCACCTTGCCTAATACTAAAAAAATACAGTATTTAAACAAAAATTATATCTTTATATTGATAACGCCATCCCATCACGGCCCGGATCAGCACCACCGTCAATGCCATCTTTTGTAATTCTGATTGCGTGGACTCCAGCAAAATGAAACCCAAGAGGATAACGTCGAAAACGGTACCCCTGCGCCTCAAGTTCCTCTTGGACAAAGCGTGGTATCCGGTTCACTATTTCGATTATATCACTGGTAGCCGAAAATCTTGGGGCTGCTACAGCTTTTTCTGCATCCATACCAAAATCAATAACGTTTACGATCCCCTGTACAACGCCCATCGCAATGTATGTCCCACCTGGCGCGCCGATAAGAAGCGTAGGTTTGTTGTCTTTAAAAACCATTGTTGGGGCCATGGATGTAAAACGTGCCTTACCGGGTGCAAGTGACCCAGTCATTCCAGGACGAGGATCAAAAACCCCCATACACCCGTTGTAAACAAATCCTAAACCTTCTGTCACAACTCCCGATGGCATTCCAATCGAATGGGTCATGCTCACACAATTGCCAGCATCATCAACAGCGCAAACATGGGTTGTCTCTTTTTGATCAACACCTTTTTGCAGACGTGGCACATGAATTTTTTCACCAGACTTAATCTTGTCGGCTATTTCCTTGGCGTACTCTTTTGACAATAGCTTTTCTATCGGAATATCAATAAAGCGGGGATCTCCAACATGGCGATCCTTGTCTACAGTTGCAGCCTTCATCGCTTCAACTAGAACACGAATATATTCTGGACTATTATGGCCCAAAGAACCCAAATCAAAATTCCCAAGTATATTCAATATTTGCAACACCATAATGCCCCCACCCGGTGGAGGACTCGAGGCAATTTGATGACCACGGTAATCCGTCCAAAGAAGTTCAGTATCCTCCGGCTTGCCATATCTGAGATCATCCCCAGAAATCAGACCACCATTAGTTCTCATGTCTGCAACAATCTTGCTAGCTATCTCACCTTCATAAAAGTCTTGCGCACCAACCTCCGCAATCCGTCGATAAGTCGCGGCCAAATCAGGGTTACGTATAATGTCTCCCATATTTTTCATGGTCCCATCAGAGTTTAGATAAATTTTTGCTGTAGCTGGTGACCCTCTGAGATACTCGATATGCTCAACCCTTCCACCAGGCTCAATTTGTTCCCAAAATCGTCGCACGTGTGGACGGATCATCCATCCTTCTCTCAAATAATCAATAGCAGGCTGGATGACTTCTGCTAACGTTTTGGTGCCCCATTTTTCTAATGCAACAGCATAGGCTCGCAGGCTTTCTGGAGTTGCAATTGACTGATACCCCACCTCATTAACCCGTCCTTCAAGAATAAATCCAAATCCATCTTCGCATTCTTGAACAAGCTTATCTTCCCACATATCAGGCTTAACACTTCGTGGAGCACGCGCATGAAAATCAAGACATTGATGCGTGCCAGATCCTGGCAAATAAACATGCATTGAACCAAATCCAGCAATGCCACACATAAATGGATCAACAGCTGTTTGCGTCAAAGCTGTTGCAATGGCGGCATCGATTGCGTTCCCTCCAGACTTCAGAACCAAAGCCCCAGCTTCCACAGCTTCAGGTTGAGGCGCACACACCATTCCTTTTTTCATTTAAAATCTCCCTTAACACTGTTCTACCCATTTAAGAGAAAAGCATCCTGCATTAGATAACCAGATTTAACTTCTTAACTTAATCTGTCAATGGTACCGTACAAGCTTAGAGTGTCGGGTGCTCACAATGACAATTAGGTGCTTATAATTTATGCCAGAAATTTCTGCTGCCCCCTATTGGTGGATTGCTGCTCCACCACAAGACTATCAAATTGATAGCTGGCCAACATATGCTGATGTGGTGGTAATAGGAGGAGGCTATACTGGATTTGGCGCAGCCATAACATTAGCTCGAGCAGGGCTCGACGTTGTCATATTAGAGCGTGATCAAGTTGGCTCAGGCGCCTCCACCAGGAATGGTGGCATCACCAGTGGTAATATACGCATCTCATTTGATAATTTGGCGAAACGATTTGGCGCCGAAAAAGCATCAGCTTTTTATCGGGAGGCACAAGCTGCAAGAGCTGACCTTTTTAATTTTATTAATACAGAAAGAATTGAATGTGACTTGCAGCCGTGTGGGAGACTGGTTGGTGCATTGCGCCCAGAATCTTTGGAAGGTATGAAACGTGATGCTGAAAAGTTAAATAAAATATTAGACATTGAGTCGACCATTCATGATCAAGCCAGCTTGCCTAATTATATTGACACTACACGCTATTGTGGCGGAGTACTGCGAGACGATATTAGTGGCATTCATCCAGCAAAACTCCTTGCAGGCATGTGCAAGGTGGCACGTGCCGCATTAGTAAAAATATCAACACAGACAAAGGTACTGTCGGTAACCAGGGATACACAAACATCGTTAGATCAAAATTTCCGTGTGGAAACCAGCCGCGGGGTTATTCAAGCTGGCCATGTCATCAGCGCCACAAATGCCTATACTGATTCAAGTCAACCTTGGCTTCGCCGTCGCTTAATACCTGTGATTTCTGAAATGATAGCAACTGAAGAACTTGGTGAGAACATGGTCCGTAGCCTAATGCCTGGACTTAATATGTACAGTGAGGCGTTGCATCTGGGACACTATTACCGACCATCCCCAGACGGAAAGCGAATTTTATTGGGAGGGCGCCGAATGAGCTCCAACCCAGCCAAAGCCCGCAATCGTCTAATCAATGGCCTAACTTCTATTTTTCCAGAGCTTTCTGATGCAAGCATATCGCATCACTGGTTTGGATTCGTTGCTTTTCCATTTGATCAGCTCCCAAAATTGGCAGTACATGACGGTGTAATTTATCCCGCAGGTTTCTGTGGTTCCGGAACAGTATGGGCACGATGGCTGGGACAAAAAGCGGCATTCATGGTGCTTAA
>MDSY01012883.1_pt1 | contig 10404 bp, 14 predicted proteins | sample 811131 | NCBI WGS metagenome assembly MDSY01 (sample SAMN05326643, study PRJNA326480) | marine metagenome | isolation source: seawater | place: Atlantic Ocean: South West | collected 2010
CGAGAAGCGTCGTCGCCGTCGCCGCCGCCCGTCGACCCGCTGAGCCCTCGGGCGATCCGACCGGAAGACGCGGCCCCGGCACGAGAGGGCACCGCCTTGGACGAGGACGGCCTGCCTCCCAACCCGGCGCAGCTCCGCTCGCCATCCGGCGAGCTCCGCGTGCGGCCGCGACGAGCTTCATGGGCGGGCGACGCGGCGTCACTCGAGAGGGCCCAGGCGGAATTTGACGCCGAGGACAAGACTCCAGAGCGCGACGCGCTCAGAAGCGTGAGGCGAGCGGCCGTTGCTGCCAGAAAGGCCAACACGGTCCAGCTGTGTCGCAAGTTTTCTCGCGGCGAGGCGTGCAAGCAGCCGGCCTGCCCGCTTCGGCACGTGACCGATAGCTCGATGGAGGCAGAGCAGATTAGGCGCGCGACATCTCAGAGGATTGCGTCCGAAACGGCCAAGGCGGCTGATCTCGTCAGGCGCCCAATGCCTGCCGTCAAGTATGTCAGCGACGATCCGGCAGCCAACGCAGCTCTTGCCGCGCAGCGCGCTGTGGAGGCGGGCGGGCACGGAGCCGGGAGGTGCCGCGCGGGCCTGCAGGCACGACTTGGTCATGCGCACTGGTGCGACCTGTGCTCGGTGAGCTTTCGGGCCGCCAAGCAGCACGAAGAGCACCTCGTCGGCAGGAAGCATACGCTGGCGCTCGAGACCTCGGAGCAAATCGTGCGCGAGTTCCGCGCCAGCGCCTGGTGCGACGCCGCCGTGCCGCTCGTCGCCGTCACGAGCGCGTGGACGCTCTCCGCCTTCTTGGACGGCCTGCCGCGACGCTCCCGCACCCATGCGCGCGTGACGCTCACCCTCAGTATGAGTTCGGACGAGGCGGCCGACGAGCGTGGAGCTGGTCAACCCTTAACCCCAACCTTAACCCTACCCCCAACCCTACCCCTGAATCTAACCCTATCCCCAACCCTAATCCTAACCCCAACCCTAGCCCTAGCCCTAGCCCTAACCCCAACCCTAACCCTAACCAGGCTGTATGGAGACGGGCCTGACGCTGAGCGGCCTCTCGGCAGACAAGCGTGGGCAGCTGTGGCGCTACCTGCGCGACCTCATGCCGCACCACCCTGAGCTGCCCGAGGTGGTGGCCGACCTCGAGCAGACTGCCCCCCGCTTCTGCCGCCTCAAGGAGCTACTCGAGAGCACTGAGGTCCACCTCCACGCCAACCCTGAGCCTGACCCTCATCCTCACTCTATCCGGAGCCCCCACCCTAATCCTAGCCCTGACCCGAACCCTAAGCGTGAACCTAAGCCTGACCCTAGCGCTAACCCCAACCCTAGCCCTAACCCCAACCCTAGCCCTAGGCCTAACCCTAGCCCTAGCCCTAGCCCTAGCCCTAGCCCCAACCCTGTCCCCAACCTTGACCAGGTCTACCTTCACGTGGCGCGCCTCCTCGACGCGCACCCTCACGCCTCCGAGGACTACCCACGCGTGGTGTACGACGTGGCGTGCGGGCATGGCCTGGTCGGGTTGCTCGTCGCGTACAACTAGTGGGCGAACAGAGCCTCGAACCCCAGGCCACCGTGGCTCTGCGCGCGCCCCGCCACTCCTTGGCGACCCCCGCGCCCGCACCCCCTCTCGACGTGCGTCCCTCGCCCCTCTTACGGCAGTCCACACCTCAAGCTCGTGGCCATCGACCGCACCCGCCGGCCCGCCTTTGATGCCTGGGCGGCATCGATGCAGCGCGTGCGTCACCGTTCGAGCCCCCCCGCTGACAGCGGCGCCCCCGTCGGCGCGTGCAGCACAGCGGCGCTTGAGAACATCCGCTTCATGGAGGGCGACTTCCAACAGCTGCCGCTGCGGGACATGCTCGCAGCCGCCCCCAGCCTCATCCTCTGCGTGCACGGCTGCAACGAGGTGGCGTTACGCGAACACGTAGTCATAGTGTACCTTGTGCATGCACACGCTGGGACGGCAATATACATGGCATAGTGATGGTGCTGTGCTACAGGTGAATCGCGATGCGGTACAACTGGCGCGCACCGCCTCTGCCTCGTGGCTCGCCATCCCGTGCTGCCTGCGGGCCGGGCTCTACTTGGACGCCGCGAGCTGCAATCTCCCTGACGATCTACGCTACGCGCTGCTCTGCGGGGCCATGGCCTCCACCTACCAAGCAAAGGCCGTCGCTGCAATCGACCGGAGGATTACGAACCGGGCCATCGTTCTGAGCGGAGCAGGCGGGCTGGTGACAGCTGTTCGCTGCGAGCCGTGCGGGCTTTAAGCCAGAGAATAGGTGAGGGGCAGGGGGAGATCCGCGGGGACTGACCCTAATCAAATCTGCAAGACCACCCGTGGCCTGAAAAAAAGCCCACCTAAAGTACCCCGTACATCACACAGATATAAAGTATACTTTACTTTACGGCTTTATTAAGTAACATAAGTAAGGGGTACAAGGCTTCCTAGGGCTTAAAGTGTGCAGACTATCAGCCCTCTTTGTGTCCTTCTCGTTCTCCGCGGATTTTCCCACACGCTATACCCTGCGCTATACGTCCTACCTCCTACGATTGATCTGTTTCACCACACCCAGCCCCGCGGTACGGTATATGCGCGCGGGCGCCGCGCGCGGCCCTCTCGACGCTCGAGCGGCCCGCGGCCGCGCGGCGCGCGACGCGCACAGAGATCAGAGTACGCGTGCCTCTCAAAGCTCAATCTGGCGGGGTTGAGAGAGCAAGGGTGTCAACCCACACACCTCTTGTTCCGTGAGTCCGTGGTCCCGTTACTACCCATCACATGTCGCACTCTGCCTTGTGCCTCACGAGGCGCGCCGTCCCAGCCACCACCCATCGGTCACGCGCCGGTAAACAACGCATGGGTGGCCAGGTCCTCCTGCCGAGGCCTTGGTCCAAGACATCTGGCATGGGATGGGCGCGTCGTCCTCTACGAATCCCTCGAGACCACCGGCAATGGCGCGCAGCGCTGCAACGCACCGAACCGTCGGAGCGGCCTCTAGCAGCCTTGCGATGCGCTGCATCAGCTTCTCATCGAAGAGCAAGTTGGAGAGCCACACTACGGACGAGTCCTCCGATAAGGCCGAGGCCGCTTCGGGTGCGCCGACGTCTCCTAAAAGGAACGAGGTGCGCGAGCGAACGTCCGCCTCCGAGGCTGTCAACGCCGCGACTGCCAGGTTGTGCCGCGAAGGCGCCAGCTCCACCCCGGTCGCCCGGCACACACGGTACTCGCTGGCTGCTTGGAGCACGCACTCGCCCCTGCCGCTGCCTAGATCAACGAAGCTGTCAGATGACCCGAGCTCACACGATGCCATCAGCGTTCGAAAGCCAGCTGCGGTGATCTCTCCGTAGGTGGAGCCACCGAGCCCGCCTGGATCGTTGAGTGCCAACCGTTCCTCCGCACTCAGCTCCGGTACGGGAGTGGCGCTGCAACGCGCGAGTCGCGCACGAGCGACAGGGACGAGGCCGCACTCGCGCGACGCGAGCAGGAGTGTTAGCATTGTGCTTGGAGTGAGCCGTTGTGGTTACCACAGGCGACAGCGCTTCGCCGCGGAGCGCCAGCACAGCGCTTTCAAGTTTTGTTCAAAAAAAACAGAGGAACATATCTCCCGTATGCGATGATTACGGGGAGCTATTCATAATAGATGGCATTCGCCTACACCAACGGCATCGTCGACATAGTATGGGTCTAGATGACCCTCAGGCTGACAGTTGGCAGCAAGCAAGTGGCGAGCATCCCGCAAGGCCTGTGTGTGTGTGGTCACGCCGTCACAGCTATGGGTGGCAAGATCTATTGTATATGACTGGTGGATACAACGGAGGGCCGTTCAGCTCAGTTTACGTGTACGATCCACAGGCCAACGCATGGACACAGCTAGCAAGCGTGAGCAACGCTCGGTATGATCACGCCTCCGCCGGTCCGCCGCGGTAGATGGCAAGCTCAAGTCTTCGGTGGGAACACTGAAACGATTCTTGACACGGTGGAAGTCTATGACCCTGCTTCGAACAGCTGGGCACAAGGGTCGAGCTTGACCTCCTCCCGCAACACTATGGTGGCAGTTTAGTGGCAGTTGCTCTTTGAGCGCTGGGGCTGCCACGTGCCACGCATCTTCTAGGCATCTCACACAGCGTGCTTCAGGATGTGTGTGTGGACTATCAATCACTGCAGGACTGACCCCTGACAGATGGGGTGACCTCCACTACCCCTGTAGGGGTGACAGAAGAGTCAACCCCTCCAATAGATATTATCATTATATTCATATATTGGGGCTGCCTCCACGGAGAGACAGTGAGTGGGCAGCCCGTATAACGAACGAATGTACATGAGCGATACTAATTTAAGGGTTGCAGAAGTGCGGGAGGCTCGTACCCGGACCGGAACTGACTGAGCGTGCCTCTCGATCGACTATGTGTTTATGTCTGGATGTTTTCTGCAAGGTGGCTGCGTAAGCACTCTAAGAAGATCAACCTGGTCGCGCGCTCTGCTGGCGCTCGCAGCGTGACTGCCCAGACAGAGCCATGCCGCCACCGTCAGCCCTGCGGGCGCAGCTCGCTCAACTTAAGGCAGCGGAAGCGAAGCTCACGGCCGAGGTTGAGGCCATGCAGCTGCAGCTCGCGCCACCTCCACCTCGGCCTGCCGCATCGGCCATGATCGACCTTGCCGCGAGGATGCAGGAAATGCCCACCGAGGCCCTCGCCGAGATGCTCGCAAACCAGATGGGGCGGCGGCAGGGGCAGCCTATCCACACGTCTGTTGCAGATCCTCTGCCACCCAGCAGCTGCAGCAGCAGCTTCATCTCCTCACCGCTCCCGCCCTCGCTAAACCTGGCTGCCGGTGAGGCTTCGGCGCTCGTGGAAGTCATGGCCGGCCTGAAGGACCTGCCGACGCCCGCTCTGGTCGACCTTCTCGCACGGATGAAGGGGCAGCCAGGCAGCGCCTCGTCCGCCGCTCCGCTGCCGCTCGAGAGTTTTTACCCCCCACGGGTGAGCACCGACTCACTCGGAGCCGCCGCGCCGCCCCACCACCCGGCCATGCGCTCGGGCCGCGCCAGGCTGCTCCGCTCGGTGCTGACCCATTTTTTTCAGAAGCACCACAAGGAGGCGGTGCCAAGTGTCGACGAGCTCGTCTGGCGCGTGGTGGGCGATGGGGCGGTCTGGTCAGAGCAGGAACTCATCGCCAAGCTCGAGGCGCGGTACGGCGCCCGGATGGACCTGGATCCTGATGGAGAAGATTAGCGTTGAGCGTGTGGGAGACGTGTTCTCTGGAAGGCCGCCACTCGATGTATAGGCAGAGCGTGTCACGCGCAAGAGACTAGAGAGTGCAGAGTGGTGCGTGAGAGGCGCGGCGGTGCGTTGCGTTGGTTTCTGCCGCGCGCGTGTGTTTAAGTTTGTTGTTATTTTTTTCTCTCTATAATTGAAATTGTGAGAGAACCATTTACTTTCCGCCATGCGTTTTTTTTTAATTTTTATTACACCCCGGTTGTTATAAAAGCGGCCGAATTGCTTACCGGTACACGAGGCGCTATAAGCTATCGGCCATAGAGGAGGGTCCACTTGCTCTCTACCTTGTCTACCAGCCGCACGGACGCGCCGCCGCCCCGCCCACGGGCGCGGCTACGCCGCAGCAGGAGCGCGTCGAGCGTCGCATCGTCAGGGATGCGCGAGGCGAGCGAGCTGCAGGTCTCGCTCATCGGTGGCGCCTTGAACAGCTCGCGGTACGACGTCTGCGCGGCACACGTGGCGCTCAGTGGCGGGCTCGGGCAGGTGGGCAGAGCGTGGGCTGGCGCAGCTGGACGAACACCACACCAGAGTGTGTGCGGGGAGCGCGTGGGCGCAGCGCGTGGGCGCAGCGCGTGGGCGCGCGTGGGTGTGGTGCACGGTTGCAGTGGCGTGGCGGGCCTTCCAGGTTCGGCCGTCCTCGTTCTGGCTGTCTGTGTTCCCATCATGGATAGGATTCAGCGTGTCGTGTGAGCGCGAGGCTTTGAGGCCCGAGGCGAAGGAGGAGGCGAGCGAGGGCGAGCGAGGAACGAGGAACTCGTCCAGGCGCAGCCCCTCCCCGTTCATCAATGAGCGCCTGCGGCTCAAGGACGTTTGCGAGGACGTTTGTGAGGTGCCCCGACTCTCGGCGAATGTCCCCGAAAACGGCGGAGGATAGCCCGCCTGCCGGAAGCGCAGCTCGTTCCACGAGAGCTGCCAGTTGCTCTCTTTGCCAAGGGCAACCTTGAGCCGCTCGCTGTCGCCTGAGGCGCCGTCGTAACGGGCAGGGCACGGCATTGCGACTCGGAGTCGACGTTTCTCTCAAGACGCAAGTTCGCATGTTATATGTGGGAAGGCACACAGCGTTCTCATGTATGCGTGGCCACATGAGGGCACAGTGCACGAGAGTTTTGAGGTGTGGTCTCCACACAAAAAAGTTCTCGTGGAGCTCTCTGCGAGGGGCTCCCAAGAGACGCCGCGTCCGCCCAGCCCGCCCACACCAGGAGCGGGGTCGTGGCCGCGCACCGATACGCCTCCACTACCCCTTTATAACACGCGCGGAATTGTGCTGCATGGCGAGCGGGTGGCGAGCGGAGCTGCGCCGGGTTGGGAGGCAGGCCGTCCTCGTCCAAGGCGGTGCCCTCTCGTGCCGGGGCCTCGTCTTCCGGTCGGATCGCCCGAGGGCTCAGCGGGTCGACGGGCGGCGGCGACGGCGACGACGCTTCTCGGACGCTCGCCATGTTTGCCGTCCTGGAGGGGAGGGCACTTCCAGCGGACCACCATGGCACGAGAATCACATATCGAGCGGCCGAGTCTTTCGCAGGTATTGGGCTTAAAATCCGAGGACCTGCGAATTTAGCCGGGGCATGGGCCGCTCAGCCGGTACCTGCCATTGCTGCCAGCCCGCGGCCGCCGCGCGCCGTCCTGGAGGAGGGGCGGGCAGGACATCGGGCCAAAAAGGAGGATGCAACTGCCGGGAATCGAACCCGGGTCGCCCGCGTGGCAGGCGAGCATCATACTAACATGCCACAGCAAGGGGCAGCCATAATGTACCGTAGTAACGTGCGCACTCACACTGGCATTTATGCCGTCCCCTCCCACGCTGCCCCCCCCCCACCCACACCCACAATCTAGTTAGTTTCCCGGGGCAGGTGGAGCCGGAGATTAGGTGGGTGTGTGCGTGGCATGCGAGAGGTCGAGGCCGTGCATGGCGCGCAGCTCGACGCGCAGCGCACCGACGAGGCGTTCGGCGTCGGCCTCGCTGAAGCAGAGCGGCGGCTTGAGCACGAGGACATTGTCGTGCGGACCGTCGATGGAGGTGAGGATGCGGTGCACGTCCTTGAGCTGACTGCACAGCCGGCTCGCCTGCCGCGTTATACAGCTTACTATGGCGATACGATACGACCTACTTACTATGGCTACGCTGACTATGGTGATGCTATGGCGATGCTTGCTATGGCTCGCCTGCCGCGTCGCGGGTGCTCTGCTCTCTCGCTCGAGGACGAAGTCGATCCCCAGGAAGAGACCGCAGCCGCGCACGTCGCCGATCAGCACGCCTGAGGGGCGCGGCCAGGGGGGGGGAGGGGGGCTAAGGGTGTGTGGCCGTGCCGAAGCGGCGCAGCTGTAGCCTAGGGGTAGCTATGAGGGGTGGTAGCCGATCAGCGCGCCGTCTTCGCTCGCCGCGAGCTGGGCCAGCAGCCTCCGCAACGTCAGGCCGACGGCAGCGGCGTGCTCGCGCAACCCCTCGCGCTCGAGGACACTGAAGACCGCGAGGCCCGCCGCCGTGCACACGGGATTGCCGCCGAATGTGTTGAAGTACTCGGGCCCGCATGCGAAGGCGTCAGAGACTGCGCGCGTGCACACGACGGCGGCAAGCGGCATGCCATTGCCCATGGGCTTGCCCATGGTCACGATGTCAGGCACAACCCCCTGCTGCTCAAAGCCCCACCTAGCGAGGATTGGGCTTGGGCTCAGGCTCAGGGTGTGGGTTCGGGTCAGGGTCAGCGTCAAGGTCAGCATCAGGCTCAGGCTTCGGGTTCGGGTCAGGGATAGGGATAGGGCCCGGCGCCGCAGCCCCACCAGTGCGGCGTCCCGAAGCGACCGAGCTGCCTACTTACTACTCGCTACTTACTGCTTACCAGTGCGGCATCCCAAAGCGGCCGAGGCCCGTCTGCACCTCATCTGCCACGCACACGCCGCCCGCCGCCCGCACGGCGGCGTAGCACTGAGCCAGGTAGCCCGCAGGCGGCAGCAGCACCCCCGCCACCGACATGCCAGACTCGATGAAGAACGCCGCCACCGGCCCGGCGGCACACGCCTCCTCGACGCTGCGCGCGTAGGCGGCAGCGGCTCCCGGCCCGCGGTGCGCGCCTCGGTAGGTGTCGGGCGCGGGACACTTGGCGACCCACGGCGGCTGGCCGCGCCCGCCGAACGAGGCGTGGTCGAACTTGTAAGGGGAGAGGCCAAGCGCGCCGACGGTGTGCCCGTGGTACGCGTGCTCGACGACGACGCACCGCTCGTTGCCGGTGGCGGCGCGCGCCAAGCGAAGCGCGAGGTCGTTGGCCTCGGATCCAGAGTTGACAAAGAAGACGACGCCGCCCTTGAGCGGCGCGGGCATCGTGTCGAGCAACTTGCGTGCGAGTGCGCACACGTTCATATGCAGGTAGCGCGTGTTCGTGTTGAGCAGCATCGCCTGCTCGCCAACGGCCTTGGCCACTGCCGGGTTAGCGTGCCCAACGTGCGCGACGTTGTTGCGTGTGTCGAGGAAGACACGGCCCGCCTCGTCGATGAGCCGCGCGCCGCGGCCCTCGACCACGAGGAGCGGGTCGGTGTTGGCGTACGAGATCGACTGCGCTGGGCAGAAGTCCTGGCGGCGCTGCGCAAGGAGCTGCGCCTTGAGCGCTCCAGCGCCCTGTGCCCACTGCCGGCGGAGGCGCCGGCAAGTCCGCCACACCGCCGTCGCGTCGGCCAGCAGCGCGCCCAGCAGCGCGGAGCACGTGCAGGCGAGGACACCCCACCCTGACACGCTGAGGCTGAGTCGCTGGGGCATCGCCGTACGTACGCGGCGTCGGCCACACCGACCCCGAGAAGGCGAGGGAGGGAAGCCAGGAGCGATCGGTAGTGGCGGCTGATTCTTGTGTCTGCGTAGGCTCGCAAGTGTCTTATACTCCAGTAGGCGTGGAGCGGCGAAATAGCTGATGTAAGCGTGTAATTATAGCCGCCGGGGCAGCCGCAACACTCTCTACATGAACACTCTGCCACTGAGGACTGCTGGAGGACTGAGTAGTTTGTACCCTGTTCGTATTGACGTCCCGAGCTCCCAGACCTGCCCTCGCTTATCAGCACCATTTTGGCGGGGCAGCTGCCGATCGAAGACAGGAGCGCAAGGAGCATCTCAAACCTGGGTACACTGTTACACGGGACAGCTTGGTTTGGAGGGGTGATAGTAAGTGTAAGTGTTGTTCGCAACGAGCAAGATGCGGCGCGTGTACAACATCAACCCTCGCTTCTTGGAGCAGCGGCAAGCGAGAGCCATGAGGCGGTTTCTGTGTACCGACCCCAATCAGGCGGGACTCGGGAGTCAAGTAGAGAGCCACGTCAGACTCCATCGTTGTAGAACAACCGAGAACACAATCCGTTAACGGCCTAACAACTTCAATGACTGCCTAACAACTATCATCGGGCTACACCCAGGTAACCGTACCCACTATGGTGCCGACACGGTTCGAGGATAGATAGATAGATCATCTATCTATCTATCGGTTCGAGGTGCAGCAGGAGGCGCTGCGCAGTATGGAGAAGTTTATAGCTGTAGAACAAGCCGTAGCCGGGGAGTAAAAGGGAGAGTTTAGTAGGCTAGCGAGTTTTTGTGCACACTATACTTCGAACGCCACACCGACCCCGAGAACAAGGAGTGTGGAATTCAAGCGTTCGAAGCGAGCGGTGAAACAGCCGCTGAAATTACCGTTCGTCGGAGGACCGCTCAGAAGCGGGTGACTAACGGGTGACCGAGGGCGATGGCGCAGGATTGTGCTCGGTGGTGTTCTGGCCGAACACGTAGTCCGCCTCGAGGAGGTAGTCCGCGTCTCTGGCCGTATAGAAGTAGCGGGAGTTTTGGCAGCGGCCGCACCGCTGGGTATTTCTGGGTATATGCCATCGGGGAAGGACGCACATCACCCTTTGCTGGAAGCCATTGCAGGGATCCGCGAACGACCGTATCCCAGGCTGGGCCCCAAGCCCGTGCCGGCTCCCCGGGCCCGTGGAGGTACGTGCAAGTCTATCCGTCGGGTTTTCACCGCCGCGACCGCAACAAGCACCCCTTTCCGAGCGCCAGAAAAGGTGTGCGGGGCACGGCGTGCGGGGCAGTTGGGGTCAGGGGACAGCACCAAGCGCGCGAGAGTTGGGCAGGCGGCGGCCGCCCCTCGGAGGCGGCCGCCG
>MDSY01021814.1_pt1 | contig 10404 bp, 8 predicted proteins | sample 811131 | NCBI WGS metagenome assembly MDSY01 (sample SAMN05326643, study PRJNA326480) | marine metagenome | isolation source: seawater | place: Atlantic Ocean: South West | collected 2010
AAGTTAATCAAACTTTTAAAATCTTTCAGGTCGTTAGGTTTGGAGATTATTAACCTATTTAACTGATTACAAATAATTGTTACTAAATCAATATTTGTTACTTGGTTGTTTCCAGATATATTGAATCTTTGATTGATATATTTTTTATTAAATATAATTTTTAAAATTGCATCTACATGGTCTTCAACATAAAGCCAGTCTCTAATTTGTTTTCCATCACCATAAATTGGTATATTTTTTCCTTTTAATGAATTTAAGATTATTACTGGTATTAACTTTTCTGGAAATTGAAAAGGTCCATAATTATTCGTACAAATTGATATAGTGAAGGGTACTTTAAACGTTCTGCCCCAGGATGTGACTAAGTGGTCTGCACTAGCTTTTGTTGCTGAATATGGTGAGCTAGGACTATAAGCCCTCCTCTCATCTGGTGGCACTTTTGATCTTTCAGAGTCTCCAAATACTTCGTCTGTCGATACTTGATGAAATAATTTGAATTCATTTTTCTTATAAAGTTTTTTAGACTGGATGCCTGTCCTAATACATTCTAATAAATTGTATGTTCCAATGATATTACTCTTGATAAAATCTTTAGAGCTTTCAATCGATCTGTCAACATGTGACTCAGCTGCACAATTTATTACATATTGTGGTTTATATTTATAAAATATATCGTTTAATTTTTTAAAATTAGATATATCTAACTTGATAAATTTATAATTTTTTAAATTTTTTATTTTCTTTAGATTTTCTAAATCACTTGCATAAGAAAGTTTATCAACATTTATTATATTATATTTTTTCTTCACTAACTTTTTAACCAAAGCAGATCCAATGAATCCTGCACCGCCAGTTATTAATATATTTTTTAATTTATTGTTCATTCAATAATTTTTTGAATATGTCATTGTTCAATAAAGTATTAAAGTCTCCACTTTTAACTAAAGATCCTTTATTGATTAGATGAATAATATCCGAGTACCTTGTTAAATTTATATTATGTGTAACCATTATAATTGTTTTTTTGTATTCTTCAGAAAATAATTTCAATCTTTTTAATATATTATTTTCTGAAATACCATCTAAAGAACTTGTTGCTTCATCAAGAATAATAATATTTCTATCTAGATATAAAGCTCTTGCTATTGCAACTCTTTGTTGCTGTCCACCAGAAATTTTTACCCCACGTTCACCAATTTTTGTGTCAATTCCTTTGGGCAATTCATTTACTAAATCTAAAAGATTAGATGCTTTAATCGCATTTGATAATTTTTTTTCATCAATATCGTTTTGATTAACCCCAAAACATATATTGTTTTTGATTGAGTCATTATTTAAAAAAATATTTTGTCCAACATAACTAATATTTTGTTGATAGTTTTCTACAATCGAGGATAAAGGATGACCATCAATAAGTACCTCGCCTTGTTTTGGTGCCAACAAACCAAGTATGATATCTAAAACTGTAGATTTTCCAGCACCAGATGCACCAACTATACTAACAAAGGAATTTAAAGGTATATTTAAAGATAAGTTTTGTATAGCAGGTTTATTATTGTCCTCATAAGAAAAACTAATATTTTTAAGTTCAATTTTATCTTCTAGAGTAAAATCTTTATTTAATAGAGATTTTTCTTTTTTAAATTCAAAACTATTTTTTCCATTAATTTCATTGTAAATACTATCTATTGCTGGTTCACAACTTTTTAAAGATAATAGCCCAAAATAAATGTTTTGAAACATAGGTAATATTTTATATCCTGCAAAAATATACACAGCTAATACGGGTAGAGTTTTATCTAAATTTTCTTCGAGACCAGTTAATGATGTGTAAATTATACTGACAACAATTACAGAAAATGCAATGAATTCCAAAAAGAGTTTTGGTGAAGACTGGAAAAACTGTATAGACACTATTGACTTTGCATATTTATTTGCTTCTAACATAAATTCATTGTGAAATTTCTCTTGTTTTTTATGAAGTATTGTTTCTTTAATACCACCAAAAGTTTCTAATATTTTTTTATACATAACCTCAGAAACTGTACTTAACACTAATCCATCTAAGTAAATTTTTTTTTTTATAACTTTAAAAATCAAAACATAAGCAATAGAAAAAATAAAAAAACAAACAGTTGAGATCACTGGATTATAAAAAAAGATAAATACAATTATTGTTAAACTTATAATTAATTTTGCATTAACCTGTAAAAGTGGTAAAATTGCTGCATTTGAAATTCGTGATGTTTCATTTTGTATTTTATTAACATATGATGATGTTTCACGTTGAGAATGAAAAATCCAAGGTTGTGAGGAGTAAATTTTAAAGATTTTAGATTTTAAGTAATTTCCAACTTCCCATGAAAATTTTGTTGTAAAATAAATAGTATATACTGAAAGTAAAAAATTAATAAAAAAAATACATAACATACTTATTGATATAATAATCAAAAAATTTGAATAACTGGATATATCTAAATAAATATAAACTTTAGTTATTAAATGGCTACTATCATTTATAATATCAGCATTACTTATTAACTGCATAAGTGGCACAATGCTTATAATACCAAGCATTTCAAATATTGCAGAAAAAATAAGTAAAATTTGTGATTGTAATAATTTTTTTTTATACTCTTTATTTAATAAGAGAAATATTTTTTTTAGCGTTTTAATCATTAGTATTTATGATGCAGACAATTGTAATCTTTAACGATTCTATAAAAGTTGCATTTGATTTATATCTTAGTTCTTTTTTTAATTTATTTTAAATTTAAGATCTCTATATATTTAAAACACAAAATAGAGAACTATAAAACTTTAATCTTTTTAGTAGTAGCAAAAATACCGTTTAACCTTCCTAAATAATAAAAAAGCTTTGTGTTAAATTTCAGAGAGCACCATAAAATACCCAAAATAGAGCTACTTATATAGCTGTAAAAAAATGCAATTTTTGAAAGTTTTTTCTGATTTAGATAAACAAAAACTTTATGCATTCTCGCATATTCATAACCTCTCCAATAATATTCGATAGTACTATAATTTTCTTTTGTTGTTTTTAAAACCAAAGCTTTTTGTCCACTACTCATTTGTAACTTTAATTTTTTTTCAAACTTTACATGAAAACTAAAAATTAAATCTTCAAATATTGACCACTTTACTAGTGGGTAGCTTCTATTAAAAATATTTGGTACATGTTTTAATTTCCAAGATGATAATCCTCCCTGAAGCCAATCAACATCAGTTAACTTATTTTTGGAAATTAATGGTGTATTAAAACCACTTATTAAAACTTTACCAGGCTTTTTATATCCAGTTAAAGTAATGAACTTTAAAAAATTAAACTTATCTGGGTTGTGATACGTAAAATTAGATTTAATTCCAATTCCTGCAACATTTTCATCTGCAGAATTCCACTCATTAATCAAATTTTCAATTGCTTTTTTATGAAGATAAAACTTATCATCAAGTTGTAAAATTAATTTAATTTTTTTATTAATTAAGTTTAAACCATGATTTCTTTGAAAAACTTGATTTGATTTATTCGTATGTGAAAAGATAATATGCTTAGTGCTTTTAAAATTATTTTCTTTATCAAAAACAATAATAGTTTGACCAACTTCTTTAGTTTGGTTTTTAATTGAATCTAGGCAAGTTTTAATATTTTGGTAATTTATTGAGGGAATAATAATTGCAAGATCTGAACTTTTATAAATCATAAATTATCATTTTTAAAAATTATCACTATGACCTAAATAAAATTCATTAAAAAAAGTATATTGATCTGAGTTAATATTATTAAAGTAAATAATATTAATTTTTTTTCTTTTAAATATTGTGTATATAAAACGTGTAAAAAAATTAACATTTGTACTTTTTTCCCAAAAGTTTACAGACATGTCATATTTTGAATTAACAACAAGTAGAATATATCTCGTTAAATACACGGGATCTATCAGGCATAGACAATCTACAATATAAATTTTTTGAGTTGAAAAATCTTCTTTTAAGACAAATAAACCTACTAAATTTGAATTTTTATATATTTTGCAAAATTTGAAGTTAGCTTCAGGGTTAAGTTTGTACTTTTCTTTAAAATACTCTTCATCTTTATTCAAATAATAATAATTTTTTCTTTTTTTTGTTATAATATTAATTTCTTCAGAAGAAAAATTTTTTTCAATTACAAATGATAGTTTTCTATAATTGACTTTGTATAATAAGAATCTGTAAAATTTTAAAATATAATTTAAAAAATTTAAATAAAACTTTTTTTGGTTAGAAGTTTTTAGACTTGGTAAAACAAAATTAAATAGAGTAAATTTATTAATAGTCTTAAAATTTAATTTTCTTGTAAAGCCTTGTAAGGATGTATTGTTTGGTACACCATAAATAAATTCTATATTTCTTTCTTTTGCAATTTTAAGTATGCAACTTGTGAGGCTTCCAAAAACACTTCGATTTTGAAAATTATTCTCTGATAATAAATCGTTTTTAGCTATTAAGGATCTTTGAACACTAAAGTCAACATAGCAGTCTCCTATTTCTGCTACATAGGCTTTCTTCCTATCGATGCTAATTGTTTTAAATGTTAGAGATAAAGAACCAATAATTTTAAAATTTTTTGTTGCCACAAGCATGACACCATTAAATTTCTTATTCTCTTTTAATTTCCAATAAAGATAATCTGAAGATAGTCTATTATGATAAAAGTTAGGCAATTTTTCTTTATAAAATTTTTCAAGCTTATCAAAATCACTTTTATCATTAATTTTTTCAATTTTCCAATTCATTTATTTATTATACATATTCGATAAGAATTAATAAGTTATAATTTAATATTATATTTCATAAAATTAAATATTTTTATTTTAATTTATCAAAAAATTTCTCTTAATTTTTTATAATTCACTGGTCTATAAAAATTATTTGCAAAATTTATATATCTTAAAATTTTTTTTTGACTAAAAAATGTTCTCTTTTTAAAAAGTTTTATCAAATCATTTGAATTATTTATTATAATTTTTCGCTTAAGTTGCCATAAAGGATCGTACTCAAAATTATTTTTGCTATCATGAAAATGTATTGGAATAAGTCCTTGCTGAACCGCTTCAACAACAGCAGAGCTTACTCCGTATAAAACGAACTTACATAAATAAATATCATCTATTAGTTTTGAATTTGAAATTTGAATTCTTTTTTCATTTTTAAATATTAATCGGTTTTTCTTTATAAAATTAAATTTATTAATCTGTGGATGTAGTCTTAAAATAAATTTACAGTTGGGATCTTTTTCTTTTTTAAGGCTTTCAAAACATAATCTAAGTAAGTCTGTAGTTTCACTCTCAAGTCCTGTTGGTATTACTAAGCAGTTAGAGTTATCTATTTTTTTTATTTTTAATTTTTTTTTGTATTTATTAGAACCTAATAAAATAACTTTTTGTGTATGGAATTTAGTTCTTAATAAGTCATAACTTATTTTACCACTTGCTAAAATTTTTGTTGGTAAAAAATTTATTCCTAAATTTAAAAACATTGAAAAGTGACTTTTAGTAATATACGTAGTCTGATAAGCAAATACTTTAATCTTGTGTATTCTCCCCAGCAAAAATATTAAATGCTCGTATGGGTGTCCTTCTAAAGTTATTACTATATATGTAATTTTATTTTTAAATATTAATTTTTCTAGATTATAAAATAAAATAATATTTTTAATTGTAGACAGGGAAAAAAGATATTTAGAGCACTCTAAATAAAACTTTTTTTCAAAATTGGTATTGGATACTTTTACTTTTCTAATTAAAAAGTTAAATTCTTTTATAATATTTTTAATAATTTTTTTGTAAGTTGATAGCTCTATACAATTATTATTTATGAATAAGTCTTTTTTAGATTTTATTGTGTCAATCTTAGCCTTATTACCAATACTAATATGGTCTAAATAAAAGAAAATTGTTTTATTCTTTTCAATTTCCTTCTCAATGCCAGCAAATTGTGTATCTATATTTTTTTTGAAATTTTCACTATTTATTAGATGACTTACAGTTATTGATCCTTTTTTAAAATTCTTGTTAATATTTAAATAATTTTTAGTGAATATTAATTTAATTATGAATAACTTTATCTTAATTAAATTAATTGTAAGCTGAAAAATATACTTAAAATAAAACACAAAATTTATTTTTTTGGAATCTACAGATTTATATCTTGATAAGATAAAAGGATGTGCGCTTACTATAAATAAAAATGGATTACCTAAATTACTTAATGTTGGTCTTTTTTTTAAAATTTTTTTTGATAGGTCACATAATCTTTTAAATTCTTTATTTCTAATCATCTATTCTAATGAAGTAAAAAAAAATCTGTATTAAGTTTATTTGCACTACTCTTTAGAAAAGGATTTTCTTTATTTAATGCAGTATAAGAGCCATATAAGAAGTATCTTTTTTCATCTCCTAACATTTCACTTACAGAGTGAAAGGCATCTGATGAATTCAAAAAAAAGACTAACCTACCAGCTTTAGGGTGAAAGCTTTTAATTAAATCACAATCCTCAAATTTTGGCTGTGCAGGAAAAGAATCTATTGTTTTATTTTTTAATTCATGCAAGTTTAAATTACCACCCTCCTCATTTTTTTTGAAAGAATTTAGGTATAGTAAAAAAACAATAACTCTTGAGTCTGAGTCTCTATGTATTTCTCTTTTGTAGCCTTTTTTTGAAATTGAAAGATCATATATTAATTCTAAATTAATTTTTTTTTTAAAGAAAAATTTAACTTTAAATAAGATCTCTTTATAAACTCTTAATATAAGTAATTTAGATAAGGTTCCTGTTTTAAGATAAGAAAATTTTTTATTAATAAGATTTTTATATTTTTTTTCAATACCATTTAGCTTATTCTTAAAAAAAAAATTTGTGAGCTCAAATTCACTTTTATTTAAATTTAGCTCTTTTAAAGTGTCTAAATAAAATTCATTAGAATATAATTTTTCATTTAAATCTTTCCAATTTTTTGACTTAGAAAGTAACTCATTAAATATAATGCCTGTTGAAAATACTGATTGTCTATTATTATTTAAAATTTCTCTTTCAGAATTTTTTGTAAGAATGACTTCAGCATCTTTAACTAATTCTGAGCATTTATTTTCATCAATAAAATTTTCAATTACTTTGTATTTTAACATAAATTAATTATATCTCATGTTTATTAATCTGAATAATTATTTATAAAAATTGTAAATTTGAAATTTTTAATTATTTAATCAATAATTCTAATATTCTTGTTATTTTTAAGGGTAAAAGATGTCCAGCTAATAATTATTTAATTATACTTTGTTAGTAAAATTTTTTAGTTTCAGATTCTATCTGTTTATTATACATATTTATTTGTATATTCTTATGATAACTATTAAACTTAAATTATTAATAAAAGAATTAATTGGTAAAACAATTAATATCAGTAATACAACAAAAAATTTTACTGCTGACAAATTCTACATATTTAGTTTTCATGAAGTAACTGATAATCCAAGTGTTTTTCAAAAAAAAAATAAATTATTTGTAACTAAGAAAGTTTTTAAAAATCAAATAAAATTTATAAAAAGATTATTCAAAATAATTAATCCTGAAGAACTTGCATCAAATAAAAACGTTAAAAATTCTGCTTTAATCACCTTTGATGATGGATATTTTAACTCTTTTAACTATGCTTTGAATATTTTAAAAAAATCTAAAATTGTGCCTATTTTTTTTTTAAATATGAGCACTATAAAAAATAAAATTCCATTATTGCCTGCTAGTATCGAATACCTTGAGTTATATTATGAAAAGTTTAACTATTTTATTGAGAAATATAAACTCCCCAAACCTATTTCATTAAATATTAAACCTTCCCAATTTTACACACTTAATAATTATATATCATATAAAAAAAATAAAATTAATCATTATCAAGGAAAAATGATTGGTTTTGATTATTTAAAAAAAAAACATCAACATAAAGAATTTTATATAGCTGATCATCTATATGAACATTATAATTGTTTAGTGTTGAACAATCTAGAATTAAACAATTTTGCATATAAAAATAAAAAAATTCTAAAAAAATTTAATAATTACATCAATATTTTTTCTTTTCCTAATGGTGTACCAAATATATGCTTTAATAAAAAAAATGTTAGTTGGATTAAGAAATTAAATTATGACAAGGCGTTTTCAAATAGTAATACAGCTAATATTAATAGCAAAAAATTTTTATTAGACAGAATAAGTTTAACTAATGATGATGACACATTTAACAAATTTTTATTTAAAATATCGAGAGCTAGTAAATAATTAATGTCTATTGTTATCTCAAAAAAAAATAAGTTAATCTTTTTTCATCTGCCTAAAAATGCTGGCACAAGTATATCTGATTTATTACTTAGAAATGAAAACTATTATTATAGTTGGGTAATTTTTTCAAAAATTTTAAAAAGATTTACAAAAAAAGATAATTTTTTCTTTGATAATTTTCAAAATAAAATCCATCTACTTAGAAGCCATGAATCAGTAAAATCTATAGAGGAAAAAATCTCTCCAAATATTTTCAATAATTATTTTAAGTTTGCAATCGTTCGAAACCCTTACAGTAGGTTTGTTTCAAGATATAACTACACTAAATTAATATCTAACATTAATCATTTACAATTTTCTGAATTTGTTAAACATTATATTGAATTAGATATGATTACAGATAAACAATATCAATTTTTATTAAATAAAAATGGAAAAATTGGAGTAGATAAAGTGTTTAAACTTGAAAATATTAATAAAGATATAAATGAAATTACAAGCAAAATTAATATAAACCCAATTAAATTTTATAGAATGAATACCTCCACATACGATGATTATAAACAATATTATGATGCTGATACAAAAAAAATTGTTGAAAATTTTTGCAAAGAGGATTTAGATTTTTTTAATTATGATTTTTAAATAAAACTTAATAATGAATTCAAATTTATGAAAAACCAAGTAAGAGTGGCTGTTACTGGTGGAAATGGCTTTATTGGAACTGAGCTATTAAGAGAATTAATAAATAACAATGTGGAGACTGTTAGTCTTCAAAGAACCAACATTAATAAAATAGCAGTAGATATTCATCAATTTGATTTATCTAATTTAACTCATGATAATATGTCAATATTATCAAATATTGATGTTATTGTGCATACTGCTGCATTGGTTCATAAAGGTCAATTAAATGAGAAACAATACCTAGACTTAAATTTTGAATCTACGAAACTACTATTTGAAAAATGTAAGAAATTTGATGTTTCTAAGTTTATTTTTTTGAGCACAATGTCTGTTTATGGATTAACTTCATCTACCTCAAAAATAAATATTAAAAGTTTGGTAAATCCGATTACCAACTATGGTAAATCTAAACTTTTATCTGAACAATATTTATTATCACAAAAATCTTCTATAAAAGTCAGTATTATAAGATTACCCACAGTATATGGTAATAATGCACCAGGAAATTTTGGAGATTTAGAGCGGCTTGCTCTTAAGCGTATTCCACTACCATTTCTTAAGGTTAAAAATAAAAGATCCATGATTGATGTTGAGGTGGTTGCTAAAGTTCTGGCTAAAATCTCAATTTGTAGGGAAGATTATTTAGGATTGCATTTATTGTGCGAAGAAATACCATTTTCGACAGAATTTATTTTGAAAAAGATAAGAAAAGATAACGGTATATCGCTAAGATTATTTTTTTTTCCAAAGTTTTTAATAAAGTTTTTTTTCAAATTGCTTGGTAAGCAAAAGGTATATGAGAGATTATATGGAGATTTAGTTTTTGCTAGCACAATTAAATTGCCGCATAAAAATTAACTAATAATTTTTTTAATTATCATTTTTAAACTTTCTTAAAATATTATTTATTTCTTTTAAGTTTAAAAATTTATTTTTATTAGATCTATATTCAAAATTTTTTGGCACTTTTTTAGAATTTTTGATTCTAGATTTATTTTTTTCTTGAGCAATCTTACTTATAATTGAATAATAAGATCCACAGTCAAAAGCAAAATCAGCTTCTTCTTTTGAGATTAAAACTTCATCAATTTTTTCTCCTGGCCTTGTACCTATATCTTTAACTGGTTTTTTATCTATAGCTTTAGCTAAATCTAATATTTTTATTGACGGATTTTTTAATACATATACCTCTCCACCTTTCATAACCTTTAATCCTGTCCAAACCATTTTTACTGCATCTTCTAAGCTAGTAAAAAAACGTGTCATATTTTTATCAGTTATGGTCAATTGCTTTTTTTCTTCCTTTAATTTCAAAAAATAAGGTATTACAGAACCTCTTGAACCAATCACATTTCCATATCGTACTATTGAAAATTTTGTGG
>MDSY01006176.1_pt1 | contig 10403 bp, 9 predicted proteins | sample 811131 | NCBI WGS metagenome assembly MDSY01 (sample SAMN05326643, study PRJNA326480) | marine metagenome | isolation source: seawater | place: Atlantic Ocean: South West | collected 2010
AAATATAATCATGTTATCAGATTTTGCTGATGGTAACTTTGGAAAAACGTATGGACTAGAGATTTCTGACAGTGCTTTTGCTAATTTACACTCTAGAGCAGTAATCGTCATAAATCCTGAAGGAAACATTATCTACACAGAACAAGTTTCTGAAATTGCTAGTGAACCTGATTATGAGGCTGTATTGGCCGCTATTAAATAGTAATTTTGAAAAATCTGAAAGATAATTTTATTATTGGAAGAATACGGAGTATAAAATTTTCGTTTCGTGGTATTTGGTTTTTAATAACTACTGAAAGCAGTGTTAAAGTTCAAGTATTTATTAGCTTTATAGTTATATTCTTTGGATTTTATTTTCAAATTAGTGCTACAGAATGGCTCATACAGACATTGATTATTGGTCTTGTTTTAGTTGCAGAATCTTTAAATACAGGAATTGAAAAATTAGCAGATTTCGTTCATCCAGAGTATCATAAAAAAATTGGTTTCATTAAAGATGTGTCTGCAGGGGCTTCTGGCATAGCTGCAATTATATCTTTAATAATTGCAGGGATTATATACATCCCCAAAATAGCATTGCTTTTCTAAGTAAATACTTATATTTACCTTTTAAATATTCTCTATTCTTTTATGGCCAAAAAGACTAATAATTCTGCTAAAAACAATCCACCAAGGTCCTATGCTATAGTTACTTTTTTTAAAAGTAGACAGTCACAAACTGTTATTGGTTCTTTTTTATTGTTTTTTTCTTTATTTCTTTTTGTAGCTTTTGTCTCATTTTTCTCAAATTGGGGAGAGGATCAAAGTATTATTTATGAGTTTACAAATTCCACTGCAAAAGGAAAAAACCTTTTAGGAAAAGTTGGTGCTAATCTTAGTCATTTTTTTATTTACAAAGGATTTGGTTTGGGTGCATTTATAGTTCCTTATCTGTTATTTTTATCAGGCTTATTTTGGTTATTTAAAACGAAATTTTCTAGAATAATAATCTCTTATAATTGGGGCTTATTGTCCATGGTATGGATTTCAATTTCACTAGGGTTTTTAAAAAAATCCTCTCCTCTACTCTCTGGGATAACAGGGTATGAAATAAATGAATATCTAGAATTGTTTATTGGAAGAACAGGATTAGGAATTATTTTATTATTTCTGATGATCTCATATATTATTATAAGATTCAAGATAACTCCTGAATTACTCATAAAAAAATTCAAATCAAAAAGAACAGAAAAAAATTCAGTATTTACAACAGTAAAAGATTCTGAAATTTCACAAGACGATAAATCTGAATTCGAATTGTCTGTAGAAAATTTACAACCAACAATTCAAAAACATTCGGAGGTCTCAACTGTTTCTGAAAAAATTACAAAAAAAACTGAAGCCCCCACATTAATAAAAGATATTAAAGAACTAGATATCGTTGAGATTGATGTTGAGGAACTAACAGAAGAAGAAAATGTTACAGAAAACTTATCTAAAAAACTTGTTAAAGATTTTGGTGAATTTGATCCAACATTAGAACTGGGTAACTTTAAATTTCCTACTCTTAACCTATTAAAACAATACAATGAAAGTATTTCTATAGATCCAGAAGAGTTAGAGCAAAACAAAAATAAGATTGTAGAAACTCTCAAAAACTATAAGATAGGGATTGCACAAATTAAAGCGACTGTAGGACCAACAATTACCCTCTACGAAATAGTTCCTGAAGCTGGAATTAGAATTTCCAAAATTAAAAACTTAGAAGACGATATTGCTCTATCATTATCTGCTCTAGGAATACGTATCATCGCACCAATCCCTGGAAAAGGAACCATAGGTATTGAAGTTCCAAATAAGAAATCTACCATCGTTTCTATGTACTCTGTGATTGCTTCTAAGAGATTTCAAGAATCAGATATGGAACTTCCTATTGCTTTAGGAAAAACAATTTCTAATGAAACATTTGTAGTTGATTTAGCCACAATGCCCCACCTATTAATGGCTGGTGCAACTGGGCAAGGAAAATCTGTTGGTTTAAACGCTGTATTGACATCTTTACTTTATCGAAAACATCCAGCCGAAGTAAAATTTGTTTTAGTAGATCCAAAAAAAGTAGAATTAACCTTATTCAATAAAATTGAACGTCATTACTTAGCAAAATTACCAAATACTGAAGAAGCTATCATAACTGACACAACCAAAGTTGTTCATACATTAAATTCTTTATGCATAGAAATGGACAACCGCTATGATTTACTTAAAATAGCAATGGTTCGAAACATAAAAGAATACAATAAAAAGTTTAAAGCTCGTAAACTAAATCCTAATGATGGTCATCAATTTCTACCTTATATTGTTTTGGTTATTGATGAATTTTCAGATTTAATAATGACAGCAGGTAAAGAAGTTGAAACACCAATAGCAAGACTAGCACAGTTAGCTAGAGCAATAGGCATTCACTTAATTGTTGCAACACAAAGACCATCTGTAAATGTAATTACTGGAATTATTAAAGCAAATTTTCCCGCTAGAATAGCATTTAGAGTAACCTCAAAAATAGATTCTAGAACTATTTTAGATGCTGGTGGTGCTGATCAATTAATTGGTCGTGGAGACTTACTCTATACCGCAGGTAATGAAATTAACAGAATTCAATGTGCCTTTATAGATACTCCTGAAGTTGCAAAAATCACAGATTTTATAGGTTCTCAAAGGGCCTATTCAGACGCCCATTTATTGCCTGAATATATTGATGAAGAAGGTGGCACAAGTCTTGATGTAAATATAGAAGATAGAGATAAATTATTTAAAGACGCTGCAGAGATTATTGTCATTGCACAACAAGGATCAGCATCATTATTGCAAAGAAAATTAAAGCTAGGATATAACAGAGCAGGAAGATTAATAGATCAGTTAGAAGCTGCGGGTATTGTTGGGAATTTTGAAGGAAGCAAAGCTAGACAAGTTTTAGTAGCTGATCTTGTTGCTTTAGACCAACTATTAGAAAATGAAAAAAATAGATAGAATGAAAAAACTAGGACTAATTTTAATTAGTTTAATTATGAGTACGACTGTAATTTCTCAACAAACAGAAAAAGCTAAGATACTATTAGATGAAGTTTCTTTTAAAATGAAAGCTTATAAAAATATGCAACTAAATTTTAGTACAACACTAATTAATGAAGAAGCGGGAATTAATGAAGGTGATGAATTGCCTAGTAATGGTAAAATTACTTTAAGTGAAGAAAAATACAATTTAGACTATCTAGGAAATACTTTTATTTTTGATGGAAATAAACTTTATGTGATCAATCATGATGAAAAAGAAATCACAATCAATAATCAAGATTTAAATGATGATGATGGTATCATTTATCCATCAAAGTTACTTACTTTTTATGAAGAAGGTTACAATTATTCTATGAGTAATTTAGTTGCTATAAAAGGTCGTAAAATTCAAATTATTGAGTTGACACCCATGGATAGTGATTCTGAAATTGTAAAAGTAAATTTAGGAATAGATGTAGCAACAAAACATATATATAAGTTGATTCAATTTGGAGCAAATGGTACTAAAACCATTTTAACGATTCATCAATTTAAAAGTGATCAAAATATTTCTGAAGACATGTTTCAGTTTGATAAATCGAAGTATGAAAAACTTGATTATTTAATCGATTAAATGAAAATATTAGATCGCTATATCATAAAATCTTTTTTAGTTCCTTTTTTTGCTACTTTTTTTATTATCCTTTTTGTGCTTGTCATGCAAGCTCTATGGATGGCTTTTGAAAGTATCGCAGGTAAAGGAATAGGCTTATTTTTTATTTTTAAATTTCTTTATTATACAGCACTTGTTGTTTCCTCTCAAGCTCTTCCAATAGCAGTATTATTATCATCAATAATGGCCATGGGAAACATGTCTGAAAATTATGAATTTGCTGCCGTGAAATCTGCTAGTATTTCTTTAATGAGGTTTATGAGACCTTTAATTTTTCTTACGCTATTCATTAGTATTTTAAACTTTTTATCTCTGAACTATATTTTGCCATATGCTACATTAAAGCAGAAAAATCTGACAAATAATATTAAGAAGAAAACACCTACATTAGCATTAATTCCAGGTAGTTTCAATACAGAAATTCCAAAATATCAGATAAAGTTTGATGAAAAATACGGTGAAGAAGAAAACTTACTCAAAAAAGTTTTGATTTATGATTTATCATCAAACAAAGGAAATAAAAAAATCATTACTGCAGAACGAGGGAAAATTATTAGTGAGGAAGGAAGTAAATACATGACACTAGTATTGTATAATGGCTTTTATCATGAAGAGTATATTCCTAAAAGGAGGAGTATGAACAACATAGATAAAATGCCAGCTTCAAATGCTAATTTTAAGGAATATGCATTTAACATTGATATTTCTAAGTTTACTGACGATGATTTAGATGAAGAGAAGTATACGAAAAGCTATAATATGCTCAGTTTAAAACAACTGAAAGATACTATTCCAATAATGAAATCCTCTTATGATGAGTATTTAACATCAAAAGCTAAGAGTATTTATATAAAAATTAATGCCAAACAACTATACAATCAAAAAGATTCATTAGATACAATAAAATTATCCCCAATAATTTTAGATAACTTTGATATTAATGGAAAAATTAGCCTTTTGAATGCTGCTGTAAATAAAGTAAAAACATCAAATAAAAATATAAGAACAGATACCAAAGCGATGCAATGGAGAAGAAAAAAGTTAAATCATTATGATATAGAGTTTCATAATAGAATTGCTTTTTCACTTTCTTGTCTTATTTTGTTTTTTATTGGCGCTCCTCTTGGATCAATTATTAGAAAAGGTGGATTTGGATTGCCTATGATTTTAGCGATTAGTATCTATGTTATTTACTTTTTTGCAAATACATTTGGAAGAAACCTTGCAGAAGAGAGTTCTCTTTCAGCAATTGTAGGATCTTGGGTGTCCTGTATAATAATGATCCCTTTTGCTTTTTTCTTAACAAGAAGAGCATCAAAAGGAATGGGATTATTTAATATTGATGTATTTTTACATCCGATTGCGAAATTGATAAAAAGATCAAAAAAATCTGAATAAAAAACGAAATGATTCCTACAAATACCAATTATAAAAAAATACAATTGAATACTATAGAAGATGCTATTCAAGATATTAAAGATGGAAAGATTATTATTGTTGTTGATGATGAAAATAGAGAGAATGAGGGTGATTTTGTAGCGGCTGCAGAGATGGTAACTCCTGAGATGATAAACTTTATGGTAACACATGGTCGTGGCTTAATTTGTGCTCCTTTAACAGAAAAACGTTGTAAAGAACTTGAATTAGGAATGATGGTAAACAACAATACCGATCCAATGGAAACAGCCTTTACTGTTTCTGTAGATTTACGAGGTAAAGGAGTTACAACAGGAATTTCAGCATCAGATAGATCAAAAACTGTGAAAGCATTGATCAATAAAACTACCAAACCTTTTGATTTAGCAAGGCCTGGCCATATTTTTCCCTTAAAAGCAAAAGAAGGTGGTGTTTTAAGGAGAACTGGGCATACAGAAGCTGCTATAGATTTTGCAAGATTAGCTAATCTAAAGCCTGCTGGTTTGATTGTTGAAATTATGAATGAAGATGGAACAATGGCTCGTCTTCCTGAATTAATAGATGTAGCTAAAAAGTTTAATATAAAAATTGTTTCTATAGAAGACTTAGTTGCTTACAGAATGGAACACGATTCTTTAATTGAAAAAAAAGAAGATTATACCATACTAACTAGATTTGGAGATTTTAGATTGAGAGCTTACCAGCAAACCACTAATAATCAAGTTCATATTGCATTAACAAAAGGTATTTGGAAATCAGATGAAGCCGTGTTAACGAGAGTAAATTCTACCTTAGTAAATAATGATATTCTAGGAACGCTTACAAACAATGCTGATAAAAAACTCGATCAAATGTTTCAAGCCATTAACGAAAATGGTAAAGGAGCAATTTTATTTATCAATCAGCAAAATCAAGCTCAAAATTTATTAAAGCGCTTACATATTTTAAAAGAGAATCAAGCAAATGGAGAAATGAAAGCTCCAAGAATGGCTATGGACAACAAAGATTTTGGAATTGGCGCTCAAATTTTACACGATTTGAATATCACTAAGGTTCAATTAATGACCAATACCAAACAAACAAAACGTGTTGGAATTATTGGCTATGGTTTAGAGATTGTTGATTACTTTTCTTTTTAAGTTTATTTAAAATATTGAATCAGTAACTAATTCTTTAGCACTAGTATTTTTCTCAAACCATCTAGCATTTTTGGTGCCTTTCAGAACAATTGACGTGTCTAAAACTTCTAGCCAACTGCCTTCTCGTAAAGCCAACACAGAGGTATCGTTATAAGTATGAAATTCTCTAATTCTTGTTTCACGCGTTTCACCCATGTGAGTAGAAGAAGTATCTGGATCTATGTAATGGGCATTTATATTAAAAGGAATAACTCCTAAAGTAATGAAGCTTGGTGGGTATACAACTGGCATATCATTTGTATTCATCATAGAGACCCCACAAATATTACTTCCAGCACTGGTTCCTAAATACGGTGTTCCATTCTCTATAACCTTCAAAAGAGATGGCAAAAGATTGTTTTTGTATAACTGATTCACTAATTCAAAGGTATTTCCTCCACCAGTAAAAATTCCTTTTGCGTTCTTAATAGCTTCAATAGAATTCTCATATTCATGAATCCCCTTAACTTGTATTCCAATTTTCTCAAAAACACGAGCAGTCTTTTGGGTGTAGTCATCATAAGATATTCCGCTAGGCCTTGCATAAGGAATAAAAACTATTGTTGACACTCCTCTAAAAAAAGAAACTAATGTTGGCAATAAATACTCTAAATAACTACCACCATAAACTGTCGATGTACTTGCAATAATGAGTTTTTTCATGCTATCAAAAATACATAATGCTTTTGTTTATTAACAAAACTTTATTTTATATTTCCGAGGAAAATAATTAAATGGATTTTCTTTGCAAATAATTAATTAAAAATCAATTTTTAAACTTTGAAAAAAAAGTCAATCATATTCTTGATCTTGTTAATAACATCACTAGTTGTTGTTGCGCAGAGAAAAAGTTTTTTTTTACATGGGATGTTGAGAGATTCTGTAAGTCTTATAAAAGATGTTCATATTATTAATTTAACTACTGAGAAAGGTACATTTTCAAATGATTACGGTCAATATCGAATTGTTGCTTCTTTGGGTGATACTATCGAATTTACTTCGGTTCAATACGAAACAGTTAGAAAAACTATCACAGACCGAATTGTTTTTGGGAAGAAGTTAAATATTATACTCGAAAAAAAAAGTTATGTTTTGGATGAGATTGTCTTGAAAAAACACGACTTAACTGGCATCTTATACACAGACCGAAGAAAAGTACCAAAAGATTCAATTGCTGCTATGGCAAAAGATATCAATGATTTGATTGTTGAACTTTCTGAAAAATATCCACAAGAATCTATGATAAAAAAATTAGCAAAAATGAGTGCTAAGAATGTAGATCCTACAAAGTCTTTTGAAGGTATTGGTGGTGCAATAAATTTGGGTTTTAGAAATAGGAAGAAAAATAAAATTAAAAAAATTACGTCAAGTACCTTTTCAACAAACAGTATTTTAATTGATTTTGGAAATGATTTTTTTGAAGAGTTAAAAATCCCTAAAGATAAAATTACACTCTTTATAGATTATTGTAAGAAATTTAATATCATAGAATTATATAAGCAAGGAAAAGAGCTTCAGCTTATCAAGGTATTAGAAAATAAAAGTAGCCAATTCTTAAAGGAATTGAAAGAAAAGTAGTGGTAACACACAAATTATATTGTACATTTATATTGAATAAAAACTAACATAGTGTGAAGAAAAAATTGTTGCTATATCTTTTAATAATAAGTACTTCCACCCTGCTAGCACAAAAAGATAATTTTTGGTTATATGGTAAACTGAAGGATTCTTTGAGTATCGTAAAAAATGCGAATATCATTAATTTAAAAACGAACAAAGGAACTTTTTCTAATGATTTTGGAGATTACAAAATAATAGTCTCTGTGGGTGATACTCTACAATTCTCCTCCGTACAACACAAAACTGTCTATCGTATTGTGAATAATTTTGTCTTTAGATCTGAAGTTTTAGATGTTTTTATGATAAGCTCTACTTATGAATTAGACGAAGTCGTTATTAAGAGAAATGATTTAGATGGATTTTTATCTCTAGATTTAAAGAAAACTCCAGAAGATAGAAAAGCTGAAGCTCTAAAAAAAACAATGAATTTTTCTAGGGTAAATATAAGAGTAGTATACAATGGTGATTATATAGACCAAAAAGTAAGACCTCCTATTAACAATGTTGATCCAATAGCTATGTTTGCTGGTGCAGGTGCAGGAACTGTCATACCTTTTAAATATTCAGAAAGATTATGGGCACTCAGAAAAGACTTAGAATTTAGAAAAAATTTCCCTAAAATGTTATTAAGTGAATTTGGAGAACCTTTTTTTGAAAATGATTTAAAAATTCCCATTGAAAAATACTATAATTTTTTAGAATACTGTAACCCTAGAGGAATAGAAAGTTTATTTAAGCAAAATAGAAAAATAGAATTAATTAATGTGTTAAAAAAAGAGAGCATCTCTTATTTACTAATTTTAAACAATAATGAAGAATAATTTAATTCTATAGGTCTTTATGTCATTACCAAAAAAATTAGCATGCTTCTTTTTACTAACCTCACTAGCTTTCACAACTCATAAATACTACTTAAGCTTAACACAAATTGAGTACAATAAAAATCAGAAAAGTTTAGAAGTTATCATTAATGTTTTTATGGATGATATAGAGCTTGCTATTAATAAAGAGTATGCTATTGATTTAAACCTTACAACTAAAGACGAATTGAAAGATGCTGATGTTTATTTTCACAACTATCTAACTAAAAACTTAACATTTACCATTGATAATGATATAGTTACGCACAATTATATTGGTAAAGAATATGAAGGAGACTTGGTCTATTTTTACCTAGAAATAGCAGTCAAAGAAAACCCAAAATTTTTAGAAGTGTTCAACACTATCCTTTTAACATATTTTGAACAACAACAAAATATTGTAAAGTTTAAGAATGACTCTAAAAGACAGAGCAAAATTTTATCAAAGAATACTAATAAAGCTTTGTTAAATTTTTAATGTTTTCTTTAGTTTACTAGCTCTAATTCTTAATTTCAACAAAAATTTAAATAAACCCAATACATATGAAAAAATTAGCTTCTTTAGCTTTTAGTTTTTTATTTATTGCAACTGCTGTAATGGCCCAAGATGCATCAAAAAAACGACAAAAAGGACATACAGATCAGAACAAGTTTAGACAACTAAAAGACGTACTTCCTACTCCCAACAACAGAAGAACTGCTTCAGGAGCTCCAGGTTACGAATACACGCAGCAAAAAGTTGACTATGTAATGGATATAGTCGTAGATGAAGATAAAAATCTTCTTACTGGGAACGAATCTATTACCTATCAAAATAACTCTAAAGATTATCTAGAATATTTATGGGTTCAGTTAGACCAAAATATGAGAGCTCCAGATTCAAAAACTCCTTTAGCAAAATCAGAAGATTTAGGAAATACCGCTTTTAGTGGTCCTGTTACTTTCACTAAAAATAATTTAACTAAATCAGCCGATTTTGGTTTTAAAATTAAAGAAGTTAACAATGCAACTGGTGGTTCTCTTTCTTACACAGTGAATAGAACCATGATGAGAATTAATCTTCCACAGCCACTAGCCCCAGGAAACACCTTTGAGTTTAGCATACGCTGGAATTATTTAATAAATAACTCTGTTACTGATGGAGGAAGGTCTGGATTTGAGCTGTTTCCTGATGGTAACAAAAATTTCACAATTGCTCAATTCTTTCCTCGATTAGCAGTGTATGATAATGTTGAAGGATGGCAAAATATGCAATTTTGGGGACGAAGCGAATGGGCCTTAGAGTTTGGAGATTACGATGTAAAAATAACTGTACCAGCAGATCATATTGTTGATGCTACTGGAGAATTACTAAACCAAAAGAAAGTACTCACAAAAGAACAAAGAATCCGTTTCGAAAAAGCTAGAACTTCTTTTAAAGACCCTGTGTTTATTGTAACTCAAGAAGAAGCTGAAAAAGCTGAAAAATTAAAATCTAAAAAATCTAAAACTTGGCATTTTAATGCAAAAAATGTAAGAGATTTTGCCTTTGCATCTTCAAGAAAATACATTTGGGATGCCATGGCTGTTAATATCAATGGAAAAACTGTTATGGCTGTTTCATTGTATCCAAAAGAAGGAAACCCT
>MDSY01147792.1_pt1 | contig 10403 bp, 5 predicted proteins | sample 811131 | NCBI WGS metagenome assembly MDSY01 (sample SAMN05326643, study PRJNA326480) | marine metagenome | isolation source: seawater | place: Atlantic Ocean: South West | collected 2010
GAAGTTGTCTGCCCCGGCGGAGAACCTTTTGCCCGCGATCACCGGTTTGAACTGCAAGCCTGCCCTCCACCCCGTCAAGCGGTCAGCCTCAATGCTGAAGGCGAGGACGATGCACTGGATTGGGTCCCTCGGTATTTGCAACAGGGAGTCGTGCTCTGGTTGGGTGTCGCATGGCCAGCGCGAGAGCAGGGCGACCGATACGTTCAGGTCATTTTGCGTGATGAAGAAGGAGTCGTCATCGAATCGCGCGTTCTCCGGACCGTGGTCAAGCGAAAATCCAACTTCCAACTCCGAAAGAAAAACCAACATCTTGAGCGAGCCCGGACATGGGCATCACTCCCTCTTCCCAAAGTCTGAAAGGGGCGCAGGGCAGCGTTTTTGGAGGGTTCCACGCTTGCGGCGGAAGCGCGCACCTTATGGCAGTCCTCTCCTTCGGCGACAACAGGGGAGTTTTGAATGGAAGCATGGGATGTGATTGTGCTTGGTGACGGGCCCGCTGCATTGCACGCTGCTGCTGAAGCAGCCAAGTCGGGTGCGAGTACCTTGATGATGTCCGCCACAGGACTTGGAAATCCAGGAATGGCCGCTCTTGAGGGGCTCTCAGCCTCGTTGCAAGAGTCCAACAACCGCAGCCACCGGGAAGACACCATCCGTTGTGGGGCGTTTCTCTGCGACCAAGACATCGTTGCTGAAAGGACCGCTGGGGCCATCAAGCAAGTTGACCTTCTGGAACGCCGCGGCGTAAATTTCCGCCGAGACCAACAAGGCCTCCCCATGGTCCGAAAAGGCGCTGGACACCAACAACCTCGAACGGTTGATGCCGGAAGCGGCACCGCCCTTGGCATTCAGCAGGTTGGCGAAGAACAGTGCATGCGCTACGGTGTCATTCGCCGCGGCGACCAAATCCCCCTTACCTTGGTTCACACCAATCAGTCCGTTGAAGGCATGATTGCCCTTGATATGGTCAATGGACGAATCATTGGCCTGCAATGCAAAGCGATGATCATCGCAGATGAGGGCTTTGAAGGCGCCTATTCCTCAGGGGTCGTTGGACTGGGCATGGACATGGCTTTCCGAGCTGGCCTCACCCTTCGAGACATGGAATTCATGGCCCAGCACCCGTTGGCCATCAAGGACACGAACGTGTTTCTTCCAACCGGCCTTCTCTTGGATGGCGCTCAACTCCATGAAGCGTCAGGCGCCCCCATCGAGGTTGAGAATCAAACGACTCAAGAGATCACCGAAGCGCTGAACGCCGCCGTTCAACCGGTCTTGGACGCTCGCAACCTCGGCCAGAGTGCTGCGTGGTGGACCTCGCTTTTCCGCCTGGTTCAGCAACGAACCGGCATCGACATGAATCGCCAAACCGTACCGCTTCAACCAACGGTCGGCCACACCCTTGGTGGGTTGCCCGTTGACGGCCACGGCCGGTGCGTCGTCGGAACATGGTCCCGTTGGTTCACCGGCCTCTATGCTGCAGGCGGCGCAGCCTGCACAGGCTTCCATGGAGCCGCCCCACTGAGCGGCAATCGCCTTCTCGACGCCATCAGCTCAGGCACCTCTGCTGGAAGCGAAGCTGGCAAATGGGTTTCAGGCCGAAACTTCAGCACCTCCTCGGGTCTTGAGGCCGCTCTTGCTGAAGCAGAAAGCGATGTTTCAGCGATGATGGAAACCGGTGATGAAAGCCACGTTGTGCGTTGCGGAACCGTCATGTCAAGCCTCCAGGCAGCGCTCACGGCAACATCGTCTCTTTCGGCTGACAGCATGAACAAACTCCATGCCAAACTCGAACAGATTTCCATTTCAGCAGAATCGCTTCACGCCGACCAAAATTCCCTCATTGCCAATACAAACCTTCTCGAAATTCTTCGAGCACAAGCCGCTGTCCGAATGGTCACGGCTTCGGTTCAGAGTGGCCTAGCGAGGGAAGAATCACGAGGAGCGTTCCAACGCGTTGACTTCCCTGAATCCAACGACGACTACTTGCACCACATTACGGTTGACCGAGAGGGAACAGTTGGCTCTTTGGCCATCAAGAAAGGAGCAGGCGGACACTGGGTCCTGCCTCCACAATGAAAAAAGACATCAGTCCCACAGGGCAGGGCATGACCACGCTCTTCGAGAGGATTTTGTCGGGTGAAATTCCCTCCCACCCCGTGGCCCGTGGCGAAGGCTGGTATGCATTTCTCGACATTTTCCCGCGGCGTGAAGGCCACACGTTGGTGATTCCAACTCGCCCCGTTCAGCGACTGGCTTCCCTCCAGCCGGATGAACGGGCAGCCTTGATGAACGGCGTGGCCGAGGTCCAACGTCGGCTTGGACATCACTTCTCCACCACCGATTTCACCGTCTGCGTTCACGATGGACCTCTTGCAGGACAGGAAGTCCCCCACGTCCACGTTCATGTCCTTCCGCGCACGCCTGGAGATGGAGGTGGCACGCTGATGGCGATGTGGCCGACAACAAGCGCAACCGAACCGAACCACGATGCCCTTGGAACCCTCTCATCGCAACTTGAGGAGGTGGATTGATGGCCACCATCGTCACCGAAGAAGAAGAGATGCTGCACAATGGGGAAGCCCTCCCCATTCTGTCAGCCTCTGCAAAGAACATGAACATCGAGAAGTTACTCGCAACCCCTCTGCCAACCTATGATTCCTCAGTCCCAGGCTCCTACCTTTGGACAAAGGTGGCCTTCTGGATGTGCAGAAGGGTATCAAGCGTTCAGTTTCGAACCACGTCCACCTCCAAGGCAACGCCGCTCACCGTGGAGGGAGCCGGGGCGATGTGTTGTGGATGGCACACCAACGGCCTCATGGACCCCCTCGCAATTTTTCTCAACCACCCAAAAGAGTTCGTCGTCGGCGCTCGGCATGATTTGGTCACGCGACCTCTGTTGGGGTGGTGGACGCGCCGACTGGCCGTTCAACCTGTGGTGCGGAAAGCCGAACTCCTCAGAGGAGGGTGCACAGAAGAAGAAGCCCTACACCTCAACGGCCGCTCACTTCTTGCTCTCTCCAGTGGAATCGCCCACGGGTTTGGTTGCGTTTTGTTTCCGGAAGGCACCAGCCACAGCGAATCCCATATGATTCGTTTCAAGACCGGACCCTTCCGCACGGTTCTTGCAGCAGCGGCGTTGGCCAAGGCCAACGGCCTCCCTTTGCCACACCTCATCCCCATTGGGTTGCATTTCCGCCGCCGTGAGTTGTTCAGGACCGATCAGTTCATCGAATTTGGAACACCGATTGAATTGGACGATGAAATGATTCCCGCTGAGATGGTTGAGGCCGTAGGTCAAGGGGCTTGGACCGAACCACCCGAAGCATCCGTTCATCGAATACGGGACGAGCTCCAAGCCCGCCTTCCCGCCATGACGCCAAATTCATCCTCGTGGGAGGAACACCGTGCTTTGCACCTGCTGGCGCATGCTCAGGCACGAGAGGACGGCAACCCCCTCCCTTCTTGGCAAGACGAAGTTTTGGCCGCACGAGACATCCGAGATGCATGGCCAGGGCGGCAAGCCATCCTCCCTCCAGAGCCATTGACAGGGCAGAGGTTCGAACAAGCGTCGGAAGCGGCCGAACTGCTCGAGGCACATGGCCTGGATGGGCGTGACCTCGGTCCACAAGGGCGGGTCCTTCGAAAAGCCAAGTGGTCTCGCCTCCCATCGGCGGTGCTTTCGGTGCTCTTTTTCATCGCGCTTTCCCCGTTTGCGCTCACGTCGCTCGGCTTCCAAGTTGCCCTCGGACGCCTCTTGGGAGACTCCACGGATGAAGGGCTGGATGCCCGAACGAGCTACCAGTTCCTTGCCGCCTTCTTTGGCTCCCTTCTCATTTGGCCGGTAGTGGCTGGATTTTGGACAACGCTGACTTGGCTCCTGCGAGAGCGGATTGCTTCTACCTTGGAGTGGAACGCCACGTGGCTTGAACTTGGAGGGAACACACCTCTCTCTGGTCTTCTGATCGTGTACGTTCTTTGCTTCCCTGTGTTCTGGATGAGTGGTAAATCCTTCGCTGCGGCGTGGGATGCATGGGTTGACACCCGAAAGGCATGGATTCGATTGAGGTTTTCAACCGAGAAAAAAGCACGGCTTGAGCGTCTGTTGGAAGAATTGGCTTCTTGAACGGTTGCATTCAAACGGGAGGAGAATGTCGGGTAGACCATGACGCCCGAGGAAACCGTGGACCTGCTCAAAAAGTGGCTCACGGAAGAACGGCTTTCTGCGAAAGCACAGAAGGACCCACGGGCCCACGCCCACTTCCTTGTTCGTTATCCCAGCGGCAAGCAAGGTCACATGTTCGCCATCGTCGTTCCCAAAGGCAGAGATTTGGTCGCCGTGTCAAGCATGACAAGGGTCGATGAAGGGCAGCAAAAAGAGATGAAAGACCACATGGGCGATGAAGAAAGCGATTGGGCCGAGTGGATTCATGAAAGCCGTTTGCATCTCATTCGAACTGGCGTGGACTGGGTGATTCACATGGGCCATGAAGGCGAGAAGAAACCCGGGCCTCTCCAAGCATTCAACGTGAGCCTCCCCATTTGGTTCGATGGACTGACCAAGCATGAATTCATGAACAGCCTTCGCCGACTTTGGCTGGCAAAGCTCGCACTCATTCACGAAATCAAGTACTCTTACGGACCTGGCGTAGGCAAATCTGGCCCGGTTGATGACTGGGCGAAATCCAAGCCCAACAGCGATGGCCAACCCCTCGCAGAAGAGGTTCGGCCAACCGCTCAAATCGAGTTTGATGAAAAGATGTCATTTGGCTCAGGTTTCGACCCAAGTGAATGGGCCTGAATAGAGCAGAAAAACCACCACTTCTCGTGAGCGGTATCGTTTTTGATACCCGTCGCCCAATGCTTTGAAACATGACCGAAAGGGGACGCGGTTAAGTATGATTAGATTCACGAGAAAGTGTAGAAGTCCGAGGTATACCTATGCGTCAAAAAATCAAATCCATCAGCCTAGCGTCAATCATGGTACTTTCCGTGATGTCTTCCTTGTTGATCGCCTCCGTTTCCGTGAGTGCGAGCACCGTCGTGATCACCGAAGCCATCCAAATCGTGGATGGCGGCACGTCGTCCGATGCGCAGGCAGCGGTTGGCTCGGACAGTTCCGGTAACGTTCACGTCGTTTGGACTCGAAACAACCTCCACCTCTACTATTCAATGATGTCTCCACGAGGGGAGACGCTCATCGATGCAACCCAAATCACCAATTCCGGGCTTCACAAGATTTGGCACCCCGATCTCGCCGTTGATGAATACGACCGTATCCACGTTGTGTGGGCCGACAAAGCCGGTCAACATGCCATCATGTACACGGCACTCTCGCCATGGGCTGCTCCGATGGACGGCATGGCTTCCGACGACGGGACCATCACGGCCATCGACGACACCATCATTTCACGTCGTTCTCAGAATCGTGATTGGCCCGCCCTTGACATTGACAGTCAAAACAACGTCCACATCGTCTGGCAAGACAACTATGACGAGTTGGGCCGTTTCTTCAATCAACCCCAAATCTACTACTCCATGATTCAACCCGACATCGGGTCAGGCGCCGTTATCACGCTCTTTGACGACACCCTCCTCACGCCCATCATCGGCCACAAGGGACACCCCGATGTGGTCGTTGATGCCAACGACTACGTCCAAATCGCTTGGGACGATACCCGCGGTGGAAAGGTCGAATTGGCCTTCATCGTCGACACGTCCGGTTCGATGTATTCCGAGTGGGCTGACATCTGCACGGTCATCTATGGCGGAAATTTCGCTAGCGGACCGTACTTCCAAGGCATCAAGCCCATGCTCGAAGAAGGAAACATGACGGTTTACGAGACCATTTACGGCCTTGGAAACACCCTTCCCGGCGCTGCGAGTTCCGGCAACTGCCAAGGATACAACAAGAACACCGGGCCACGTACCACCCCACTCGGCCAAACCCCCGGCGACGACTCGGGCGGTATTCGCAAACTCCCAGGGACCATCTACAACGGCAACACCTACTCTGGATATTCCGGTGAAGATTGGGGCCCTGGTTCCAACTGGGCTTGCCTTTCATGGAAGGACGCTGCTGGCAACGTCCCCGGCAATCCCCCCACCCAATCCGACCACCGGTGGAACCCGAACGCCACCAAGATCGTGATTCCCGTTTCCGACGAAGGTCCCAAGGACGGCGACCCTTCCCAACAAGCCGATGACAAAGCGGCCATCCAGGAAGCCCACGACAACTGTCTCCTCGCAGGCGTGGTCCCCGTCGGTCTGTACGGGCAAGGCTACGGCGGCGCAGGCAACATCCAATCTCACTTCATGGACCTCGTACAGTGTCCGAACGGCATCGTGTCCACGCAGACTCGAAATTGCCCCGGCAACACCCTCGCCAACACCGACGCTGGCGGACAAGCTTACGAATTCCCATCGGGTTCAGGAACCAACCAAATGGCGCTTCTCGTTGAAGCCATGGTGTACATCTCCACCAACAACTCCCGTGAAATCTACATGTCCATTCTTGACCCCTACGCCAAGATGAACAACGACCCCAGCTTCACTCCCGGACTACCAGGACACTCCGCTCAAGGTGGCGTGTACGCTGAAGACACCGGTGCAGGTGCTGACGGCCACTTGGTCGTGGTGAACGATACCCGCGTCACCATTGATGACGCCTACTCTTTCCACCCCTCCATTGGCGTTGACAGGCAAGGCAACACGCACATCGCTTGGATGGATGGGCGCGATTATGGATTTGAAAAGGACGTGAACTACGAAGTCTACTACACCAAGCTCCGACTCCAAGGCGCCGGTGCTTGGGATGGCGCTGAAGAAGGACTTTCCACCTACGCCATCAAGAAGATCAACGACACTCCAATCTCAAACGTTGAAGGCAGGAACGGCTTGCCACCAGCCTCTCCGTACGCTGGTAACTCGGTATTCCCCTCTCTTCTCACCGATGACCAGAACAATGTTCACATCGCATGGGTCGACTCAGGCAACCTCTCCGCTAACGAAGAGGTCATTTACGTCCGCTTGAATCAAACCGACCTCACTGGCGACGGCATGATGGCCCTTGACCCGTGGGAAATGGTTCCGGTCACCTCATGGAATTCGAATAAACTTGGGCCGAACAGCGGGCGTCAGCCAGCCATCGGTATGCCGCCGGCCTTTTCCAATGACCTTGGAAGCGGCGCGCACCTCGCGTGGTCAGATACGAACAAGTGCGGTGACGACGGTAACAACAACCGATTCACGATATGTTATTCCCACGTTCTTACAGGTCAGGTTGATGTTGAATTTGACGAGGGCGAAACCTTCTACCATGTCATCGAGCCTGGCCAACAGACCATCTACAACATGACCATGAACAACTCAACCCCCGGTCCGAAGGACTTGGTCGCTGACACCTATGGACTCAACATCTCGGGCGTTCCGATGAATTGGACGGCCAACCTCTACTTTGCTTCCAACCATTCAAGCATCTTCCCAGACACCCCGATTTTCCTTGAAGGTGGCGAAGACATTCGGTTCTACATGCGAGTCCAGGCACCATCCATCTACCAGGCCAACGGAGATGAGCTTGCGGAAATTCGTGTTACAGCACAATCGTACAAAGATCCAGCCATTCAGAACGACCTCATCACGTTGACCCTGATGGACGTTGTCCACGGCATCAACCTTGACACGTCCCACAGCATGGCTGACATTGAGCAGGGCGACACCGCCATTTTCTCAATCACCATCACCAACACAGGTAACGTTCACGATGCGTTTGTCTTCTGGGACCCGAACAGCCTCGAAGGACAACAGGAATGGTTGCTACCGTTTGGCTGGCAAGTGAACTTCCCGATTCGGGTTGAACTTGACCCTGGTCAATCGGTCACCAAGAACCTCGAGGTCTTTGTGCCAACAACGGAAGACCCAGGGGCCTTCGTGATTTATGTGAAGGGTTGGTCAGAAGGTGAGCCGATCAAGTCCGTTGAGAAGGGAACTTACGACATCCTTGAACTCGGCGTTTTCGTATCGATTCGCTCGACCGGTAACATCGTCTTTGCTGTTGATGACCGTTCCGACCAGGTCAAGCCAGGGGAGTGCGCTTCCTACAATGTCAACGTCACCAAGAACTTCGACTCCGGTGAACTCGTGTTCGCTACACCCGGCGCCCCTGAGGCCAAACCTGATGGCGTGGCCATGGACGCTTGGAGAGAAGAGAATTGGATTGTCATCGTCGACTTCGCCAACGCCACCGGCTCGGCTGACGCAGGAGATGGCCTTGGCGACCCGATCGCTTGGACCATCCCAGGAAACGCTGAGAAGATCACAAAGCGCGTCACCGTTCACGTCTGTGCTCCTCGCAACGCAACCGCTGGACTTGGTCCAGCCATTACGCTGAAGGGGTATCTGGATGGTTATCCGAGGATTTCTGACTCGGCCATCCTTTCCACCAACGTCGAGCATGTTTTCGACCTTGACGCTGGCATTGATCCCGAGGTTGGTACGTCGATGAACGTGAACCCCGGTGACAAGATTTCGCTGCCGATTTCGGTGACCAACGACGGAAATGGCCCGGACCGATTCGACTTCCGCCTCGCTCGAGTGACCGATGCCTTTGGTGTTGACGTCATATGGGACATTGAGATCCCTCGGGAGAACCTTCAGGAACTCTCCCCCGGCACCTATCAGGCCTTTGATGTGGAAATGAACGTCCCCAACCGCGTGCCAGCGGGTGAGTACACGGTTGTTCTGCAAGCCTTCTCGGAGGAAGTGTATCCCGATGCCAGCGGCCGTGAAACTCGGATCCGAGACGCCATCGTCTTGGCTATCACCGTGGATGAATTCCATGACATGCAAATTTCGATGGACCCCACCGTTGACAATGCGGTGAAGACCTCAGCCCCGGGGCGAGTTGTTCGCTTTACGTTCAACGTGACCAACAATGGAAACGTAGCCGACGTTCCAACCTTGAACAACCACACGGCTCAACGCGATGGAGATTCGCTCTTGTGGAACGAGTTGCCTGGAATGAATGTCCTCAGCAGCTGGGACGTCGACTGGTTCATCATGCGACAAGTCAGCGCTGACCTTGTGGTTGAAGAGTCATGCATGACCATGGTGTCAACCGCTTCATCGTATCCAGAAGACACTTGTGTCTACCTCGAAGACATCGATGAGTGGCGCCTCCCCGAGATGGCTCCATACGAGACCATCACGACCGTAGCCGCTGTGAAGATTGGCACCGATGCTAAACTTGACACGAGAAGCATTGGCCTCAAGGTCGTCTCTAAGTTTGGCGACATGGAGAACGACGGTGACCACGACGATTCCCCTGCATGGGATGGCGAGAACCTGGACACGAACGAGTTCATTGTGACGCTCCGTCTACGAGCACCGAACCTCGAAATCAAGGAGATCATCATGCCTCCATCCACCTCGGGTGAAGTTGACTCAACGATTCCTATCGGTATCATCTTGCAAAACACTGGAAACGTTCACGCCACCGACATTGAGATTGTTCTTTGTGAATACGACGATGCAAACGATGCGGACACCATCAAGGAAATCCGCGACAACGGTTGTGAAGAGGACCGCGTGGTCATGCGCCAAGTGGTGGGCGCCCTGCTCGCACCCGACGACACCGAAGACGCGAAGGAGATTGAACTCTACTTGCTCTATCCAGTTTCAGCTGGTAGCAAGGGCGTCTATGTCGTGGTTGACCCAATGAATGAGATCGTTGAATCCGATGAGAAAGACAACGTCAAACCCATTCCAGAGGAACTTGAGTCCAACAGCCCGGTCCTCGACCTTGCTCGTGAAGTTGTGGGCAAGACGGCCCTTCCATTCGCCGTCATCGTCCTGACCATTGCGCTCTTGGGCGTCGTGTATCTGGTTGGCAAGGGCCGCCGAGACGAAGTGAACAAGCGATTGGCTGAACAGTCGTCCCTTGTTTCGGTTCTCGCTGACGAGTTCGACAACTGATTTGTTCCGAGGGCCTCACTTGGACTTCGGTCCGAGGTACCAGCGGAGCTCGGTGTCAAGTGGAGCAGCGATGACTTGTCCTGACCTTCGGGCGATTTGCTTTTCCAGCCTTGAGCGGAGCGTGTTGATGACGTCACCCACGTTCTGCTGCCCAACCAATTCTTGTTGAACGAGGGCCGTGAGGTCGAGACGATCTCCTGTTGCCTCTACCATGGTTTGAATGATGCTTCGTTCCTCGTAGGATTCAAAATCGGCCTCAACGGCAGCGGACACGCGTTGGCGGACATGTTGGTGGAGTGAAATCAATGCGTCCCGTTGTGCATCCAACTCCTCGAGAACCGAAGCCAGCGTTCGCATATGTGCCAACCCCTCTGCCACGGCAATTTTCTTTCGCCCGCTCAAGGATTCAGCAACGGGAATGGAAGCAGATGGCA
>MDSY01119777.1_pt1 | contig 10401 bp, 16 predicted proteins | sample 811131 | NCBI WGS metagenome assembly MDSY01 (sample SAMN05326643, study PRJNA326480) | marine metagenome | isolation source: seawater | place: Atlantic Ocean: South West | collected 2010
CTATATCTGCACCTCTTATAATTAATTCTTCTGTCATTTCTGCGGTCACTACATTACCTGCAATAATAGTTTTGTCTGGATATTCTTCTCTAACTTTTGCTATAAAATCTGAAAAGTTAGTATGATATCCATTTGCAACATCTATTGTAATAAATTTAACATCTGGATAACTCTTTAATACTTTTTGCATTGTATTATAATCTTCAGCGTCATCTGTCCATAACTTATTAGTTCCTGTACATACTGATACGTACTTTAACTTAATACCGTCCCCTACAGCCCTTCTCCATTGGTCTATAGTGGTTGTTTTAGTAATAGTAGTCATCATCTTATAATCCTGTATAACTTTCGCCATACTAAACGTTCCTACTCCGTCCATATTGGATGCTATTATAGGACAACACTCATACGTTTCACCAGTATGTCTAAATGTAAATGACCTTGTCATATCTACATCACGTCTTGATGATAATGTTGACCTTTTAGGTTTTAATAATACGTCTTTGTAATCTAATTTTATTTCGTTATCTAATCTCATATTCAAAATTCTGCGTTTCTTCGTTTATGTTAATTTGTTTTGCACCGTTTCTAATATGAAAGTGTGTCGCCATAGGTGTTAATGGAGACAACGTTATTACTCTTTCAATTTTATTCTTTTTAGCATATTCTAATACTTTATTTACTATCTCTTTACCTGCACCTCTTTTTCTTGACCATACAGTATAAGCAATAGCAATTTTCTTTTCGTTCTTAATATCTGCTAACTCACTCATAATATCTAATTCTTTTAAACTTGTAGGAACATCATTTGTAAATGCTATACAAATAACACCTTCAATTTCATTATCATATTTCAAACCAAATATCTTACGACCTTTTGTTATTCGCCAACCTAAAGTTAATTCTGGTCTAACAGGATCCTCAGATACATCTATATCGTCTAATTCAACAAGTTCGGTACCTTTAACCCATTTAAAAAAGTCTTCTAACTTATTCTTCCATAGTTTCATCTTACTTTCCTCCAAGCCTTTCCATTGCTTATTTCTGTCATAGTAAATTGGTTAGCCAATAAACTGTTTATCCACATTTCTCTATCACCAGGATATAATGGATCTTTTATTAAACTTAAATCTGTTAAAGAAACTGGAACACCCATTGATATATCATCACAAAAACTAGGTACACCACTCATAATCGCATTTATACAAACTGTTGATTGACAAGATACTACACAATAAGCATTATCAATATCTTTTTGTAAAGATGTTTTTGATTCCTTTGTTCTAATTTTAATTTCTTTTCTAGTATGTTTCTTAATCTTCTTAATAGTATCTTTTAACCAAGTTTGTTTATTAAAATACTTTTGTATATGTTCAGATGGTGGACATACTAATATATAATCACCATCATACTTCCAAGGTTTTAACTCTATGTGAGGTTTATATTTTTCAATTCTTTCATAATCACTTTTATTTAATTTAGTTATTTCTCTAATATGATACCAATTCTTTGTCAATCTATATATTTTTTCACCAAATATTTTAGAAGGTTTATGTTTATTACCAAACAAATAAGCGTGGTCAAAATAATACCATTCATTTGAGTTAGTAATTAAATCTGCTGTTCCTCTTAATATACCAAATACTGCAATTGGATTTGTATAATCTTCTTTCCAATCAGGCCATTGTGTCTTTTCATATTGACCTACTTCTTTTACTTTTTTATACATTCTTCCAACAGTACTATCTACAAATGCTTGTACTGGTATGTCTGTAGTTGTTCTTGTTTCAAATCCCTGTAGCATTACACTCTCTATAAAATTTAAACCATTCTTTTGAATAATCACAATCTTTATATTCATCAAACCAAGGTCCGCCTTCTGTAAAATGAATATTCTTTACTTCTTCTTTATAATCATATTCTCCTGCAAGCCAATTCCATTCTAATGGTAATTCTCCTATTAGACTATCATTGTTTAACCATTTAAATTGATGTAATTGTAATCCTGTTGCACTATTAACATAATCAGGTGTTAACGCTGTACATTTATCACAATTCATTAACATAAAACTTGACCAATTTTTCTTTTCATATTTTGTTTGTACTTGACCTAAAAACTTCTTATCTTTTTTAGGTATATAATCGTGTTTACATACTTGTACGGCATAACGTTCATCACGTAATCTCCATAATTCAGCAATATCACCTAACATTAATTGGTCGCAATCCATAAAGACTGCCCAACCTTTATAATTAGTTAAATGTGGAACAATAAATCTACTAAAACTAAATTCAGTTGATTCTATATTACTTCGTTCTCTTGTAAAGTTATCTTTTATGTTAGGTAAATAAACTGGTGTTATAGCAACTGGTCTTGTACTATGTTTTAATATACTATAAGCAAGTACATTAAACGCCACTTTTTCTTTACTATCATATCCTATAAAAACATTAATCATATATTAAATTCGGGAGATTTACCTCTCGCCTTTCTACTTGGTCCTTTTGTATGGTCATATACAGTTCCTAGTATTGACCTTGCTTGTACGTGTCCTCTTTTGCCATCTCCTATATCATAATTTTTCACACCACTTTTTTCAAATTGTTTTCTTACGTGATCCCAAACCCAACTATCGTGTTGTTGTGCTAAACTATATATACCATCAGTATCATACATTTCTTTCATACGTTCAGCGTATCTTTTTGTTTTAGGATGCTTCATATTAAAATATAAGAAACCACACTCACTATAATGGTCTCCTCTTCCTAAATAAGTCATCATACAATCATCTTTATGTATATTTTCTTTGATCCAATTCTCATCTATCTCTTTATAGAAAACACTATCAGCGTCTATACATATAATACCATCATATTCTTTATTAGTTAAAATGGCGTGAGTATATGCATAAACTTTATAGCAAAATCTAACTCCATCTCTCCAATAATCTTTTAGAGGATCTTTACCTTCCATTTTCTTTTTATTTCTTTCTATAAACTTTTTACAATCAGGTACTAAATCAAATAAATTTTCATCTTCATTATATACAACTCTTTCAAAAGGCCAATTATATGAGGTCTCAAATTTATGAGCGTACTCTTTTAAGAGTTTATAATTATATGTGGTTACGACTAATATTTTCATAAACTTGTTCCCATTTTCTTCCTATTATTGTTGGTGTATAATTGCCATCTATAAATCTTTGAGCATTTTTAATTCTAGTTATAACTTGATTAGGTTGCTTAATCATTTCTTGATATTGTTCGTATATATCTCCACAATATATAAGTTTATCTAAATCATCTTTATAACTTGGTATACCTGGATTAGTTAATACCATTCTTCCTTGTTGTAAAGCGTCTACTGGTCTATTATTACCTTTACATTGTGATTCTCTATCTCCTACAACAGGCAATAAAACAAAATCTGATTTCTCTACTAGTTCACCTTGTAAATCCATATCCCATTGTATTAAATTTTTATATTGTTCCATACCTTCTTGTATTATTCTTAATCTATCTTGTGGATTTAACCAATAACCTCCATATCTTCTTAACATTTTATTATGTGCTGGTGCGTGGTCAGGCCTATTAGTCATAATCTTAATTTTTGTGGGATGTATTTCATTTAAAGTTTTCATTACTTTAATAAAATCTACTTTAGCATAATTGGCGTCTGCTCCATAATAAACTGCTTTCATAACATCTTTAACTTCAAATTTTGGTGTTCCTCTTTTTCTTTCAGTAGGATCAGGTATAACAAATGCTTTACAACCAGTTTCTTCTGATATTACTTCTCTTAATTTATGGCAAGTGGTTACAACAGCATTTGCTTTAGGTATTGTATAATACCAATGTTTAAACATAGCAAACTTATCATCTGCAACATCAATAATAAATTTAATTTTATTTTCTATTAAATAATCACAATCATTTTTACTATGTTTCTTGCCTAATACTACAACATCATTTGGTTTTACTGTATTAATATCGTGTGTAGTTCTACTATCTTCTATATTAGCAGATGGTATAGTTGCCCTAGACCTATATGAATAAGGTACTCTTTTCTCTCGTTTACCTTTAATGTCAAATAATTTTGGTGTAATAAAAACTAACATATACTTTCTAATAAACTTTCTGTCATTGATTTAAAACTTGTTTCTCTTTCAAGTGCTGTCATATCTTTATTTTTAGTAGGTACAGGACCTATATCTGTTTCTTGATATATTGTCATATCTTTTTCAAAATGGTCTGCAACTGTACATACTGATAATGCTTTCTTATTAAATCTATTTGCAAGAGCATATAGTATATGTGTTTCCATTTCAACTGCTAAAGTACCTAATTTTTGATGTTCTTTCCACCAATCTTCATTTGGTTTATAGAACCAATCACTTGACATAATAGGTCCAACTAAAGTATTTTTTGGTGCATATTTCATATAATTTTCTAACAAGTCATATGATACAGAAGGACATAATGTATCTGCAAACTTTTTAGTCATTGCGTTATCTGTATGTGCTGTTGTCGCTACAACTATATCTCCAACTTTTAATTGTTTAGAAATACCACCACAACTTCCAACTCTTATAATTGTTTTTACGTGATAGAAGTTATAAAGTTCGTGTATGTAAATAGCATTTGAGGCCATTCCCATACCGCCACCTTGTACTGATACTCTTTTGTTTTTATAATAACCTGTAAACCCTAACATATTTCTTACTTTGTTAACTTGCTTAACATCATCTAAATATGTTTCTGCAATCCACTTTGCCCGTAATGGATCGCCAGGTAATAATACTACATCAGCATAATCGCCAATTTTAGCTTCTAAATGTGGTGTCATATAATTCTTTCCAACTTGATACTCTATTTCCATTATACTCTCTATTGTATGGCCAATCCATACAGAAAGTTTTTAAACCAACTTCATCTCCATCTTTACAATAATCAACTCTATCATCAATCCATATATAATTAGTTCCTTTATATTTTTCTAATACACTTTTCTTTGATTTTGTAAAATCTCCTGAACAATGAATCTCATCAAATACATCACCAAATAAATGTTGTAAATTTATCTTTCTTAACCTATGAGCATATTTGTCTTTACCAATCATTGTAATAACATCAAATCTCCAACCTTCTCTTGCTAATCTGGTTACGTATTCAACACTATCTTTAAATGCTGGTATATAACCTAACGCACCTGTTTGGTTAAACATATGCACTTGTTCTAATGCCTCTGCTTCTGGTATTCCATATCTTTTTGATTGGTCAAAATACTGGTCAGTATTAGGTATTCTAAAATAGCCTTGTTCTCTCATCCAGACATCAAACGCAAATGCCCAATCTAAAAGAACACCATCACAATCAGTTAATATTTTTTTCATACTTTAATAATAATCTCCTAATTTCTGACCACGTTCCTAAATCTATGTAGTCTTCAACTTCAATCACTTTACTTCCAAATATTGGTGTAGATGTTATTTCGTTTATAGAGTGTTTTTGTTTCAATGTAGATTTTTCCATAAAGTTTATACACTCAAAAAAGTTTCTTCTTCTAAATGCAAAAGCACACCAGAAAGAATTATACATTTCAACTTTATCTGTAGGTTTATCTTCATACTCAACTACATTACCTTCTGCATTTACATAAATTGCACCTTTTGTTTTTAACACTTCTTTATTATTTTCTTTCTTAACTAAAAAACTAAAACCTGTTTCTGTTAATGCTTCTGAAACTAACGTAAACAAATCTTTACCTGGATATAATTTCATTAATGTATCTGGTAATAATACTAAATTATGTTCACCAAATAAATGTGAGGCACTTTTAATTGCACCAGTATATTCTTGTTCGTTAGGATTTTGAAATACAAAAGATATATTGTATCTGTCTTTATATTTTGCTAGATATTTTATTAAATCTGTTTTGTCTTCATTGATTACAACAATAAACTCTACTTGATTTCTTCCATAATCTTTAAAAAAATTAAAACAATTGTCTATCAATGCATTATCATTATCTAATCTTAATATCTCTTTAGGATATGGAAGATTTAATCTTGTACCTTTTCCTGCGGCTGGTAATATTACGTTCAGTTTCATAAGTATCTTGTCAATGCCTCTAATTTCTTTTCGTGTGACCATACTGCAGCTGACCTAGCAGTTAACCAATATGCCCATTCAGGTAATTCTGATTTCTCTTCTTTCATATCTTTTTCTCTCAATTGATATTCACATTTTACCTGTTGTTGTGTTAAATTATTTATCTGCCACATATTCATTTGGTGGTCTGTATCAGGTGGATTATCTAACATTATTTCTGCTTGTTGTACAACTTTTTCTGCTGATTCTGGTGTGAATATAGCAGCCGATACTCCTCCTAGTATATCTCTTTTAGGTCTTTGTACTCTCCATTGTTCTACGTTTATTGTAGCAGGTAAAGGTTGTTTTTTTCTTGCAATACAATTTATTTGTGTTTCTAATATTAATTTATTCTTTTGATATGGTAAATTTATCCAACGCAATAAATAAAAATGATTTCTAGTAGGATTTTCTGGAAGTGAATCTGATACATCAATAGTTTCTACATTATCTTTTTTACATCTATCTATTATTTCTTCTGTTGGTTTATACAAAGCAATTAACTTATCATATTCAGGATAGTATTTTTTTAATTGACCTATCCATAGATTATAATAGAGTTCAAAGTATACAGGATCAGCAGCGCAATATATTATCATTGTGTATCTCCATAATGTAAATAAGACATTATAGTATATTTTGTTCCTTTAATTGGTTTTAAACCAGCGTGTGGGTGTGTCCAAAAAGGAGGAAATATTAATAGTCTTCCTCGTTTAGGAGATACTTTTATATTGTATCTAGGTATATAAGTTTCTCCACCTTTTTCAACATCTGAAAGATATAATATAAAAACTAAAAATCTTTTTGATGAAGGACCTTTAGCTCTAACTACATCAACGTGTTCTTTAAATTCATCTTTATCGTTAGGTAAATACTTTTTAACTCGTATATTTTCCATATCTATAACTGGAGGAAAATGACTATCTTTTATGCCCACTTCGTTCATAAATCTTTCCATATTAGTTCTCATTACATATATAAATTTATTACGATAAGGTTCCCATTCTTTTTTCTTCATTTCAGTTAATATATCTATATCAAGTTCATTATATTCTTTATTGCCTGTATTATAACTATCAATGTCTTTACTCTTCTCAAATAAATTAATAATGTCTGTACAAAAATCTGGCGACACAACATCATCATAAAATCTAACGCAAGTTTCTACAGATTTATGAGCAGAAAACGCTTCTTTAATTTTATTATCTAATTCCATTTTACTGGATTGTACATCACTTAATTTCATACTTATTCACTTTCTCTTGATATGCTTGAACATTACTAGTTGGAAAATTACTAGGATGTAAATATGTTTGTCTTACAATAGCAGCCTGCTCTTCTTTAGTGGTTACATAATATCCTTCTATGTGTGTAAAACCATTTCTCTTTGCCCAATATACTCTTTTATTACCTGTGTGTACAGCAATACCTGGTATGCATTTTCCTTTTTCATCTTTAGGCCATCTTCTTTTTAACCAATAGTGTTCTAAATCTGTAAAGATAATTGGAAACTTCATACCTGCTGTTTCAACACTATTTTTAAATGCAGGATATCTTTCTATCATCCATTGATGATTAGCAGTTAACATTAAATCTTTAACAGACACCTCAACAACCATAGGAGTTATACCTACTAAAGGTGGATGTTGACAGGTAACATATTGTTTTGCTCTTAATACTTGTTTCATTAATATAACCTATTACGACCTATTTCTTTACCTGTTTCTTTATCAATACATCTATGACCAGCAAGTCTATATCTTTTACCATCTTCACCTAACCAGTAATCGCCTTCTGCCCAAAACTCTGGTGGATCCATTTTTGTAAAATGTTCTACACCATTATTATCATAAATGACACTTGCATTTAAATGACAATTCTTAATAGATTCATCATAAGGAAACTCAAGCATTCCTAAACCATAAATTAAAATTTCTATAACTTTCATATATCAAAATGCTCCAATTTAAAATCTATTCCTTCTAACTCTTCTGGTTTACCTTTAGGATAATCTGGATAAACTTTAAATTCTTCTCCTGTTGTATCACTTTTACATCCTGCAACTAACCAATCCCATTTAAACTCTCCATCTACAACAAACTCGTTCATCACTTCATATCTTCCATCAGGTTTTTGTTCAAGTAAATGTTCTTTACATTCTTCCATAGTTTTAAAATGACCTTGCATTTCAAAAGTTTGTTGCGTTTCAATAGGACTATGACCTATTAAATATGCTAATATTAATATTTTATAATCCATCATAACCAACTTTTGCTACGTAATAAGCATCCACAATATCTGATATAGGATTACCAGTTTTATCTGTATCAAATATTTGTTTTAAATCTATTTTAGTTTCTTTATAAAATGATTCATACATTTTATCCTTATCTGCATTGCCTTTACCTGTAGCACCTTTTTTAATTACACTAGGTACAATTATATTATAACTATATTTTAAATCGTGTAGTAATCTGTATTTGAGTATACCACTATTTTCTGCTATTTGAAATAGGCCTTGACCTTTTGCACCATAGGCATATCCTTCTAAACTAATATGTAATGGTTGTGGTAATTCTGCTAGAATATGTAATACCCAATCAGATATTTGTTTAAATCTTTGCATTGGGTCTGTATATGGTTGGTGTGCTGTACCTCTAATATTATGAATAAAGTTACCTTGACATTTCTTTCTATTTGATAAAAAATGCCAACTAGTAAAATTTAAATCAAAGTCTTCGTTAGTAATACATATTGCTGGACTTGTTAAACTATAATCAATTCCAACTATCGTCTTCTTCATCTTCAACCTCATTATCTTCTATATCTTCGTCTACTTCATAACTACAAAATGGACAAGATAACGGCCTCATATCCGTGGCCTCTTCATCATAATTTATTGTGTAAGTTACCTTACAATTATCACATTTAATTTTTACATTCATTATAACTTAAATTTCTTAAACTGGTCTTTCTGTACATCTTGTTTAATACCACCTATAACATAACTTTCTATTTCTGTTTCTTGTGGTGCATTTTGCAAAGACCTACTATTTAACCAATGGTCAACCCAAGGAAGTGGATTTGTTTTTTGTTCATATTTAGCTTCCAATCCTATTGCTCTCATACGTCTATTTGCCATATACTCTACAAATTGATGTAATAATTTTTCTGAAAGACCTATCATAGAACCTTTAGAAAACAAATAAGTTGCCCAACGTTTCTCTTGACCAACTGCGTTCTCATACATTGTATAAACTTCTTTTTCGGTATCTCTTATTACTTTATTCATAATCTTATCATTTTCATAATCACGATAAAGATTAATAATTTTTTGCGACATTGCTAAATGTAAACTTTCGTCCCTAGCAATTAATGATAATATTTTTGCTGAACCTTCTAATATTTTTAATTCTCCAAATGCAAAAGAACAAGCAAAAGAAACATAAAATCTTAAACCTTCTAATATATTAACTGACATTAAAGTTAACCATAATTTTTTCTTCAATTCATACATATCAACTTTATCTGGAGTTAATTGCCATTTATATCCTAGATTAATCATATCATCATAAGTTTGGGTTACACTAGCCGCTCTCTTTTCAATCTTTTCATCTGTAAGTATTGTATCAAATACTTCACTTGGATTTGAATATAAATTTTTTATGATGTATGTATAAGAGTGTGAGTGTATATTTTCCATAAAGTCCCAAGCAACTATAGCACTTTCTAATTCTGGTAAAGAACAGAAAGGTAATAATGCTAATGCAGGACCTCTACCTTGTACACTATCTAACATAGTTTGATATTTTAAGTTAGATGTAAAGATAAACTTACCTTGTTCATTTAAATCTTTATAATCTGATATATCTTTCTGTAAAGAAACTTCTTCTGGTCTCCAAAAATAACCTAGTTGTTGTTGAAATAATTTATTAAAGATAGAATATTTTAATTCGTCATATCTTTGCACACCATTATCTTCTCCAAAAAACATTGGTTGTTTTTTGAAGTCTATCTTTGGATTTTTATTAAAAACACTTTTAGTCATTTATTGGTTCCAATTCTGCTTGTAGCCTTTCTGATTCTGTTAATTCGTAATGGTATTTATCATCATCTCCAGCCGTCCATTTATCTACGTTATCCACACTATACTCTCTAGTAGATACTTTATAATCAGGTCTTTTTGGTTTACTTGGTGTTAAAGACTTGTCATAAAATAAAACTCTATTGTTTGGTTGAGCTGCAAAATGA
>MDSY01132536.1_pt1 | contig 10400 bp, 8 predicted proteins | sample 811131 | NCBI WGS metagenome assembly MDSY01 (sample SAMN05326643, study PRJNA326480) | marine metagenome | isolation source: seawater | place: Atlantic Ocean: South West | collected 2010
CACTGCTCTTTCTTTTGCTCAAGATATTCTTCATCGTCAAGATATGAAAAACGGTTCATCCTATCAGCCATATACAAATCATGTAGTGATTCGATTGGCCTACCTACAATATCAGCATACTCTTTGGGTATCTTGCCCAGCCTTTGAGCCTCTTTCATTGATTTGATAATTGATTGACCTTCTTCATCTTCCTCAATCAAATGTAAAAGGTGGTCAACAAATGATGGTTCACCATATTCAGCCCCGTGTAGCAAAGGCATTGTTGGCAATTCGTATGACATTGGGTGTCGCTTACCAAACCTGTTATCTTCACTTGCTACCGGCCAATCCTGTGCGTATGTGCGTGAGAACCTTCTTTGACCAGCGATATAGTCCTCATACCCCTGTGGTAAATTGAGCGTGGTCATTGGTGATGGCTTGTCCATATCAAGCATCGAATACTGTGGTGGTGCTGTCATTGGTAGCATACCAAGTATTGCCTGATCTTCTTTCTCTATTTGTGTGCTATCGCCATAGTAATCGTCTAACGCTTTGAGATAGATGTCGTGGTCTATGTCTTGATTTTGAACAATTGACAAAAATGTGTCTGTTCTTATCCTTACAAATTCTTCACGGTTCATCTAATCCCCCCTATTTAGAGGCGATTAGCAATTGACTCCATGAGGTTAGCAATCTCATCAACAAGTCCGGGATTTGTAGCCCCTTTTTTCAATTCCGTTAGCCTTTCTTCGATTGGTGCGATATTCCAATTGCCATCAGCACGGTCGCCTCCGTCAATCAATTGCATGTGTAAAGATGAGCCTTTAGCATCATAGCCTGTCTTAGCAAACGCTGGCATCTTTGCCTTTTCGCTAATTGCGTTGATATTTTGTGCGTTTTGTTCGTAGTGTGGTATGCGCCCATTAGTTTGGTAATTAACCGCCCTAATTCCATAGTGGTCAACAAACTGTGGCACACCATTATCGCTGATTGACTCTTGCTCATACTTTACTAAGTCAAGCCCAGTCTTTTGTGATATAAAGAGGGAGGTAGCATCGGCTGATGCCTCTTTCATCCAGTCGGGTTTAGGTGCTAATATGCTTGACCCATCACCTTCTGTGCTGAAATCCGAGCGTTGTCCGAAACCGGGTCGTGGTGTTCGTGTTATTTCTCTCCTTGCATCGCCCGTTAATGTGTTCTTTGAACCCGGCACTGCTTTACCGGTTCCACGGATTTTGTTTCCGTGTTCATCTTTATCCTCCGAGTCAGTGTAGTGTTGCCGACTCGCCATGTTAAACGCTCTCGGATCGACGGTATATGCCCCGCCCATACGGTCGCCTTTGCCACCACCCATCGCTTCGTCTTGACTCATTCTTCGGCTGGTTGAATTGTGGGCACCCATCGGCATCATTTTATCAGTATTCTTTCTAATAAATTCGGCAGTGAAGTCCTCTTTCTTGACAGGTTTCTTTGTTTCCTCTTTGAATGGTATTTTCTTGTTACCCCTGTCGGATTTGTAATCGCCTGTTTCTTTGCCCTTCTTGGACTGTTCGATCTTCTTACCAACAGTTTTCTCCCAACTTGACAATTTACCGTCTTTGTCACGGTCAGCGAGTTTTGGATTTTCCAATTCTTCATTCATCATATAATTGCCTTTATCCTCATTCATCATGTAATTGCCTTTCTTCATGTCACCACAGTGCTTGTCGCACTGCGCTTTTTGACTTGGTGAACATTCGGAATAATTTTTGCCAAATTTCTCTTGGCAATATTTGTTCTTTTCACCCATGTCGCCCATGTAAAGACCGCCTTTGTTTAGGCCAGTGCCGCATGTTGGGTCGTCTTTACACATGCGTTTGCACATAGCACCCTTGCACATGCCACCTTTGCCCATTTTTTCACCGCTTGGCTTTTTGTTGAATTTACCCTCACGATCCATTTCACGGGCTTGTTCGTAATTTTTGTGCGCTTTATCTTTATCACCATCGCCCATAATATCAGCAAAGATTTGCTCATTGTCTTTCTCTTTCTTGGCTTTGACTATGCTCTCCAACTGCAAAACATGTTGTAGCAATTCTCCTTCGGCTGTTTTCATAGGGTCTTTCCATCGTGGTTGCATTGTATCACCTGTATTTTATTGAGGATGGTGTCGAATGTGACGGCATGGCATTTTCCATTTGTCGCCATTCTTCTAATTCCGCCATGCCCTTGTTTAGCATCTCGGATTTGAAACCGCTAACGAAATCGGGGCTGTCGCCAACTTCACGGTTTAGAGGGTCAAATACTTCGGCTGATAGTGGTGTAACTGCTTTGAGCCACCCTGCCTTCTTCATCAATGATTCGGGATCGTCAACTGCTTTTGCCAAAATGCTGTTGTCGCTTTCTAACTGTTCAACTCGCTTTCTCAAATGGCGGATTTCTTCAACCATTTCCTTCAACAAGTCTGCTGTTGCTTCACCTGCATTTTCGCTCATATCACATGCCTCCCATCATTGGTCCGGGCATAGCACCCGGTGGCATACCTGCTGGTCCGGGTGCTGGCATGTTTTGTAATCCCTGTGGTGGCATCATTGGAGGCTCACCATGATTTACCATACCTGCGTCTTTGAGTCGAACCATCTCAACAAAGTTTCTTGTTTCTTCGATTTGAGAACGGAGAGCCATAAGTGTTGAAGCGTGTGTCATTACTGCATCGCCATCAAGACCGTCTGTGTATTTTGCTTGACCAATTGTGCCAATGTGGGCAGTAATGTCGGTAGCCAAGTCGCTAAGTCTTTGTTCAGCATCAGCCAGTGCTTCTTTACTGGATTTATACACCTTGCCACTTGTTACCATAGCGTTCATTTCTTCGGGTGTTGGACCACCGGACATCTCCGGTGGTGTGCTAAGTGGTGTTGATGGCATACTTACTTGATTGGGATTACTTACCATTTGACCGGACTTGCCGCTATCGGTATCTTGCTTTTGTAGTGAATTAGCAAAATTTAACACCTTCATGCGTTCCGCAATTGAAGCATTTTGCCTATACATGTTTTACACTACTCCGATTGTGGTCGCCACGGTGTTTGTCGGCCATAGCGTGAAACACCTAACACTACTGCACCTTCGGTTCCGTCATAGTCCGAAGAAGTATTCTTGTGTCGGTTAATGTTTCCAAGCATTTGACCGGTTCCTTCAACTGGTGAATTGTCGCTCTTTGATAGCATGGCTGTTTGCTCAAAAGATTTAGCAAGATTCATGTCACGCTCAAGAATCGCTAAAGCGTTCTTTGCTTCTTCAATGTGCTTTGCTACATCATCTAAATTGTTATGAGCGATAGCCTGTTGCATGGCCTCCATACTTGCTGTCGCTCTCCTTGCCATAGGATCCATTTTTGCTATAATTCCGAAATCAAGAAAGCCATCACTCATCTTAACCAGTCTATCCCATAGCCTCCCATTAAATGAAGGTTATGGAGAATTACAGCCCTAAACGCCTATCTAAATTCTTCATTCGCTCATCGGCATTCTTGATTGCCTGTGGTGCTGTGTCACGGCTATCACGCTCGGTTGACGACAAATGATGTTCACCCTCAAAGCGATTTATGTCTTTTGGACTTTTACCCTTTGCTGATGTTCTCCGACTGTTAAGATTCAATTGACTTAGACCCACCCTTCTTAGTGGTTTCAAATCTGTGCCATGTGTGGTTCGCATGGCTTCGGGCACTACTTCTTGCCCATGAACAGGATCGCTCTCCCTACGCTTCAATATCTCATCCATTGTGGGTGGCATTCTCCAATCGCTGGTTTGCACTGGCGCACCACCTTGTGGATTAGGTGTTGGTGGTGCGGCACCCGGTGGTGGAGGCGGTGGTGCTGGTGGTGCTTCTTTGTATGTGAATTGTAATACACCTAAGTCGTCACGCAGTTTTGCATCGTAGCCCGCTTGCTTCATTTGTAACATATTACGGATTGCCATTTCATCCCTTCGCATGACCATGATTTCATCTTCTTCTTCGTGTGGGTGTAATGATATATCCCATTCAGTGATTTGAAGTGCCTCAAGTATCATCGGAAACAATCTTGCATTGTATAGTGTTTGGCTTGCGGCCAAAGCACGATTTGTGACAACAATTTGCATACCTTCATTGTTCAATCCTCCACCGGAAACATCATTCATGAATACATTTGACACGCCATAAAATGATGAAATACGCTGTCGTATGTCGTCTTTGATAGGTATGTATTGTAATTCTTCAAGGGTGTCCATCATACGGACATACTCAAGACCACCACGCCCACTCTCCGTTTCAACACCAACAGTGGGGATATATTGCGGGTCACGCTCAAGGTGTTCCTGTATGTTTCGTGCTGTCCTTTCGACTGTTTCAAGGTTAGACGATTTGATAACCATAACGCCTCTTGGCATTCTTCGCTTTTGGTATGCCGCATAAACATAGTTATCCATAGCAATCAAAGTATTGACCTGTCGCCAAAGCGTAGCAACAGGAGAGCGACCATACAGTTTAGATGGCGACCATTTGCTGATGTGTATAACTTCACCTTCGGTATAAACTTGGCCTGTGCCCACACCTGCTAAATTCATGTAATGAACAGGCACTACCGGTAATCCAGTCTTTGGGCATTTCTCATCTTTGTTGCCTGTTCGGAATGAACGGTCAAGAAGGCTGGTATATTGCTTACCACCACGCACACCACGCTTATCAGCAACAATACGCATGAAGATAGGGTCAGCACGGGTTATTTCTTTAATTCTATAAAATTGTGGTTGACCGGTTGCAGGATCGACAAAGTATTCCTTTGTCAAAATAATGTAAGCATCGTCAACAATATTCAAGTCCATTTCTATTTCACGGAGTATTTCAAGGAATGATTGACCCATTCTATTCTGTGCGTGCAACAATGCGTCAGCATATTCATATTCGGCTTTGTCGGCTGGTCGCACTTCACCACCGCACTTCAAACATGTTTCCACTTCTTTTTGATAAGTTTCATCGCACTCTCGGCACTTTGCTACAAACTTTGGTTTCCAGTGCCACCCTTTGCGGAATGTTTCGGTAGCAAGATGATTCAAGATAGAACGCAACACAATTGATTCGTATGCCGCCGCATATAGGGCTGGAATTGTAATACCCTGTAATAGTGGTGGTTCTTGCACACCACTGGTGAATAATGGCATCTCCGGTGTGGGTGTGCTATGTCTTTCCATGTCCACACCCAATGCGGAAAACAAACGATCTATTCGTTTCTTATCAGCACTCATTTACAATATCCCTCCGCCATTGTTCAACAGTTTCTTGAGAAGCGTTCCAAGACTTCATCAATTCAACCTGTAAGTCCTTATTGGAATTGTCAAAAGCCAGCACACGCCCTGCGTTTTCGTCACCTTCTAAAGCGGAAACAACAATAGCCGCATCGGCTTTTTTGATGGTCAAATAAGGCATGGCTTCTTTTGCCGCTTTGAATATAGCACTTTCACCTTCTAACACGAATTGCCGACCCTCCCATGTAATGCGCTCGACATCAAGTTTGCTTTTCAATACATTGGCATAATCTTCCCCACGCTTTGTGTCAAACGGTAGGGTTAGGCGTGGTGTGCCATTTTTCAGTAATTCCAAATTACCGCCAACCTCCCATAGATTACCTATGAAAGAGTCAACATGTTTGAGAAAAATGGGTGGTTTTGTTGTTCCATATTGTAATGTCCGATTGTCTTTTGTTGTGCCTTTACCCACTACCACTGTGTCGTATAACCAACCGTATGTCTTAATCAAACCGGCTAATTCCGAAGGTGTTGCGTCAATTCCATACGATGTTAAATTGGAGGCATTCATATCTCCGTTCTTTCTCAACACTTCATGGCTCTTTTCCAACAGGTTTCTCTCCCTACGACTCAAACGCATTTCAGCATTTAGCCTGTCGTGCCATTCTTTCCAAATACCATCAACATCTTCATCACTGGCCTTCTTTACCTTAGCAACTGTCTTTCGTAATTGATATTCTAACCTGTCCGGATGATTCAATATTACATTGAAGTCATTGTCGTGCAACTGTAACAAATCCCAATCATCATCTTGCCACCAATCAAATTGTTTGAGAACAGCCTGTTGCTCTAAGCGTAGTAACTCAACTACACTTGGCACCACATGGCTTTCTCCCGCCTTATGTAACATATCTATGAGATCTGAACCACTAATGCCAAATTCATCTCGGAAAAACGATTTACTAACCGGAACCTTTGGTGGTGCAGTGGTCATTGTGCCGGGTTGTTCGGTTGGGTTAGCGACTTGCTCTCCACCTTTGAAACCAGTTATTTCAGCACCACTTGTTGCTTCGGGTGGCTGTTTTTCCGTGTTTTCTTCAATAGCCTCTTGCCGTTGCTTACTGGCTTCTTTTTGTTTTTCGGCTTCTTCAAGTTTAGATTCGACTTGTTGTAATTCTTGCTCTTTCTTTTTCTTTTCACCAAGCAAGTCACCACCAAACAAACCACCAACTGTGCTAACCTCCGGTGGCATAATTTTGACAATAGCATCTTCAAAAGAACGCACTTCGGGGTTCCACACTATGCGTGTCATATATCAGCCCACCCTATCCTCTTAGTCCATGTAGCACTGTCAAGTATTACAATGTTATCACGATATTCCTTTGTGGCTTGCACTGCCAACGCTAACGCAATAACTGTATCGTCATGCGCCCCCAATGACTCCATTTTGCCATTAGGCAACATGGTGAACATTGACAATTCATTAAGCAAAGTATCTATCATTCTCCGTGTTCTCCCTTCTTCCTTGTATGGCAACAGCAAGTGTCGCTGTTCAAAATGCAATTGAAGGCTATGTATAATTGCTTCCTTTCTCATACGGCTCATAGTGAACGGTTTGATAGGTAAATCGCTAATCTCCTTCAATACTTGATGGAACGCCTGTGCAAAATTGTTGGTTTCCAATTCGACAACAACGGGGTTAAATCTCGCATTTAATTCTATGATTTTATCAATCTGTGAATTGAAGTCCATTCCCTTTTCATGGTGCATCCATACTACACGCTTATGCCTATTCTCATCCATAGCGATAACACACATACAGGTATAGTCAGCCTTTCTATCGGGGCTGATTGCAGGATCCCAACCAATGTAATAATTGACATTCTCATCAAAGTCACCCGCATACGGGTCAAGGACAAATGCGTAATCTTCATCTTTACACGGCTCGGTCATTTCCACTGGAAACAGACTCGACTCACTGGCTATCGGCTTACATAGATATTCACGGGTAAATGCTATTGATGTCATTTCTCCCCTTCTTTGTTGTAGTGCCTCAAGCGACCAGCGTTCCGGCCAAAGGGGCTTACCAGTTTCTTCATTGATAGCAGGGTATTCTCTAACTTGATACCCTTTGAGTCCTTTCAACTCTTGATACAGGTCAGTGTATGAGAACGGTGTTCCAACAATACACAACTGTGCTGTGTGGTGAAGCACTGGCAATAGAGCAGTATAGAACCAAGAAGCAACATGTGTCAATTGTGTTGCCGCTTCGCTGGACAATATATCGTCAAGCACTACAATGTCGGGGTGGGCACCACGAACCGCTTTACCAACGGACATAGCCGATATAGATGATTTATTTGTGAATTTGAATTTTTGCTTCGCCCACCCACGCTTAGGTTTCAAGTGCTGTAATGCTGGCACTGTTTCAATCAACTCATTCATTTTAGCCATGTGTTCAATTGACTGGTGTTGGCTGTGTGAGAAAAATAGGACTTCTGTGCCGGGATTGTAAGCCATTTTCCAAAGTAAATACACCCTGTAAAATACGGATTTACCGTGGTCACGGGATGCAATCACACAAGTCTTGTTATGGTTCTCGGACATGTCGAACCATTCTTGATGAAAGTCAGCAACCATGTAGTTTTCGTGTTTTCCGCAAATGTCCTCAAAGAAATACTTGAAATCCCTGCGACCCATCTCCCAGTCAACATTCTTCGCTAACTCATGGATGCCATTACTCATTTAGCATCAGCCCGTTATTTCATCTATTTCATCATCGCTAAATCCGTGATGATCGACTAAATCGGCCTTATCATTCCTCAAACGGCTAATGGCTGATGCGTTTCCGTTCCTTGCCGCTTCAACCACTTCATTGACATAATCTTTATCGGTTGAGCCGGAAATGTATCTTGTGTAAGTTTTATCCTCCGGCTCACTCACCGCTTCTTTTTTTTTAGCCTGTTGGCGTTTTTCGCTTCGGGCTTTTGCCGCCGCTTCATTACCCTCATTGACCGTTTTCTTTTTTGGATTCTTGTTGCGTTGCCTTGCCTTTTGTGTTGGCTTTGGGAATGGTTTTACACCTTGACCTTTTTCCTTTCTATTCTTTGCCGTAGTTTCAACAAGTTTCTTTGCTGATGCCTTCTTTGGCTTGGCTGGCTCTTGCATAACTTGGGCACCTTCTATGTCCTCGTTAACTGGCTTCTTACCTCTTTGGGCTTTGGTGCTTCCGGTCTTTTTCTTAGGCGGTGCTTCTTCTCGCATTTCTTGGGTGCCTTCAATTGGCTTTTCCGTCTTAGCCTTTTTAGGTGCGGCCTTCTTAGGTGCGGCCTTCTTAGGTGCGGCCTTCTTAGGCGGTTTCGGTTCATCCTCCGGTGGTCGCTCGTAACTGTATTTTTCTCTTATCTTTTCCCTACGATCTTTTTGCTTCAAACGATTATCTTTGTATCTTGCTTCGGGGTGTTGAGCATCTTTTTGCTCTTGAGATCTGTTATTGACTTCATCAAATGGTTTTCTCCGTTGAATACCGCCCATAGGCTGGGGTTCACGGGATTCCACCTTTTCCGTTAGCATTCGGCTCTCCGGCCTTCGCTTCATTGGTAGTGCCCCTTTTGGCATCCGTGTGCCTGTTCGTGTGGTTGTCATTTCGTCAACCGAAGGCTTGTCAGTTTTCTCGGCCTCTAACATTTCTCTTAACTGGTCTTGCTTACCCGAACCTGCAAGAGCCTCAATTTCTCTTTCCCGTTCAGTCATAGATTCTGTTTCCTCCATTTCCTGTGGAGGCTCAATCATTTGGCCTCGGTTATCAATACCAAATTCTCTTAATTCAGCATCTAAATCTCGCCGTTGTGGGTAATCTGTAAGTCTTGTTTGCATTTCGTCAAGCCCTGCCCTTGTCGCAGTTTTTTCGGGTGTCGTTTGTTGTGGCTCAATTGGTTTCATATCGTTATTGATTCTATCATATATGCTTTGCATTGATGATGGGGTTGTTGGGGCGGCTCGCCCTCCCATTTCTTCACGCATTTCGGCCAATCGGCTTGAAGCACTGTCGGGGTCAACATCTCTATACTTGTTAGCAATTGATGGCGGTGTTGATGTAATTGATTGTTCCTCTTGCCTTGCTGTCAATTCATCGGGGGCATACATCCTTAGCCATTCATCGGCTGGTTCTTTACCGTGTGTTCTAATGTAAGATTCCCTTACACCTATTCCTTTTGACTTTGGTTCCCGTGCCTCCATCGTTGGTGGTGAACCACTGGCACTTTCCACTGTTCCTTGAGTCGTTTCCTGTTCAACAGGTTGTCGTCTAAACCTACTCATAAAATTGCTAATACCTTGCTTGGCTCGGCCAAACATACCTGTCTTGTTTGGGTCACGGGTTTCGCTTCGGCCTTGACTAAAGTTAGCACCCATACCTGTTGGTTGTTGTTGCCCTGCGCTTTCCAAAGATGCACCCTCATTCATTTGACCGAAGGGATCTGCTGGTTGTGGTGCCATTGTCCTTGACATGTTTGCTTGTTGTCTTTCTTGCGCTTGTCGCTGTTGTTGCGCTTGTTGTGCCGCATTATATTGGTCAACAAACTCTTGAGAATATTGCGGTGCTTTCATCACCCGTTCCCATACTTGAGAAAATAATTGCTTAGAATCACGACCTTTGCGTAGTGGTTGTTTGCCCATCATTTCTTCACGGGCTTTGATTAGAAGATCGTCATACCTATCCATGTTATCACCGGCCAATTTGTTTTCTTAGTAAGATGTGTTCTATCGAATTGTGAATACGCTCGGCTGATGCAAATTTCAATTGTTGCGGTTGCATTCCAGCCGCACGCATAGCCATATTTTGGTTTGCGAGATTATATCGATCTGTTTGCTCTTGACTTTGCCGGTTAGCCCTTTGTCTTGCACCATATCCGGTTTGACCCATATTCGCTGTCAATCCCATTGACAATACATCAGCAACCTTTCCGCCCAATGAACGGTTCTTCATCCATGATTGCTGGTCGCCTCCCTTGCCTCTTGCCAGTGCGGCGGCATCGGCACCAAAGGCCATTTGATTAGCGGCATTTTGCATTTGATTGCCCCCTGCGGCTGGTGCTGGTGCGGGTGCTGGTGCGGGTGCTGGTGCGGGTGCGGGGGCAGGTGATGGTGCGGGGGCAGGG
>MDSY01137154.1_pt1 | contig 10400 bp, 23 predicted proteins | sample 811131 | NCBI WGS metagenome assembly MDSY01 (sample SAMN05326643, study PRJNA326480) | marine metagenome | isolation source: seawater | place: Atlantic Ocean: South West | collected 2010
GATATCTATTATCTCTCTCCTTAAATGAGTAACAATAGATCCAAGGTAAAAGAAAGCCCCTGTTAAAAGGGGTTTTCTTGTCGACAAGAGTTATAGATTAGACTCCACACATACCTTCACACTCATCATCAAAAAGAGTCCAGGCAACATCTTCTTTTGGTTTTGTTAAATTTGCTACTTTCAAAGGTATTCTATCTTTATGTAAATAAGGAACGCTATCCTCATTATATTTTCTAAATTTTTGCATACCGATACTATTATTGTTTGGATCTCTTAGCCATTCATCAAAATCTATGGCTTGCTGAAACTCTTCTTCGTTTTGATTTTTTATATGTAACCACTCTTCGTTACTATGAAATGGACATATTATACAAGCTGATCTTGGGGGTGCAGGATAGCCTTTGCTCTGCATCCAATCTTTACAATCTTGCCTAGTAATTTTATTTTCTATCAAAGGATAACAATTTACTTGCCATTTCATTGGAGGTTTTTTTGCACGCTGAATTTCATCTAGTGATATTCCCATAACCATTTCAATGTGTTTGGATCTAAGATAAACTACATCAAAGTATTGACGAAGCCAATCTTGTAACGGTCTGATTTTATATTCTGATGTACATGTTCTTCTACCTAGACCTTTGTTACCATCTGGTTTTGTTATATGTAGAGGAAATAAAGAGTGTCTACCATCTTCAGCCTTGAAATCATCTATTATGTTACCTTTGTTGTATTCATTTCTTACAATTACAAGCTTTATCTTGCCTTCCATTTGTTTTTTCAAGTACTCTAGCCAGTCATAAACAGCTTGTGGTTCATTACCAGTATCAGAGAAGATAGCAACATCAGGGGGTTCTATTTCGCCATGAAGCATTTTAAAAAGCAGCGTAGATGATTGTACTCCAGCTCCTAAAGATAAAACTCTTAAATCTCTTTTTCTTTCAAGAGTTTTTTCATCTCCCAGTCTCATTTCGTCAATATAATTCACATTTTTAGTATAACTTTGATTTTTAAAACTTTGGATCACGATTATTTGTTTGTTCTATACATTTCATTGTGAAACTGTTCTGGTATAGAAAGTTCAAAAGCATAACAATCTAAAACATCTTCTGTTTTGATTTTTGTCAGTATATCTAATCTTTCAGGTCTTCTATAAGGTTTATATAATGCTTTGTACTTTGGTACATAATTATTTCTTTCTTGTTGGTCTTGTATGAAAACATAGTCTTTAGTCAATATATTTGTTTTTTGTAAAAGAAATATCCTGTCTACAAAAATAAATTTACTGTACAAATCAAAAACTATGTAGTCAGCTTCTCCAAATATCCAACCAGGATGTCCGTCACCATTTTGATACTCTATCCATACTGTTCCCTTATCCAGTGCGTCTTTTTCTGCTTTTACATCCATTTTGCCATATTGTTTGTGAGAACTTACTACATCATATTTTTTGTATATGTTTTCTTGTTTTGTAGCCCATCTAACTTCGTCATCTCTTAGATGTTTAAATATATGAAAAAATTTTATTTCAGCCATTCTTCCAGAGTGACCTTTTGCAGGTTGATTTGATCTTGGGTGTATAAAACTATCTGGAATTGGTATATATGTCATTTCTCTCCTTTGCATTGATGGTGGGGGACTCATAATCCCCCAGTATGCAGTTTATATTTACAACTAGTTGAGTCATAATATGGCATATCTCCCATCAATATTTAGAACAAAGTATTGCTTATACTTAATCACTACATTTAGTATCTTTTTATTTTCTTCGTTCTAGTGGAGCTGGAGGGAGTCGAACCCTCGTAAACTTATGGGAATTGGGAAATAACCATAAGTTCTAAACCTATCAGCCCCTTAAATGTAATTGTTCTTTAATCCATTCAATAAGTTCTTGAGGCGAATTTGTTCCTAAATCTCCTAATATTTTTGTTTCCCAATCGTAAAAATGTTCCGCGTCAACACCAAATTTATATCTACCAAACTTAAATCGTATTGTTGTCTCGTCTTCATCTTCTTCTATTTCTTCTTCTTCAAAAATTTGTGATTCCATATCACCAAGTAAGTTTTCTAGATCATCTAAATCAAAACCAGTACCAGATAAATCTTCTGTTTTTACTGCAATATCTTCTAAGAGATTTACAAGTTCTTCTGGTTTCCAACCACCTTTTTCAACTAATCTATTTGAAGCCAACAGATAAGCATTTGCTTCATCATCATTATCAAAGCTGATACCAGTAACCACTGGTACTAACCAATTACCCTCTTCATCTAGATCAATATTTTTTGGTGGTTTTGTTATATCTTCACCTTCTAATATTTTTAGAGTCTCTAATCTACCATGACCTGCGACCAATTTACCAGTCGTTTCATTTTTGATTATTGGTTCTGTAAAACCAAATCTTTTCATAGAAATATATATTTCTCCAATGTCATGATCTTTAGGGTTGACATCAGCAACTTTGATTTCAGACAACGGTATATAAGATATTTCAATCATTAAAAAGGTAAATCAGTATCTTCTTTTGCGTCAGGAAATGGTACTTCAACTTGTCTTTCAGGAATTGCAGGCTCTTGATCTCTCATGCCTACAGGTCCAAAAACAAGTGATACAGCAAGTTCATCAACAATAATTTTGTTTTGTTTTACTTTTGTACCGTCTTCTTTATCCCAAACGCTTTGTTCTAACTTTCCTCTTACAATAACTGGTAAAGAGTTAACACCTTTACCAAAACTATCAGCTATGTAATCAGCCAAATTATTTCTTTCGTTGTTAAATGCAACAACATCTAACCAGGCTGGTTCTTTATCTTTTCCTTGATATATTTTCAAACCACCAGTTGTATAAAAATTACCGCTTGCAGCTTGTTTCATTTCTACATTACAAAGTGTTCCGCTAATAGTAACTTCATTAGGAAACGCCATCTTCTACCTCCTTATCATCGGTAAATATTTTTGTCATAAGACCTCCATATTTTTGTGAATAGTCGGCTTTTACTTCCTCCCATGATTTTGTGTAATCATAAGAATCTACCTCATATGGTTCTTGCGTCCCATTCTCAAATCTTTTTTTACATGATTCGTACATTGCATGCACAAAACTTTCATAACCATTTGATAGTAAGTAATCTTTTAAACTACCTTTTGGACTTTGTAGTTGTGCAACATTTGGATCGTTCCACTCATATCTTTGTATCTCCATGGCACTTGCATAAATATTACTTGCATTTGGTGCAAAATCTGCCCCTGATTTGAAAGCTTGTTCTATAGCTCTTTCAACAAACCTTACATCGATTCCTTTAAGAGAATCATAAGCAGATTTGACTTGGTCATCAGACCAATGAAAATTAGGCCATTTTAACTTCATGACCCTTACAGTTTGCTGCCATTCCTTAGCTGTCAATCTTCCACCTCATCTATTTGATTCACATTAAAATTTATATTTTGATTTTTAAATGTTTTTAGATCTTCTTGAGCTATTCTATTTGCCTCAGTCATATTTTTAGCAAAGTAGTTTCTATGCCAGTGACCTGATACTCTATACTTTTTTATCATTATCTACCTCCTCAGCCCACTTTTGCAATTCATAATCTGTTTGCATTGATTGAGCTTTCTTTTTATTTTGTTTTCTTGCGTCTTCTGTCACAACAACATCAAGATTTAACCAATTAAAAACCAAAGCTTTTGCAGTTGGTCTTTCTCCATATTTAATAAAGTAATTCATTGCTCTTCTTCTTATCTCTTGCTCATCAGCATTCACTTCAATCAACTGTGTAACACAGCTGTTATATCTTTGATAAGAGTCAGTTGTCATTTCATTTGAGACTTCTGAATATGATTTACCTGTTGTAACTTCTATGACGGTGTTAAAAATTTCTTTTCTATCAACATCTTGTGTATCTAAATCTTTTTTAACTCTCTCTTTTCTTTTACGCTCTGTAGCTTTTTCTCTTTTTTCCATCAAAGCGCCATGATAATCATTCCAATCATGGATTTTTAAGGTTTTACCTTTTCTATCTAACCAACCACAGTCAATTAGACTTTCTACAAAAAAATCATTATCCCCTGTCCATTTTGCTGCTTTACCTACTCGTTTTTCGTATCGTGTTAAATCACCACTTTGCGAATAAGATAATGCCCACCACCATAAATAGTGAAGATGACCTATAACCTCTACTGAAGTAACATCAAGTGTTTCAGCGAGTTGGTCAACCTTTGGATGTTGTGATAGTGATTCATCACTCTTGATCCAAGCCAATTTTACTCTCCTTTTCCCAATTTTGTAACAGACCAGAGACGACTCTTTCAAGATCAGATAGTCTTGTGACTAAAAGTCCATCGCCTGTTCCGTTTGGCATACATATCATAGCGAAAGGTTTTGAGTTTGTCATCCCTTTCGTAATTTTTATTTTACGATCTTTTTCTTGTTCGATTCTAAAAAAATAACTAGATAATGAATCTACTTGTTTACCGCTTTTTACTTCAAACTGTACTTCACTATTCCATAGCTCTTCATCTAAATTTGAAGCACCAAAATCTCTGTCAGGTACTCTTAAAAGCTTTCTAGCTCTCTCTTGTTTATCAAAACCTTTTCTTCTATCTTCTTTTGCGCTGCTCATGTTATAAAAAAACCTTGAGGATTTTGCGGTTTATCAATTAATTCAAATAAATTTTCTTTACTCATTATGATTGTCTTATCTAATTTGTTTTGCTTTATTGGTTCATCATTATCATCTACTAAAGAGTCTTCATCAACCCAAGCAATTGTACACTCACTTGCATAACACCATTCTTTATCATTTTGAAGCAGAGCTCTATCATGGAATAGAACGATGGGTATTACAGCCACTACCCTCGTTCCATTTCAATATTATAGTTCTTCATCTAAATCATCCCAACCATAAGTCTCATCAAAATTATCTTTTTCTTCTATTTTTTTTCCAGAAAAATAATCCTCATCAGTTGGGTTACTATGTAACCATTGTTCCCAATTTCTCACTTATTCCTCCTCTTCCAAAATATTGAAACCATAAATATCTTCTATAATTTCTTCGTTGTCCATACTATAAATTTTAAATATATCTCTCATTCTTCTTCCCTCACTCTTTGTAACATATCTCTGACTTTCATAATTGCGCTTTCTAAATTTACTTTTTGTGCGCGCCAGGCAACATGCTGATCTGTGTTTCCTAATTTTGAAGGCTCAATTAATGACAAAGAAAAATGTTCTATTTCTAATTGTCTTGCTTGTGCTTCAATTATTTCTATTTTGCTAATATGATCTAAATATTCATAAGGAAAATCATTCATCATACTCCTCCCAATTTAAAACAAAACCTAATACTACATTCTCAACATCTTTAATTCTAAACATTACAAGACCATCTGTAGTACCATCAGGTTTTAATATTCCAACAAAAGGTTTTGAATCAGAACCAAATGTTGCTAAATTTTTACTACTTTGAGTTTCCATATCAAGAAATTTATTCCAGATACTTTGTATCTGTTTTCCTGCTTTGACCTCAAATCTTAAATTACCACGCCAGTTTTCTTCATTACCCATGTTTGATCTAAATCTTGCATTGGGTACACGCAGCTGTTTTCTTGCTTCATTTTGTTTACGCATACCTTTGTTACGAGATCTTTTTCCGCGCTTTTGTGCTTCCGACCAGGTCGATGTATCTTTTTTATTTTTTTGCCCCATACCTTGTAAACCTTTTTCTTCTGATTTTCTTCTTTTCCAGTCAGAATAAGTTTCGTCTGGTCTTATATCAAAATCATCAGGTTTTTTATTTGGTACTCGACCTGCCATTCTTTTCCTCCTCTTTAAAATTTTTGATTGCCTGGACAAACATATCCCAAGATTTTGTGCCTTCTGTTATGGGTGTTCCACATTCTGTCCACATTAGAAATATTTGTTCTCTGTTTGTAGGATACTTAATAAAATTAATTAAGTCATCTACATCTTTAAAAAAGTTTAGTCTTCTTAGTACTTCTACAAAACCAATAAATGTCGGCCAGTCATTCATGACATTTTCAACTCTCTCGATAAGCATTTTGTCCATCCAATCCGCTTGTTTTCTTTCGTAAATCCATTCAGCTTGTTTTAGAAGTTCCATTGTTATCATTCCTCTTAAAGATTCTGGAATGTGTGTACCAAACTCTGCAAAATTACACGGACAATCGACTGCACAATCTACAAATGGACTTGCTTTACAGAAGTCGCAGACTTCTTCTTCTATTCGTTCAAAACTAAAATCCGACATAATTTCTAATAATACTACAAGTCCAAAAGATCTTGTGGGTTGTCAATCAACTCGAGCTTGTCTTTGTAATGACCCATTGCGTCTAGTAGCTTCAAAAACTCTATTTCGGAGTGTCCACCATCTTCTCTTTTGTTAAATTCATCAAGCCATTCTTCATATGATGTACCATTCGGACCTTCTGTTGCAACTTCTTGTGCTGCTTCTAGCAAAGATAGATCATCAACTTCAAGTCTGTATTTGCTTTTCTTTTTTTCTATTGCCTCAATAAATTCTTTGTACCAATCAAAAGAGTCATTACCTTTTACTTTTTTCTTCATTTCTTCTATTAAGTCCTGAATTTGTATGAATCTGTCTAAATTTTGTATAAATTCTTCAGGTGTAACTTTAAAAAAATCTCTTCTTTCAAATTTTTTATATTTATATTTATTTTTTTCTATTTTTTTTCTAATTTCTTCTGCTAGTTCTTCGTCAAAATCAAGATCATCTTGCATAGGTACATAATCTTCATCATCTTCAAAAAATGATTCCCAAGGATTCCAAGAAGACATTATTCTTCTACCATTTCTGGAAATATTCTTTTAATTTCTTGTATTGAATTCATAACCCATTCCTGTTGTCTTTGTTTTTTTTCTAATAATTTTCTTTCCTTTTTTTCATTTTGTATCAAAACAATTTTTTTTATAATTGAGCTAAACATTTTTGACAGATTTGTAATGATGAAGTTAATTTTATTAGACAAAACATACAAGATCCTAAACCTGGTCTGCATTTTATTATCCCATCTTTTATTTTTTGTTCCCACCATTCATCAGTCCCTTCTTTAAGTTTTTTATAACTCACAACTTAATTTTAGTTGTTTAGAATAGATTTTTTCTTATTTCTCATAAATCTATTATTTCATGACCTCGAACTCTTCCATAAGATACTTTTTGATGTAAGTAACAAAAATCTTTAGGATTATAAGAATTTAAAAGTTGATTGCAATTTATATTTTTGCAAACCCTGTCATTCGAATATTTCTTTTGTCTTTTGTTATGTCCAGCACCTAATTTTCTGACTTCCATTTTTTCCTCCATTTTTCTTCATCTTCCCAACACCATCTACTTGAATTCCAATCATCCCACCTAGTTTTACCATAAATGTCTTCAGCTAAATGACTGGCTGCTTTGATATTCCAGTAAGGACTATATTGAACTGGTAGAAACTCAAAACCAAAATCAGTTTTATAAACTGTATCTGCTTCTAAATGTGGTCTACCAAATCTCATAATAACCCAAGTATCCCATTCAGGTACACCGTACATTTCATGAATCCATCGCCATGTTCTAGGTATGAATTGAAAAATACCACTATCGTCAGCGCTTGATCTATAAGCTGATGATTTACCACGACTCTCGCACCAAGCAATTCTTAATGCAGTATATAAATTTTCTTCCTCAAAAAACTCTACGAGGTAAGGTATGTCATCGTACAGGGCTGTAGGAATTTCTTCCAGACATACCTTTACCTCCTTCATTTCAGTGGCTGTTGGTAATTCTTGTACATAAAAACTAGCAACAAAAATTAAGCATTCAGCAATCATTTATATGTCACTTAAGATATCAAATACATCAAAATTTCTGTTGCAGTTTGGACAATAAAGTAAATCTTCGTCTCTATCGCCAAATCTGTAACCATTTTCCATATATTCAGCTTTGTGAATACATTTACCTGGTGGCATTTTTTTGATTTCTCTTTTAGCCTGTGGTGGCCACTCCCAACCAGTGTTCATCTTCTCTCCTTATTTTTCTTTACAACTTGTTGGCTTATACCAATATGCACATTATAGTAGACACTTGATATGCAAATATCAAGTTATAAAGGAGAAAGATGAATAAAAGTAATCCATGGGTTGTTGAAGATCAACCTTTAGGTGTACAAGAAATAGCAAAAGAGCTTGGGTATTCAAGACAAACTGTTAGTTCTTGGCAGCAACGCAAACAATTTCCAGAACCAGATGGCCTAGTAAGTGGTGGTCAAGTAAGGATCTGGAAAAGAAAATCTGTTATAGATTGGGCTAACGCAACTGGTCGTAACAAGACAGGCGTTGAATTATAAAATATGTCACACCCAGACCTTAATATGTCATGGCGTGACAACATGGATATTGTCTTTGGCAAACATGGTTGGAGACAAATACCTTACTATAGAGAAGGAGAGAAAAAAATGGTAGAAGTACCAAAAGAAAATAGAGATGAAGCAGATGAAATTGTTTCTGAAGCTGAATTGATGACAGTTGAAGAGTTGGATGGTATTCCAGAAGAAAACAATGTTGTTCCTTTAAATAATAATAATATTTTTGGAACTACTGATCCAGCTTCATTCATAGAGTATTCAAGACAATACTCAAAACAACTTGTAGACATTGTCGAAGATCAAAAACTTTACGCAATGATACAGGGTAAAAAATACATGATGTATGAGGGTTGGCAGTTTTTAGGCTCAATGCTGCCTAATGCTATAACGCCTCAGACTGAATGGACTCAAGAAATCAAAGATGACAACGGAGTTGTAATTGGTTTCAAAGCAAGAGTAATAGCAAAAGATGCAACAGGTAATACAAGAGGTGCTGGAGAAGCCCTTTGTATGAAATCCGAAAGAAACTGGTCAGACAAAGATAACTTTGCTTTGATGTCTATGGCTCAAACAAGAGCAGGTGGTAAAGCTTTAAGAATGGCTTTATCTTCAATAGTCAAGATTGCAGGTTACGAACCTACACCAAAAGAAGAGATGGATGGTATTCAAGTTGAAAACAGTTTCAACTCACAATCAAATACAAATGATAACTCTTCTAATGTAGAGAGTATGGCAACTGAAAAGCAAGTGAACTATCTTAAAGTTCTTATAAATAAAAATCTTGAGCATGAAATATGTCAAGATGTTTCTTTGCTTGCAAGTATTAATCAAGGTGAGATAAGCAAATCAAAAGCTAGTGAGCTTATAGAAATGCTGAAAGGATAATTATGAAAACAAAAAATAATCTACGATTTTTAGTAGACGATAAAAACAAGGAGTTTTCTACTTGTTTAGTTTTAGGTCCAAAAGATAGATTCTATACTCCATCAAGAGGTGGAGAGAACCTTAACGGTGATAAAAGTTATATTCATGTACCAAAAGATTGCATAGTATATTATCCATTTAATTATGTAAATAGTGACATGATTTTGACTCACCCAGAGTGGATGAGAATAGAACATTCTTTTGAATTTAACGGAACTAGTTATTCCTGGAAATCACTAGGAAGAAACAGTAATAGTGAAAATTTACATTTTTGGAGCAATCCATTAGATTTTAGATTTTTACTAGAAGAATGGGCACAAGCTAACTTATATAAGTATTGGGCACTTAACAATTATGGTAATTCAAGTTGGAAAGATGAAGTTCCTGGCTTTTATGCACAAATGAAAGACTTAGAACAAACTCATAAATATGTTCATTACACTTTTGATAATGTGAAAGAAACAGAAACTTTTGGAAGTATTTTTCATCGTGACTTTCATTACAAAGTAAAAGATCAATTTATGGAAGCTGAATTAAGTTCTATTTATAAAGATGGAAAAAAAGACTGATTGGGTAACGAGAACCCTTAAGAAAAAGGGTAAATGTGTCGCTTGTTGGCGAGAATTTGCAGTGGGCGACACAGTTGTTACACCAATAAAAGATGAAGTCATGTACACACATCTCATCTACTGCCCAAGAGGTGTTGAACACATTGATAATTTATCTGATTATAAAAACTATTTAAAAGATCATAAAGGTATTACTGATGAATCTAAATTAATTTATTTAGGTCATAAATGGGAAATGCACAGAATCCGCAAAGGTTATTTAAATATTGTTGATGTAAAAGAAGTTACTAAAGAACATAAAGAAGCATATCAACAAATGTTAGATTTTAAGATGAAAAGAGAAAATCAAAATCTAGAAAAACTTTATAAAAAATATAAAGAAGAACGCCAAAAAATACTTGATCAACTTTTTGATTTAGAAGACGAAAAAGAAAATCTATAACTCTTGTCGACAAGAAAACCCCTTTTAACAGGGGCTTTCTTTTACCTTGGATCTATTGTTACTCATTTAAGGAGAGAGATAATAGATATC
>MDSY01012408.1_pt1 | contig 10399 bp, 14 predicted proteins | sample 811131 | NCBI WGS metagenome assembly MDSY01 (sample SAMN05326643, study PRJNA326480) | marine metagenome | isolation source: seawater | place: Atlantic Ocean: South West | collected 2010
AGCTTTACACAAGGCTTCAAGACTTCATAAAGCACAAGCTAAATCATTAGACTCTGTCGTTAAAGCTTCAAGTGGAAAATTTGCACAAACTTTAGAACCTTATACAGGAACTTACATAAAAGGTAATCTTGCTGGTCATGAGGTTTCAAATAAAAGTTATAAAAACTATTACAAAGGAATGTTAGATGACTAAAAAAAATAAAGGAAGAATGTTTACTGCTGCTGAAGTCAGAGCTTTAGATGAAGCCAAATCAGAAAAAAATTATAAGAAAAAAGATAGAATAAAACAAAGTAAAGATGAAGATAGAATAGAATTAATGAGTACAAATTTAACAAGATTTAGAGAAGGTGGCATATGCCGTGGAGGTGGAGCAGCAATTAAAGGAATGAATTTTAAAGGTGTATTCTAATGGGACTAAAGAAATGGTTCGATCAAAAATGGGTAGATATTGGGAGCAAACGAAAAGATGGTTCATACGCACCATGTGGTCGTTCAAAATTAGCAGCGGATCGAAAACGAAAGTATCCAAAGTGCGTCCCTGCTGCAAAAGCGGCAAGGATGACAGAATCCCAAAGGAAGAGTGCCGTTGCGAGGAAAAGAGCTAAGCCACAAGGAGTCGGTGGTAAACCAACAAATGTCAGTACCTTTACCAAGAAGTATTATGGTGGTATGATAGAAATTTAAGGAGAATTAATATGTTAAAACCAGTAAATAAAGAAAAAAATCCAGGACTTGCAAAGCTACCTGAAAAAGTAAGAAACAAAATGGGCTATGCTAAAAAAGGTAAAATGTTAAAAGCTGGTAAAGGTATGTCAGTTAAAGGTGACGACAAAAGAGATATTAGAAAAACTGAATCAATGATAGGTGCATCAAAAAGCTCTAAAAGAGAAAAAGGTAAAATGACAAAAGCTAGAACAGGCAAAATGATGTATGCTAATGTGGGTATGGCTGCTAAAAAAGTTAGAGAAAAAGATATGATGAAGGCATCTATGGGCATGGAAGCTAAATCAACTAGAGGTTACGGTGCTGCTAGAACTTCTGGCATGGGTTTACAAGATGAACAATTGGTACCAGGAAAGTCTTTGGATTATTACAAAGATTTAATGTAATGAATTATGGCAACGTCAGGAACATCATCATTCGATTTAAATATCGATGACATTATTGAAGAAGCATACGAGAGATGTGGTATGCGAACTAATAGTGGACGTGATCTACGTAGTGCAAGAAGAAGTTTAAATCTTTTATTTTCTGAGTGGGGTAACAGAGGTGTTCATCTTTGGAAAGTTTCTTTAAATGAAGTAACATTAACTGCAGGTACAGCACAATATGCTGTAAATGAAAGTGTTAATGATGTGCTAGAAGCTTATATCTCAACAACAGCTGCAGCTAGTAATACTGCATCAACTAATGATATTTCTTTAACAAAAATTGACAGATCTGCATATGCAGCTCTCCCAAACAAATTACAAACAGGACAACCATCTCAATATTTTGTTGATAGACAAACAACACCTCAAATTTTTTTATATCTAGCTCCTGATGCTACAACTTTTACTACTTTAAAATTTTATACAATAGATAGAATTCAAGACACTGGCACATACAATAATCAAGCAGATGTTGTATATAGATTTTTACCGTGCATGTGTTCAGGACTTGCATATTATTTATCTGTAAAAAAAGCTCCTGATAGAATTCAATTATTAAAACAACTTTATGAGGATGAATTGTTAAGAGCATTAAATGAAGATGGTCAAAGAGCATCTGTTTACATTTCTCCTCAAACATATTTTGGAGATGGAGTGTAATGAGTTTTGCAACCGGTAAAAGATCAAAAGCAATATCTGACAGATCAGGTATGGAGTATCCATATAGAGAGATGGTAAAAGAATGGAACGGTTCATTAGTTCATGTATCCGAATTTGAACCTAAGCATCCACAACTAGATCCACCATATCATAAAGCAGATGCTGTTGCTTTAAAAAATCCAAGAGTCATGAAATTTCAACAACCTTCACAAGAATTTGCAAATGACCAAACAATATCTAATTCAGGAGGAACTCCTGTTGGTGTAGCTAACTTATCTTTACCAGGAGATTTTGCTTTTCGTACACAAGAATTTGAAGTTACATCTAATGGTATAACAACTACTATTACCAATATGATTCCTGAAGATCCGTCATTACAAAATAGAAGAAGAGAATTAATTTCAACAATTGGAAATGTGGGGGTAACTATTTCATAATGTCAATTACACACGCAGATTTTTTAACACAAGTAAGAAATTATACTGAAGTAGATAGTAATGTTTTAACAGATGCTATCATTCAAGAATTTATAAGATCAGTAGAATTAGATGTTGCTGGTAAAGTAGATTATGACGATCTTAGAAAATATGCTACATCAAATTTTACAGCTGCAAATAGAGCTGTATCCTTACCCTCAGATGTTTTAATATTAAGATCTGTAGAACACATCGATTCAAGTGGTAATAGAACTTTTTTAGAAAAAAGAGACACTAGTTTTATTTCTGAATTTAATGGTTCAGGTAGACAAGGAACTCCTAAATATTATGCAAATTATGATGATTTTAATATAATTGTTGCTCCTGTTCCAGCTGCTGCTGATACAGTTCAAATAAATTATATCAAAGATGCACCAAATTTTACTTCTACAAATAATACTTTTTTATCCACTTACCAAGAGTCCATGTTATTACATGGTGTATTATCTGAAGCTTATAGATTTTTAAAAGGACCCGACAATCTATACAATCTTTATAATTCAAAGTATAATGAAGAAATACAAAATTTTGCCCTACAACAAATGGGTAGAAGAAGACGAGGGGAATATACTGATGGGGTTCCAAGAATAAAAGTAGATTCTCCAAGTCCATAAATTAAAAGGAGAATATTATGGCTATAACAACTAATGCAATCTGTGATTCTTTTAAAAAAGAATTGCTACAAGGTAAACATGATTTTGATACGGCTCCAAATGGAGACACATACAAATTAGCAATGTTTACAAGTTCAGCGACTTTAGGAAAATCGACAACAAATTATGCAACTGCGAATGAAGTTACATCACCAACTGGATATACAGCTGGCGGTAAAGCTTTAGTAAATCAAGGTTGTAAAGTTTCATCTTCAGTAGCTATTACTGATTTTGCTGACTTATCTTTCGTAGGTGTAACATTAACTGCGAGAGGTGCTTTAATTTACAATACAACAACTGACGGTGGTTCTAGCACTACTGATGCAGTAGCTGTATTAGATTTTGGTGGAGATAAAACTGCAACTTCGGGAACATTTACAATTCAGTTTCCTGCATTTACAACATCTGCTGCTATATTAAGATTAGCATAAGGATAATAATGAATGTCAAATACATGGGGTGCACTTAGTTGGGGATCAGGTAGTTGGGCAGCACAAGGTGATGTCGGAATTACTCTTTCTGGATTAAGTGCAACCTATAGTATTGGCACAATCTCTGTTGATGCAGAAGTACAAGTTGGATGGGGTGGTGACACTTGGGGTGAAAATGAATGGGGAGATCTTTCAGGTTCACAACCTACAATTACAGGAATAAGTGCATCATTTAGTATTGCATCTGTTACAACAACTGCAAATGCAACCGTAGATGTTTCTGGAATATCTTTATCATCCTCATTAGGAGAAGAAGTAGCAGGAATATCTGTAACTGTACAAGTTACTGGTAGTTTAGAGTCTATGGCTGTTGGTAGTACGACCATAGGTATAGGCGTTCCAGTAACTGGTAATGTTGCTACTTCAAGTATTGGAACAGCTACAGTTGATGAATCAGAATTAACTGGAATCGGTTGGGGAAGAAGAGCTTGGGGTAATCTTGCTTGGGGTGAAGCTTTCTCAGTTGCTCCTGCTGGACAACAAATTACATCTACAATTAATTTTCCAGCAGCTAATGCATTTACAGATGTTGATGTATCAGTAACATCTGCAGGTCAATTAACTTCAACTTTTGGAAGTTTCTCTTTACAAATTGATCAAGATATCACTGTATTTGCAGCAGAAGATCAATTAGATTTTACAATTGGATCTTTAACTTTTGATGCTGATGCTAATGTAACTGTAACTAGTGCTGGATCTTTAACTGGTTCTGTTGGTAACACGGTTGCTGGTCTAAAAACTCCAGTGGATGTAAGTGGTATTCAAGCTAGTTTTTCTTTGGGATCATTTACATTAACACAAACTACTACTGAACCAGTAACTGGTCAAACTGCTACTTTATCTTTAGGGCAACATGCAGAAATTCCTGGTCAAATTATTGGTGTAGGAGGTCAACAATTAAGTAGTTCTGTAGGATCTGTAACAGTCACTGGAACAGCAAATATTAGTGTTACTGGTATTCAAATGACCGCATCTGTAGGAAGTCCAAATATAACATCTTGGCAAGAGGTAGATCTCGGAGTAAATAATACATGGACAGAGGTTGATTTGGCAGCGTGATAAATGTATAATTAAAACAATTAGGAGAAAAATTTTATGGCATCAAGTTATTCAAGTGATCTTAAACTAGAACTTATGGTAACCGGTGAAAATGCTGGTACATGGGGTGATAAAACAAACACAAATTTAAATTTAGTACAACAAGCAATAGCAGGTTTTGAACAAGTAACACTTTCTTCAGGTGGTACTGTTGCTTTAGTAATGTCAGATGGGGCTCTTTCTAATGCGAGAAACCTTGTAATAAAATTTGCAACAATAACTGCTGGATCTTCAACTGTTTGTACAGTTCCTGATTCAATAGAAAAATTTTATATTTTTGATTGCCGATTAGTAACTAATCCTACAAACTTAACTATTAAAACTGCTTCAGGAACTGGATTTTCTCCTGATGCACAAAAAATTTATGCCGCTTATACTGACGGTACTAATCTTACAGAAATTTCATTAGACACTCTAGGGGGAACTATAGGGACTGCACAAGTTGCTGATGATGCAATTACAAATGACAAAATTGCTGATGATGCGATTAGAGCTGCACAACTTTCAAATAATGCAGTTATAACTGCAACTATTAATGACGATGCAGTAACACAAGCTAAAATAGCTGACGATGCAGTTGGTGCAGATCAATTAATTAATACAACAGTAAGTGCTGGAACTTATACTGCTGCAACAATTACTGTTGATGCACAAGGTAGATTAACTGCTGCATCTTCAGGTTCAGCTGGAACTTTAAATATGAGACCTACATTTATGGAATTTGGACCTAACTCAGGAACATACACTGCTCAACCAACTGCAAGTACAATTTATGCTTACGTCCGTGGTGGCGGTGGAGGTGGCGGAGGTGCCAGACAAAACGGCCCAACGGGTGGCGGAAAAGGCGGTGTTGGCGGTTTTGGATTTTTTTCAATTCCAATAAGTCAACCTTATGCAGTACCTTATTCTATTGGAGCCGGAGGAACTGGATCACAAACAATACCTAATTCTGCTCCCGCAGCACCTTCTGGTGGAGCAACAACATTAAATACAAATGATGCTGTAGCAAACGGAGGTACAGGTGGAAACACAGGTAACCCTGGAAATGGTACACCTGGAACTGCTCCTGGTGCTGAAAAAGCATTTACAGATGGTACGGCTGCACCTAATTCAGATTTAGATATGGGATATGGATCTTTTCCTTTTGGTACAAGATTTAAATCTACAACTTATAACCCATTTAGTACTGGTGGGGCCTCTCAGACTGTGCCTCTTCGTGAAAATGATTTTATGACAATTTCTGGTCATGGCGGAGGTCCAGGAGTTCGGGGTGGTAACCCGAGTGTTGGTGGTCCTACAGCTGGTGGCGATGGAGCATCTGGATCTATAGTAATTTTTGAAAATATAGGATAATTATGGCAAAAGCAATTTTTAGTAACTTGGGTTTTGTAGATGGAGCTTTGGTAACAGTTGTTCCTGAAGCAGATGTAAATTTATGGTGTGGACCAGAGGCAAACCATATTCATTACAATATAACAGATGTATCTGAAAGTGATTATAACGCTTTGTGTACTGATTACACTAAAACGTGGACAGTAACTGCAGACGGAAATTTTTCAGTTGTTGATAATGGTTGGGAATCTTATGAGCAAGATAAACAAGCATTTTGTAATCAAATGAATGGTTATAAATATAATTTACACACTCATTTAGAGGATATAAGTGATTCATTTACAAAAAAAAGTCAAATACAAGAGACACTTACTTTTATAGAAAATATTGACATAGATGCTTTACAAGATACTGGTCACCCAGACATTAGAGAATACCTAGGTTCTAATAATAAATATTGGAATCCTGCTTGTATGTAAAAATACTTTACTTTACACTAATATTCTATAAAGGTATGGAATGAGTAATTCTATTATTTTTACTTATCCTAAAGAAATTAAAAATGCTCTCGATGACGTTTTACCAATACCAATTAAATTTAATTTACCTGATTGGTACAAAAAACTAGAACATACTAGAGAATTTCCCACTATAAAAGGATGTATGCCTTTTCTAGATACATTAACTTCTGGATACTTACTAAAAATGCCACAAGATTTTTTTGTTGAACATAATTATGATACTGATGAGGGAAATAAAGATTCCAATTTTCTTTTTTCATTTCATAGATTTACCTCGGCAATACATGAAAAAAAAATTAATTTAAATACAACAGTTCCTGAAGTACACAATTCAAAACAGTTAGGGGATTCACCATTATGTGAAAAAAATAAAAATTTAAATTTTTATAAAATTTTAAATCCATTTAAAATAAAAACACCTCCTGGGTATTCTTGTCTTTTTGTTCCACCTTTAAATAATCATGACGATAGGTTTGAAATAATTCCAGGTATTGTAGATACTGATGTTTTTAATAGATATGTTAATTTTCCAATAGTGATAAATGGGGACAAATATCCTAACTTGAAAACGGTAATAAAAAGAGGTACACCTTATGTGCAAATTATACCATTTAAAAGAGATAACTGGGAACACAAAGTATTAATAGAAAAAAAGAATAATTTTTTAAGTGAAGCATTACAAAATGCAAAATATTTTGTTAATAATTATAAACGAATTTGGTGGAATAAAAAAAAATGGAATTAAAAAATTATATTAAAGTAACAGATAATGTTTTACCCGTAACGGCTATTGCAAGATTAATTCAGTATTTAAATAAATTAAAATTTGAAGATGCATCTATAATTGGAACACAAGAACAAAGATTTAAAGGAGAAGAACCAGTTAATAAAAATGTCAGGTCTGCAAAAGTAAAAGCTTTAAACAGAAATGTAGAGAGTTTATCAGAACAACACTGGTTTAATGTTCTTGGTTCAACATTTGCAGCCGTATTAGGGGAATATAATAAAGAACATGGAAATACTTGTGTTGATGGTATGGTAGACATTCAAGCAATAAAGTATGAGATTGGCGATCACTATACAGTTCACTCTGATCATTGTTTAAAGTTCGTTAGAACAATGAGTATAATATTATTTTTAAATGACGACTATGAGGGAGGAGAACTTTATTTTACAAATCCAAATAATTGGGATCAAGAATATTTTGAAGTTAAACCTAAAGCTGGAAGACTTGTTATGTTTCCATCTAATTTTTTATTTTCACATGGTGTAAAAAAAGTTAAAAGTAGCACAAGATTGGTAATAGTAGGATGGATGAAGTAAAATTTAAATATCAATATGTTCCGAATCTCTTGAATGAGAATGAATTAAATTTACTTACTAATCATTGTAAAAATTTACATAAAACAAATACAACAAATTTTGATGTAGGACAAAGTGAAAATTTAGATACATATTTTTATAAAGATCCATTAATGGAAATGTTAGGGTCATCAAAAAAACATATCTTTGAAAAAGTAATTGGTAAAAAATTACATGAAACTTATACTTTTTGGAGATGTTACACTTTTGCTTCAGATTTAAAAAAACATACAGATAGACGTTCATGTGAAATAAGTGCTACAGTTTTTATAGATGCAGATAAAAATTCTGTTGATTGGCCTATTTATATGGAGGGTAATCCAGTAAGTCTTAAAAGAGGAGATGCAGTTTTATATAAAGGATGTGATGTTGAACATTGGAGAGAGCAATTTAAGGGTGATTATCACATTCAAGTTTTTTTACATTATGTAGATGCAGAGGGTGAATTTAAAGATTATAAGGGAGATGTTAAAAATGAAAATAGTTCAAAATGATAGAGGAGATGGTAAAATTATTTTTACCAAAGATGAAAAAAAAATTATAGAGAAACAAGGTGGTTTAACATTTAAAGCAGAAAGTTTAAAACATTTTGCTGATAGTCTGGTCAATCTTTGTATAGGAATGATTGACAATATACCCACAAACAAAAGAAAAATGGGCACAGAGTATGGACAACATATTCCTTCAGAAGAAGAAAGGCAAAAAAGTCTTAAACCTAAATTACCTAAATAATTTAGACATCTTTATAATTTAGCTCTTATGAGGTATAATAACTCATGCCTTTAACGAATGTACAGATACAACCTGGATTCAATAAACAAGTTACCCCTACTGGAGCAGAGGGTCAGTGGATAGATGGTGACTTTGTAAGATTTAGATATGGCCTACCAGAAAAAATAGGTGGATGGCAACAACTTGTTGATAATACATTAGTTGGTGCAGCTAGAGAACAATTTATTTGGGCAGATTTAGATGGAAGAAGATATGCAGCGATAGGCACAAATAGGTTGTTGGTTGTTTATTATGAGGGTGCTTTTTATGATATTACACCTTTAGATACAGCTTTAACTGGTTGTACTTTTACTACTGCAAATACTTCAGCGACAGTTACAGTGAATAAACCAGCCCACAATTTAGAACCTGGAGATTTATTTACATTTACAAGTGTTACTCCTCCAGTTGGAGCTGGTTATTCTGCAGCAGATTTTGAAACAAACACTTTTCAAGTAATCACTGTACCTACTAGTGATACTTTTACTATTACGATGGCATCAGCAGCAGGAACAACAGTTGCAGCAAGTGGGTCAGCTGAAGTTAACCCTTATGTTAAAGTTGGATCGTTAAGTCAAACATATGGATTTGGATGGGGAACGGCTTTATGGGGTGGAGGTCAACAAGTTTTTTCAACATTAAATGGAGCATTAAATGATGATACAGCTGGAACTGGTGGGGTCGGAACTTCTATTACTCTTGCCTCAACTACAGGGTTTCCAACATCAGGGACAATAAAAGTTGGAGCTGAATTTATATCTTATACCGGAACTACCACTACCACATTAACTGGAATTACAAGGGCTACCGCAGGAACAAGATCTGCTCACTTAAGTGGTGCAGGAGTTGAATATTATACTGGTTGGGGTGAAGCTTCGTTATCACAAACTTTATCAATTGATCCAGCCTCTTGGTCTTTAGATAACTTTGGTCAACAATTAATTGCAACTATTAAAAATGGTAATTCTTTTTCTTGGAATCCAATTAATGCTAATTCAAATGCATTACAAACAAGAGCAGTTATAATTTCTAATGCTCCTACCGCATCGGTAATGTCCTTAGTTTCAGATAGAGATAGACATTTATTTATGTTGGGCACAGAAACTACAATTGGAACACCTAATTCTCAAGATAAATTATTTATAAGATTTTCTAATCAAGAAGATATTACTGATTATACTCCAACTTCAGTTAACACTGCTGGTTTTTTTAGGTTAGACTCAGGAACAAAAATTGTAGGTGCTGTAAAAGGTAAAGACTACACTTTAGTTTTAACTAATACTGCAGCTTATGTAATACAATTTGTTGGTCCACCTTTTATATTTTCTGTAAGACAAGTAGGATCAAATTGTGGAGCTATAGGGCAACACTCTATTAAATATGTAAATGGTGCAGTTTATTGGATGGGCGAAGCTGGTGGTTTTTTTGTTTATGATGGTACAGTAAAAGCTCTACCTTGTTTAGTAGAAGACTTTGTGTTTACAACTAAAGGAGATAATTTAGGTATAAATTATCAGAATGGTGAATCTGTTTATGCAGGTCTTTACACGTTATATGAAGAAATAGTATGGTTTTATCCTAAATCAGGAAGTGATTTTGTTGATAGATGTGTTACATACAATTATCAAAGTGGAACATGGACTACTGGATCTTTATCTAGAACTACATATCAAGATGCAAACTTATATGATAATCCTTATGCTACAGAATTTAATTCAACTGGTGTACCCACATTTCCAACTGTACAAGGAGTAACTAATATAAATGGATCAACAATATATTACGAACATGAAGTTGGTAATAACCAAGTAGATGCGTCAGGTAATAAGACAGCTATACCCGCATTTATTCAATCAGGAGATTTTGACTTATCTCAAGGAGGA
>MDSY01038232.1_pt1 | contig 10398 bp, 8 predicted proteins | sample 811131 | NCBI WGS metagenome assembly MDSY01 (sample SAMN05326643, study PRJNA326480) | marine metagenome | isolation source: seawater | place: Atlantic Ocean: South West | collected 2010
GCATTTCTTCCTCTTGCTTCTTCCTTAAATCCAAGATGGCTAAGTTTTTCATTTCCGTTCATTAAGTCTTTGCAAATAATTGCCATTTTTACGGAGGTTTCCCACTCTGAATCATGATCTTCTTGAGATCGTCTCAGATCTTCATCATTGGCATCAAATCCCTGAATGCAATTTTCTTTTGTCCATACTAATGCTCGTTCATATTCGGCTGGGTCATATATTTCCTGCTCAATTCTTCGTTGCATTTCAATCATATCAACTGAGTCTACTCGCATACCGAGATATTGTTCAAAAAAATCATGGCTTACAACAGACCCAACAATTCCCATAGAGGAGCCTCCAATAGATAAATAGGTTTTGCCACGAAGCATAGCAACAGCAAGACCTGCTCGTGAAAAGCTTAATAGTTTTTCTCGAACATCTTCTGGAATCTCCGTATCTCCAGCATCTTGAACATCTCGGCCATATATGCCAAATGCAGGCCGACCTTTTTGAGCATGAGCAGCAAGAACAGCTGCTAAATAAACGGCTCCTGGTCGTTCGGTACCGTTAAAACCCCAAATAGCTTTTGGTGTAGTTGGATGCATATCCATTGTCTCAAAACCATAACACCAACAAGGAGTAACAGTCAGAGACACTCCCACATTTTCCTTTTCAAATTTTTCTGCACAGGCAGCTGTTTCAGCAATCCCCCCGATACATCCATCAGCAATTACACATTTAACGGGATCTCCATTAGGATATTTAATTTCTTTAGTAATTAAATCTTCAGCGGCTTTTGCCATATTCATTACCTGATCCTCAAGCGAATCTCTTATACCACCACTATATCTACCATCAATAATTGGTCTAATTCCAATTTTTGGTAAATTGGTAATCCATGTTTTTTGTTCGTCCATTATGACCTCGCTTAAGCAAATCGTTTATTTATCAAATTGCACTTACATATAATAAATTATAAAAATATAACCAAAGTTATTTAATTTATTTTAAAGTATTAAACAAGGTTTTGTGAAAATTAAAAAAATAGCGTACATCTTATTTATTTTTTTTATTACAGTCGAATCTAGTTTTTCTCAAAACATTAAACAGTTAACGCCAGCTGAAACACTTAAAGAAATTTCTCTTAATGTTAATAAGGGAAATTTTGATAACGCTATTCAGTTAATGTATTCGTATGTTGCTCAAACAGAAACGTCTAACTCAGAAAGAGTTATAAAAGTTACACAAGATATAAGGTTTCAATTATCCACTCTTCTATTGCAATTAGAGCGAATAGAGGAAGCTTCTTCAGTATTAACTGATTATTTAAATAACGATTTAATTGAACATAGAGGGAAAGCATTTTTAATGCACGCAACTTGTGAGTATGAGTTAAAAAGATATTCTGAATGTATTAATGTTATAACTAACGAGCTGAGTAACTATCAATTAATGCAAGTATCTAATGAAGAGGAGATATTTTCTATTTCTGACCTTGCAACAATGAATTTAATGCTAGCAGATTCATATTTTTATATAAATGAGTGGGGAAAATCTAAAAATGCATATGAGTATGTTGTGACCAATAGTGAAGATTCTTCGCAAAGAGGGTATGCAATAATGCAACTAATAAGCTCATTATTAAAAGAAGAAAAATATGAGCAAGTTTCTGATTGGGTAAACAAGCTATACAAAACAGAGGCAAGATATGATATAAGAGTAAATATAGCATTATTGAATGCAGCGGATACACTTTACCAAAAAGGAGAACATGATAGTTCATTAGTACTTTATAGAATGATTATTTCTCAGGAGAAACTGATTCATCATCATAAAGAGAAGCTTCAGGAATATCGAATGGATGCTGGACTAGAAAAGATACCCGAAAAAATACTTAATTCTAACGAAGAACTTTTGTTTGGTTTTGAAAATACCAAAACTTCAACAAATGAAACCATCAGCAAAGTCACAACATTTATTTCAAATAATAAAATGAAAAGCATTACTAATACTATAGTTAAAGCAAAAACAAAGGAGATTTATAGCCAAGAAAACCTACTTGCGTCTTTAATAAAAATGGATGATTATGGCTCAAATATCGACTATAAGATGGGCGAATTGTACAAAGACATCAGTCGATTTTATGAAAGTATGGCATACTATAATGAAGCTATAAAAGGGGATTCAAATAAAGAAATTAAATTTAATGCTGAATACGAAATTGCTGAAATTCTTCTTTATCAGGTAGATGATTATAAAACAGCTGAAAGTAGAATTTCATTATTTGTAAAATCTTATCCTCAGTCGGAAATGGCTAGAAGATTGCTTTATATGATTAGTAATTTTTATCAAAATAGAAATGATATGAATGGCGTTAAAAAATTAGAGCCGTTATTAAATTTATTAAGCTCTTCTCCGGAAAGTGAAATTTTAAAGCAATACGATGAAGAGTTATGGTTAATGCAAGGAATTGCTGATTTATCATTAGGAAATGTTAAGAAATCTGAAGAAATATTTGTAAAATTATTATCTAGGTTTCCAAATTCAATCCAAACTTCAACAAGTGAATATTGGCTATCTGTTTCAAAATTATATTTACAAAAATATCAAGAAGCTATTAAGGGATTTAGATCCTATCTAATAGATCATCCCACTGAAATTTATGCTGATCAGTGTAACTACCAAATTGGTCTCTGTTATTTTGGAATGGAGGATTATACATCTGCAAAAAGCGAATTTACAAAGTCTATTGAATTATATCCAACATCATCAATATATGCAGAGGCTTGTAGTCTTAAAGGCGATATTTTTGCATCCGCTGGAAACTTAGAGGAAGCCATACATTTTTATGATCTTGCTTATCAGGGATCTAAAAATATTAATCAGGCAAATTATGCACTCTTTCAAAAATGTGAGGTAATGTTTATTGAGCAACAATTCACTAATATTCTGTCTGATATTGATCAATATGTTTCGGATTGGAAGCATTTAATTGATCTTGTAAAAATCACTGTATGGAGAGGTAGAGTTAAAATAGAGCAGGGACAGTTTCAAGAAGCTTTTGATTTATATTTTAATACGGCGTTAGATTACGGAAAAGACTTAAATAGAGATGGCGTTGATGTAATAATTAAAGAGTTAGGCTTGATGTCGGATAATTATTTATCACCACTTGAAAAAAATAAATTTTTGAAAAAATTAGAATTGCATAAGAATGATGCTGAAAGCGATGTGTTAAGTTTAAGAATTCAATATTTAATTAGCTATTTAAATAAAAAGGAAGTTGAATTTGGGAAAAGTTTACTTAAAGATTATTCGCTTATCTATAAATCCTCACCCATTGTTTTATCATGTATTTGTAACGCAGCTCTTCATGAAAAAAACTTCGAGTTTGCAGATGAAATAATAAATATTTTTAAGGATAAATATGATCAATCTGAATTTATGAAAAGTGCCTATAAGTTAAGTATTTATAAGTCATTAAATTTGAAAGAGTATGATAACGGATTAGTGTTAATTAATGAGATTCAGAAAAAATTTGGATATGATCCAGATGTTTCATGGGCTCAATTAGAAAAAATTCAAATACTAATCCAATATAATGAACTCACAAAAGCCTATGAGGAATGCATTAATGTTGTTAATGCAAGTGAGTGGAGAGGCAGACCAGCTGCAATAGCAACATTTCTTCTTGGAAAGATTAAAGAATTACAAGGAGACTATCGTCAAGCATTTGGATTTTATCAACGAACATATTTTCAATACAAGGTTTACGATAATGGGCATTGGGCAGCTGAAGCTTACCTAGCTAGCGCAAAGTGCTTAAATAAACTTGGTTTAGAAAATGATATTAGAAATACCTATCGTGCTATGTTGTTTGATGAACATGTAAATAAGCTTCCGCAATCAAAAATAGCAAAAGAATTTTTAGGCTTTGAAGAAGTAAAAGAGATTAAGGATTTTATTAATGCCGGTGGAATATCAAATGTTCAAATTATTGTAACTGAACCATGAAAGTTAATTTAATGTATTTAAAATTGTATTCATTAGTAATTATTTTTACAGCTTCAAGCTATGCACAAGATTTAATCGGAGTTATTGATTTAAATAATGGTAGAAAAACAAATGTAATCATCCAGAAATCTGATAATACAGATATTCACTTTATCGAATATAAGTCGAAAAAAAAATTTGTAGTACCTGCTGATAAAGTTAATAGCATAAAATTTATTTCTGAATACAATTTCGATAACTTTCGTAATGAAATAAATTTTACAGACGAGGCATTTATAAATTTTGAGAATGAAATAAAAAAATACAGCAATTTCATGTTCGTTAATAATAATCTGTTAAATTATTTTTATGATTATCTAGATTATGTTTTTATCAGCGATAGATTTGAGAATAGTTTAATTAATTATATTAATATTTTAAAGTCATCACCGGTTTCTTCCATTAATGCTAAAGGTTTACATTATGAATGCATGTATAGAATAAAAATACATGAATTTGATAAAGTTCAAGAGATTGCAGAGAATATTTCAAATGAAGCTGATAAAATTTATTATCAAGCATTAATTTTTAACGAACAGAAAAAATTTAAAGATGCAATGCAGACGGTTACTCAAATGATTATAAATCATCCAAACAATACGTCTTGGCTACCCCCAACAGAATTGTTAGCCGCAAAAATTTATCTGAGCTTAGGATTAACAAACTCAGCAATTAGCACCATTAAACAAATTAAAAATATATATAACGGAACAATTACTGCAAAAGTTGCAGAAGAAGTTTCTAATTTATTAGAATAAAAAATTAAGTACAAAGGGGAAATATGAAAAAAAATTATTTAATATTCATTTTATTGGTCATTGCAAATTTCGCGTTTGCACAAACTACTAATTCAAATACGGTCAATGAAATAAATTTGATAGATTTATTAAAAACAGGCGGTTGGGCAATGTGGCCACTTGGTTTATTTTCATTCTTTATGATTACTCTTATCGCTCAAAATACATTTTCTTTAAGGGCAAAAAAATTACTCAGAGAAGATTTTATGCCAAAGCTAATCGATTTGCTGATTCAAAAAAAATGTAAAACAGCACTTATTTTTTGCAAAAAAAATCCATGTTTGTTTACCAATTCGCTTGGATCTGGATTAGAAAAGTGTATCAGTTCAAGTCATAATCTAGATATTCAACGAATGAAAGAGTCTATTGAAGAAGCAACCCTTGCGCAGTCTGCTGTACTAACAAAATCTATAGATTACTTATCTATTATTGGGGCAAGTGCTCCCATGTTAGGTTTACTTGGAACGGTTTCAGGAATGATCAAAGCATTTCAAACAATGGGGACAACCGGTATGGGTAAACCTGAATTATTGGCTGCAAATATTGGAGAAGCGCTGATAACAACTGCAACCGGATTAATCATTGCGATTCCTGCAATGTTTTTCTTTTTTTATTATAAGAAAAGTTTTCATAAAACTCTTGTAACACTTGGAAGAAATATTGGGTTTTTAATTGAAGCTCTTGAAAAGGGAGAACAGCCAATTTCATTTCTTGATATTGAAGAGATAGAAAAAATGGATGGAGAATAAGTGAAGTTAATACCAAAGAAAAAAGAAGACGATATCGAGCCAAACATGTCGCCTATGATAGACATGGTTTTTTTACTACTTATTTTCTTCATTGTAGCCGCACAAATAATTGACGAGAAGCCAAAAGTATTAATCCCATCAGCTACTAATGCAAAAGTACCCGAAGATAGTAAAAATAGATTAATGATTACTATCACAGATGACGAAAAATATTTTATTAGACAAAATTTAGTCAGTTTTGAAGAGCTTCAGAAACTACTAGCTGATGAAATTAATCAAAATCCAAAACTCCGAATTTTAATTAGAGCAGATCAAGATTTAAAATATAAAGTTAGCGAAAAGATTATGAATATATGTGCAGATGTAGGGGCTAACGACTTAATTTATGCTGTATTAGAGAAATAGAATGATTTTATCACGAGAAAATGAAGAAATAAAATTTGAAATTCAAATTGCTCCCCTTATTGATGTAGTTTTTTTGCTTCTCATTTACTTTATGGTTACGGCTTCACTAATTAAGAAAGAGGGTGATATTTCATTTATGTTACCAGCGAATGTGGAGCAATATGAGATGATTACATTGCCAATAGAAGTCCTTATAGAAATAAATCAAGATAATGTTGTAGAATCTTCAGGAATGAGATTTCAGTATACAGACCGAGAAATGAATAATCTAGTTTATCAAATAAATGGTTTACGCCAAATTGCAGCTTCTCAAGGGGCTCCGTTTTCTGTAAATATCGCTCCTCATGAAGACGCTACTCATTGGAGAATTATTGACGTAATGGATGCTTGCGCTGCCGCAGGTGTAGATAATTTAAGTTTTAGTAAATCGAAAAAATGAAAACAAAATTTAAATCTAATTTTAAAAAGGATAACAAAAATACACCTAGTTCCTATCTTGTTAGTTTAGGCTTTCATTTAATTATTTTTTTAATCGCTGGTGTTATTATTGTATTTGAGATTGAAGATAAAGAATATAAAAAATTTGTTCCGCCTAAACCTGTTGAAAGACAAAAAGTACAGCTAAAAAAACCACAAATTAATTTAAATAATAATACACAGTCTAAACCGATTAGTAGAATCGTAACTAAAGCTAAATCTTCAAAAATATCAGAGGTATCATTACCTGCATTCAGCGGGATCGGTGATGGATTATTTAGTAATAATGGATCATTTCAATTAAAACCTACAGAGCAAAAAATTACTCTTTTTGGAGGTGGAGAATCAATAGGAAATGATTTTATTGGAAGTTTTTACGACTTAAAAAGGGATAAAAGTGGAAGGTCTATTCCGACAGATCCTGACGAGATGATAACAGAATTACAAAGATTTGTTCGAGGAGGATGGAATACATCTCGTTTAGCAAAGTTCTACAAGTCTCCAAAAAAATTATATGCGACTTCGTTCATGATTCCCCCAGTAAAATCATCAGTCGCTCCGTCTGCTTTTGATGAACCTGATACAGGCGGATGGTGTTGGGCGGTTCATTATAATGGTAAATTAGTTCATCACAAAGATATTAAATTTAGATTTTGGGGTCAAGGTGACGATGTTTTAGTTGTTGCTGTTGATGGAAAAACCGTACTAAATGGTTGCTGGCCTAGTAGTGATAGCGAATGGGGTATTTATAGCATTGGTGGCTCTTGGAGAAGTACTGCAAAAAATGATTTTAGATTTTTTTTAGGAAATAATCTTGCTAGAGGTGGTGATTGGATTGAACTAAAAGCAGGCATTCCAAAAGAAATGGACGTCCTTATTGGCGAAGTTCCAGGAGGAGGTTTTTGCTCAATGTTAACTGTAGAAGTTGATGGAGAGACTTATGATTTAAATAGACAAGGAGGACCCATTCTGCCGATGTTTAAAACAGAAGAGCCTACTCTAGATATGATTGATGAAATATATAGAGTATTAGTTCCAGACGAAGCATCTGTCACTAATGGTCCTGTATTTAGAGATTATGAATTTGTCGTAGCTAATGAAGAAATTGATCAAATTAAAGAAGTAAAAAAAATTAACAAATTCCGGGAGTGGACATTAATAAATGGCAAATTATTTGAGGCAACATTTGTCTCAAAATCAGGAGATACAGTATTTTTTGAAAATGAAAAGGGCAAGCAGGCAAAAGTGAAATTTTCAGAGTTAATAGATTCAGATCAAGATTTTATAACTCTGTTGAAACCTCCAAAATTTAATATAGATTTTGTGAAATCAACCTCGGTAAGATTTATTAAAACAACACCCTATTTAGAAGAAGAGGCACCTCGTATTAATGATTTTATATTCAGTGTTAAAATTAAGAAAAATGATACAAAAGAATTTGATCAAGAAATTTTTGCTGAGTTTTTTGCCATTGCTAAAGAACTTATTGGGGACAAGTATATTTTAGTAGATAGGCAAAAAAGCTCTTTTATCCCAACAAAAGAAAATGATTTTTCTCATACTTTTTCAGGACCATCAATTGAGTTTATGGAATATGTTTATGACGGTGATAGAAGAGGTAAAGAGTATGCAGGAAATTTAGTTATTTTGTATGATAAGTTTGGAAGAGTCATAGATTTTCAAACATCAAATAAATGGCTTTACGAGAATTTAGATGATTTAAAAAAAATTCCCATTGGGAGATTCTTTGATAAAAACTGTAAAAGAGTAATTCCTACATCACCAAAAGCACAGCGATATTAATTTTTGTTAAGTTATGGCATCAGAAACAATTTTTTTTGCATCCTGCTGAATTTTTTTCAAATGAGATTCTCCTAAGAAACTTTCGACGTAAATTTTGTAAATATCTTCAGTGCCGGAAGGTCGTGCGGCAAACCAACCATTTTTTGTAGTTATTTTAATACCGCCAATAGGTTTGTTATTCCCGGGCGCATGAGTCATTTTCGTAACTATCTCTTCATCTGCAAGAGAATTTGTTTTTAAATCATCAGGTGATAGGGTTGATATTTTTTGTTTTTCATCCATGTCTGCATCTGCATCTAATCGTGCATAAACAGGTGATCCATGTTTGAGTGTTAAGCGATTGTAATATTCTCCGGCATCAATCTTTGTTTTTGCTTTAATTTCACATGCTAATAAAGACAAAATAATACCATCTTTATCCGTTGTCCACACTTCTCCATTTTTTCTTAAAAAAGATGCTCCAGCTGATTCTTCTCCTCCAAACCCAATTTTCCCATTTAATAAATCTTGAACAAACCACTTAAAACCTACAGGAACTTCTTTTAACTCTTTATTAAGCTCGTTGACAATCCTGTCAATAATGGAGGAACTAACCAATGTTTTTCCAACTGCAAGATCCTGATCCCATTCTTTCCTATTATTGAAAAGAAAATGAATGCATGATGCTAAGAAATGATTAGGATTTAATAATCCCGCTGAAGGTGTAACAATCCCATGTCTATCTGCATCAGGATCATTAGCCATAATAACATCAAAATCATTTTTTAAATTAATCAGACTAGCCATTGCATATTGCGACGAACAATCCATTCTAATTTTTCCATCGTGATCTGCATGCATAAATGAAAAAGTAGGATCATAAAAATCGTTTTTTATGACTAAATTTAAATTATAATATTGATTAATCGCATGCCAATATTTCATCGCTGAACCGCCTAAAGCATCAACGCAAATATTTAATTCTGCTTTTTTAATTGCTTCTATATCTATTACATTTTCTAAATCAGAAACATATGATGAAATGAAGTCATGTGATTTGATGCATGATTTTGATAGTGCTTCTGAGTATGGTAACTGATTAACATCATGGTTATCAATGATAAGTTCATTCGCCCTCTTTGCTATCCAATTTGTTGAATCGGTATTAGCCGGCCCTCCATGACTTTCGTTATATTTAATCCCACCGTCTTCCGGAGGATTATGAGAAGGAGTGATGACAATTCCATCAGCTATTTCATGATTATTTTTATTGTATGTGATAATAGAATGAGAAATTACAGGCGTTGGTGTAAATCCATTATCACATGCAATGAATGTTTCAACGTTATTTGCTGCAAGAACTTCAATAGCAGTTTTTTCAGCAGCAGATGATAAAGCATGTGTATCTTTTCCTATAAACAATGGGCCGCCAATATTATTTTTTTTCCTAAAATCACAAATAGCTTGCGTTATTGTTTTAATATGTTGTTCGTTAAAACTTTTTCTTGTTGAATTTCCTCTATGTCCAGATGTTCCAAAGGAAACTTTTTGATTTGGATTATAAGGATCTGGTGAAAGCATATAGTAAGAATTAATAATCTCATCAACATTAATTAGGTCATTTTTTGATACTTTTTTACCAGCTTTTGTATGCAACGACATTTATTATCTCCAATAGCTGATTTTTATTATCAAACAACCTAAAATGACACAATATTCAATTAGTAAAATATTATCAATTGCTTGCATTTATATTAATAATTTTTAATATTTTACATTTACTTAATTAAAAGGAGTTTTATGACACAGGCAGCAGCACGACATATATTAGTAAGTAGCGTAGAAGCATGTAACGATTTAAAGACACAAATTGAGAATGGAGCTAGTTTTGAAGAATTAGCAAAAGAGCATTCAAGTTGCCCAAGTGGGGCCCAGGGAGGCGATTTAGGAGTTTTTGGAAGAGGACAAATGGTCAAAGAATTTGATGAAGTTGTTTTTTCCGCTCCAGTAGGTGAAGTGCAAGGACCTGTAGAGACGCAGTTTGGTTTTCATTTAGTTGAAGTTACGTCAAGAGAAGATTAATTGGGTGATAAGCCCAATTTTTCATAGGACTTTAATGTTGCAACACGACCTTTTGACGTTCTTTTAATAAA
>MDSY01075534.1_pt1 | contig 10397 bp, 7 predicted proteins | sample 811131 | NCBI WGS metagenome assembly MDSY01 (sample SAMN05326643, study PRJNA326480) | marine metagenome | isolation source: seawater | place: Atlantic Ocean: South West | collected 2010
AAAGACAAAGCTCCAGGAGAAACATAAGAAGGAGAAGACTCCTCTAAGGGAGGCCCAATCTTTATTACTGGAGCTTATTCAAATGACGGAGCGGTTTCCATAGAGGGTGATCTTCAATACGGAACCGTATGGACTGGCATGTCTACCCCTGAAGACTCTGTTTCTTTGAAAATTCTGGTAGAGCGGGGGGACGCACAAAACTATAAACCCACTGGAGTGTTGTTTTATCAAACTGGGCAAGCTGGAGAGGTTCCGAATGAGTCTTCTCCTTCTTATGTTTCTCCTGGAGCTTTGTCTTTGTCTGATAACGGATACTCTTGGGAGGCGGATGTTGCAGTATCTAGCGCAGATTCCGTGATGAATAATAACTCTACTTATTACTTGTTTTTTAATGGACAAAGGAGCACTGAAATAAATATTAAAAGAACCTCTTTGCCCTCTGTTCAAAGCGCTACATTTGCAAATAAAGACGGAAGTCACGGAGAGGAGCCTAGCTCTTCTAATGGAATTTACCCAAAAGTGGGAAGTGTTGCAAATGGCTTTACGACTCCTGGCGGAAGTACTGGTTTTGACAGTTATGATCAATCGTCTGTAAAGTCTGGAGACGAAGTTAAGTTGGAGATTATTACAGACAAGCCTATCGATGCAGTAATTTTTAGTAGCACTGAGGGTGCGATTAGATCCTTGGAAATCAACAGCGCCTCGTTTTATAACGGAATGCCTGAGGATAATGGAGACGGCACATGGACAAGCTATATTGTTACCAATATAAATGACTCCTCCCCTCTTTCTGCTGGGACAAACTTTACCATTAAGGTTAAAGATGAAAAGGGGAACCTTTCAGAGTCTTGGTATAATTCTGACAATACTATAGATGTTAATAACAGCACTCCTTCTGTTACTATTAGTTCCGTTAGCTATCCTGATGGTAATTTAGCTATCGGGCCTGGCGGCGCCAGCGCAAGCTATACCATCTCTGCGGTGGATCTCGATTCTCTCGATGACTACTTCCAATTTGAGCTTACAGACTCTTCTTTGACTGGTCTGGGCGACGACCATATTTGGAATGATGGTTCCCTTCTTCAGGATGGGCAGGTAATTTATGTAGATGTTGAGTCTCCAACCTCTCCAGAACAAACCATTTCTCCTTTTACTCTTAAAATTTTAAGAATGACCAACGGTTCAATTTCGACATTCACGAGCCCTTCTGTGTTGATTCAAGACTCTTCGGACCCTGTTTTAAGTTTGAGCGTCGATGCAGTTCGTTCTGGTCCCAGTGGCAACGAGGACGAGATTACTATTACCTCTAATGTTTCACTTAAATCTTTGTCTGACACTAATTTAAATCATGACGTCTTCTCTGACGGAACTGTAATTTCTGGGTCTAGTGCGGCGCAGGAGATTAACTCAAAAACGTGGAAAATTAAAATTAAGTCTTTTGATTCTGCTGTTAGGGAGTCTGCTTTTGATGTCTTAGTTGACCTTGAAAAGTATTCTGGCTCTTCCAGCCAAACAACTGTAGCTAGTCAGGTTCGCGGATTCGTTCAAAGAGAAATATCTAAAAATGGCGTAGAGGCTCTTTCGGAAATTCCAATTGGCGCTGTTGTGGTTGATCCTGCAAAAATTAAAAGTAAAGGTGGGTTAATGGAAAATTTAACCCTTAAGGTTAATTCTGGAAACGAGTCTAATGTACCTTTTAACTCCGCAGTGTCTTCTTCTAATCTCGGGGGTGGCGTGGGCGCAGAGTTCGGGCTCTCGGCGGATTCTTCATCTATAATTTTAGATTCCGATGCGAGAGCTCAATGGTCTCCTCAGGAATCTACTACCGTATACATAACACTGGAGGAGCTTATATAATGGGAGATATAGATACAGATGCAAGAGCGCAATTAGGTAACGTTTTGAGCGTCCTGCCTCAAAAGCTTCATAAAATCGAGTTTGCTAGTGATTATGATTTTAGCTCTGAGGTTCCTGTGTCGAAGAACATGTTGTCTTTAGACTCCTTGGGTTCTGCCTGGATTTCTTCCGACAATCCTAATTCCGCGATTGATGGTAATTTGTATATATGGAGCAGGGTTGGTGGCGTTGGTGGAGGCTCTACAACCGTTGAGTCTGAAGGAATAACCATAAGCGGGGTTGGAGATGGAGTCGGATCTGGGACTGGATACATTGATTCTTTGTTCTTAAATGTCGAGACCGACCCTAATGGACTTGAGCTAATTAAGGTTCCTGGAGGGAACCCCACAATTCAACTTTCCAACCAAATATCCCAGGCAACAAACGAGCTTGTGATTACATGGGAAATTCCAGTAGGATTTAGAAAAGGGGTTGTTGAGTTTCCTGATAGTTTTAATATCCCTTCTGATAGTTCTCCTACGGTTTTTACTCAGCTTATCGCTTTTGGTGATCCGACCCCATCTTATCTAACTACAGTATCTAATATTACTAATGACGGCTTTACTCTTGAAATGAGTGCTGAGGTTAGTGATCCTGGACAGTCTCTTAATATACTAATCAAGACAAACGAGCCATTACCTATGGTTGGTGTTCCTGAGCTACCTACTGGTTGGGATTGGTTTATTTTAGAAACTGAGGTTGAGCTGTTTGCATTAAACCAGTCTAATCAGCTTGAGTTTAATTCTATTTATTACGTTAAGGACATGAATCGGATGTATATTTTATCTTCAGAGAGTGGCGAATTAGTGTACTATCAAGGGAGCCCTGTATAAAAAATGTCTGTCACAAGTATCAATTTAGATGAACTGGAAATAGATCTCGCCACCAATATTGTTGGCCCTGATTCAAACTCCCCAACCCCTCCAGGTGTTGTGGGTAGGATAGCTTACGCAAAAGATACTAATATTCTTTATTTTGCCGAGGATGAGTCTACTTGGATTAAGTTTATGCCTCAAGAGGCGCTTGCTGGAGGAGGTATAGGCTCAAATCAAACCGTAGGACAAGCACAGGAAGGGGTTGCTACAGCCATTACTGGCGCGCACTCTAATGGGTATTTTCTTTACGACAAAGAGAGGAGTGAGATTGGTATATATTATAGTGGTACTGCATTGGCTCCAGAGACCCCCTCTGTTATTGTTTTTGAGGGTGTGGATAGTTATGAGTCGATTCTTTTGGAGAATATATATGCTGCACCAACTGCGGATGGCGCCTTTGGGCAAACGTTTTCTGCGCCAGAGAGGTGTTGGGATCCAGAGTATTGGTCTACTAGTTCTAATAGAGAGCAGAGTATTACTTTAAGTTATGGCGCTAATGAAATTTTTGCCGAGGGTGATCAGATTTCCGTTATAGTTGATGGGGTTGAGACTAGTATTTCTACGCCTGCTGGAGCTGTTCATGATGTGCGCGACGCCCTTTTTAATCAACTTCAAGCAGATAATCCAAGTTTAGTTTGGAGTAAGAGCTCGGACCAAGACAATTTTGGATGCATTATTAATGTATCCTCTTCTTTTGGGGAGGCTGTTCTTACTGGAGGCACAACAGACGGCCAGGGGAAAATAACCTATAGAGAAATTCTCCCTGGACACTCCTCGTTAACTCTAGGACCTAATGGCGAAATTGAGCCCTATAAATACTTTAAAGATGCTTTTGGTAAAGATCTTGTCTGCGCCGCCTTCGCTGGGGACCGTAGTTATAAAACCCATCCTATGTTTTGGGTTTGGGGTAGAGATCTTTCTGATGGAACGATAAATCAGGACTTCATGGCGAAGAATAGCGGCAACTTTAATCAAAGATTTACTAATGAGGCCTACGGCTTTATTCCTCAGGAAGCTCATGTCGCGATTGGGTCTGATGGGTATTCTCCTCGGATAGCGGCACACAACTACTCTGTGGGTGGCCAGGTCTATCAGGAAACGGGGTTATATTTTTTGTGGTCAGGCTTAAGCGGGTTCCATAATGAGGCGGGGGATTACTTCACATATAGCACTCAGCAGTTCAGTTATCAACAAAGTGACTCTCTTCAGGTATTGGACAAAAACTCTTTATTTCCCAATAACCCCGCTTACGATAACAATTTGAACATTCCCTCGGAGTCCTCTCACTTGTTAACCGTCGAGAATCCTAGCCCGTTTAACAATATCGATTTTACTAACCCTCGGAATATGGTTTACTATAATCATGCAGCGGTTTCTCTTCATCCAGGCGGACATAAAATCCATGGGCGAAGCGTAGGAGGTATACCTCAATTCAATCATCACTGGCCAACCCCAAGTAACTGCATCTCATTTAATTCGACACAAGATTCTAGGGCTCAAGGCACAAAAGCGCACCTTAGGTTTGGCTCTATAGGGGTTTTCATGAATAATGAGGATATTAAGACTGTTGGAGACAAAAATAGAGATGCTTTGTTTTTGAGTCCTGCGGGAGGGTTCTTTTCTAATCGAATTACGGGGTATAATTCGTATTACGCAGATAAAGGTCACAGTAGCGATGCCGCGTGGGGCGGAATGAATGATCCTTATGCCGCTTATTGGACCGATACCACATACACAAATTCTTATACGGGTACGCTTTCTGGAATTGGGAGAAGGTATATTTTAAATCACCTTATTAATACTGGAGCTCTAGACTATACGCCTACTCAGGATTCCGCGTTTTTTCTCAGTAATAATTGGGAGGGTCCTTTAGATAAGTCGGACAGTAATTGCGATCTTCACCTTAAGACCACTTATGTTACTGGCTTGCAGAGGTATAGCGTCGGGAGTACTTCTGCTAATAGGAGTATTGATTATTACGGAGGTTATGCGGAAAGCTCTACTGTTCCAGGCTGGATGGTTCATACTGCTGGAGCTAGCTCCGCGACCCATTATTACGCCGATTCTGCTGCGGCTTATAGTCTTGGCAACTATAGGGATGATGACCCTAATAGTGATGGCGGGGAATTTGGTAACCCGAATAACACGCAAGGAAGATATGCGTATCCGTTAGTTATGAAGACTAGGCCGATTAGTCCTAATACTGGGCTGGATAACTATCTCCATAAATCTTCCCAGTGGCCGTATAATGTTTTAAGGTGCTGGAATGGGGGTTTTGCAAATTCTTGGCCGTCAACAATCAAGGGCATTCGCGATGGACTTTGGTCTTGGGGTCCTGATGACGATTTTACTTTTGAATTTATTTACAAATCTACCCCCTATTCAATGGGTACATACCCTTCTTTTGGGAGATCTGATCATACTAGTAATAGTAGCGCTTCTGGCTTTGATAATTTCTGGCAGAACGCTCCAGCAATAACTAAGATCGAGGCGGACGAGGGAAATCATCCAAATTCTTTCGAAAACTGGAAGGATAATATATCCAACCCTTCGTATGCACAGCAGGAGCATCAAGGGCTTCTTTGCGGCTTTGGGGATGATTATAATGCCAGGTGGCTTACAATTCATTTTTGGTGCGGTAGGCTTGCCGTAGTTAATCGCAGGCCGCACCGACAAAACAAGGCAGGAGAATACCCCCAGCTTGCCAACTGGCTAATTGGAGAGACTCTTTTGGAGGATGATAAATGGTATCACTTTGCGGTAGTTAAGGATTCGTCTTCTAATAGCCTTTGTATTTACGTTAATGGGGTTCTTGACGCTAAAGCTTCTTTGATTGCAGATGTTTCTGCGCACGGAACAGACTATAATGGCGGGGTTTATTATACAGACTCTTCTACGACACCCCCGACAGAAAACTTGCCTGTCTATAATAAAGTCGTTCCCCCCTGGGTCTCTTCTCCAGAAAAGGGGTTCGGGAATTATTCGTGGATGGGAGAGTATTGGGGGTTTCCCGTCAAGGGAAACTCTAAATACGTATCGAATGCCGACGGAACTAGAGACGAAAGCGTTTCTCATCAAGATGCGGAAAGTAATCCTGATGGAGTAGAGTATTCCATGGGTTATATCAACAAGAAAAATACTCCTGCGGCGAACTATAGGTCAGCAACTGATGCGAATCAGCCCGTAAACGAAGGGAGAAAAGTTAAAGTAAACTATCGAGGAGATTTTCGTGAGTATGATTATGTTGGGTATTCTCATTACTCCTGTGAAAATCCTGACGACCCCTATGCGACTGCTGGCTACAATGCTTATCTGTCCTTTATTAATTTTGGTATGGGTTACTCTAGCTATGGGCTTCGATGCAAGTTTGGAGGAGTGCATATTGCTAATAAAGCTCTCTATACCGAAGATTTTTCTAGCAGCTTTACTGTTGATCCAAAGCTTGGTATTGTATCTGGACCGATTGTTCAAAAAATCCCTGAATCTGTACTTTGTGTGGATTTTGATAACGCTCCTTCGGATTCTTGGGACTATGAGGACATGGCTTATTTCGACTTTAAGTTTTCTTCTAGTGATAGAAGTGATGGTTATGGAAATATTAAGATGGAGACCTATCTGAAGATTGGTGACTTTTCTTATGAGTGGGACATGCCTACAAACTATAATGGTAGCAAGATTTTGTCAAGCTTTACCTTAGGCTCTCCTTCATATACGAACGTATACAAGTCGTTGAATGTTAGACACGCTCTGTTTTACAGCTTGGGATATCTGAACTTGGAGGGTATTGATAAAAATAATATCATCGATGCGACTAGAGATAGTGTAAGAACTAGTATAATTAATAAATATTTAAAGGTATAGCATGTCCACAGAAAACGAACTTATAGCAAACTCTGATTATACAGAGGCTGAAATATTTGGGCTTTCTCCTTATGACGAGCAAGCCAATCCTGCAGGAGTTAAAGACGGTCAGCTGTTTTTTGCAACTAATACAAAAAAGTTATTTTTGTCTAGTGTTTCTGGGACTGCTGTAAATTGGTCTGTAATAGAGTCTACTAGAGCGGGAACGTCTGACGTTAATGATCTTTTCGCCAGTTCTGCGCCCACAATATGGCTGGACGCTCAGTCTTCTGCTACAACGGGTAGCGCTGGGACTGGAGAGCGCCTTAAGGCTGTTAGGGATAGGAGCGGTAATGATTTTCATTACGTCTCGAACCTGTCCTCTAAGCAGTTTACTCTTTCTGTTGATAATTCTACGAAATTTTTTGATCTTGGATCTCTTGCATACACTGCTGTTAGGTATAGGTGTGTGGATCAAATGCTTACTGCTTCTGGGATGCGAATTGGAGCAGGGCTGACGGTACAAAACGGGGCATGTTCCTTTTTGGCTGTATTTAAATCAAAAAAGCCTTGGGCTGTGAGTCGTGTAGACGGGAAGCCCTATGAGGAGTGCACCACTCACGAGGAGAGGCTTCAATGCGGGGCTAGCGACAATACTAGTCATCAACTCCTTCCCTGGTATAATCTGGGCTATGGTCAGTATGTTCATGGCACTCACATGAAGTATGGGGGCGTATACTATAACTATCTTTCTTCTAATATAAATGGGTCACAGAATATGACTTTCCCTAAGGCTGGAATATTTAATAACACTCACGAGCAGTGGAATACTTTATTTATTCGGTCCGCCTCAGAGGGAAGGGCGGCAGAGATTTTAATTAACGGTAAAAATTTTATAGGCTTAAGCTTGGCGATGAAAGAAGGCGCTACAAAGTTGGGTCTTCAGGCTGATTGGGCTAATGGAAATAACCTTCCCTCGGATAATCCCGCTTTTCAAACAACAGGCTCTACTTGGCTAAAAAATGGAGAAAATCAGGTTAATTCCTCTTATTTATTGTCTTCTGGGGGTACTGGAGCGGATAATTTAGTTTATTGGAACTTGCCCTATGCTGAGCCCGCTTATGAGTTTTATCCTGCGGATCTCTTGGACGGCGTCAGTGGGACTAGTACCTCTGCCGTAGCGGTAAATGGACATAGAGGAGGTAATCATAGCGGCGTCAGGTATAGCAATTATCAACCTTGGAACCCGTGGTTCTCAAGTACGGTGAACGTATATTCTGGAAACTTTCCTGGGCCTTCAGTTTATCGGGGTGATACGCATTCCGTAGATTACGTAAACGCACCTTTTGATCTTGCAGGAAATAGCCAATTTAATTTTGCCGAATGCGCAATGTGGAATAAGAGGCTCGATGATACCACAAGGGATGGGGTTCTCGCTCAGATTCATGAAAAGTATAAGGCTCTTGGTTCGGGGATGCCAGATCTTCCTGGAGGAAACTCCTCGCCAGCCATGATGCCATCAAAGACCAGTCTCTGGGACGCCCCTTGGATTTAAAGATGAAAATATTTCTTTACGATAGCCTTGTGTCGGGTGAAGAGGATAGCCTTCGCTTCAGTTCTTTATTTGATTCTCCTTGGGGAACTCCTTTGTTGGTTGAGTCGGGTAAATATGAGGGAAGTTATTATTTAACCTACTCTGATGAGGTTATTCATCTTTGTGAGTACGGGGAAGTGGTCGAAGAGTCTCCTGAGGTATTGGGGCTCGATTAACCGAATATAATTGCGTACGCTATCGCCTCTGGATGGGTTACGTAGCCGTCTCCCAAAGTGGGGTCTATAGCTTCTATTTTCGTATTAAGTTCTGTTATTGATTCGCTTAAAGATTGTCCTGTTAGGAAAAGATTTCCGCTTGAGGCGAATCCGAACTCACTTGGCCCTCCCCAACCCCAGGCTTCCGAGCCAGATATATATTTTGTGTAGACTTCGTCGACTATTATGCTATGCCCTGAGACTAGTACGAGAGGGTCTAATACATTTTCTCCTATTACGAATTCCTCTGGGCCTGTTCGTTTTAGGTAGCTTTTAATCTCCCTTATTTCCATTTTAGTTAACCGTCTTGAGGTATGTTATTGTATAGTCGATGCTAAACCCAGAAATCGTATAGTCTCTTTTAACCATTATGTCGCTTGCGTTTATATTGTCTATAGAGGCGCTATGTCCGTCGTAGAGGTAAAAGTTTTTATCATCGTTTTCTTGGCAGTATATTTTTATCGGATAAATTGAGTCGTTTAATATTGTGACGTTTTGAATCTTTTGGAGGTTGTGGTTTGATAGCCTTTGTGCTCCTTCGGAGTTTCCCTTAAAAGAGTCTAGTTTTAGCGCAAATTCCGCTTCTGTGTCAAAGGAATATTTTCTTTGTTTTGGCCTGTTCTCTGGCGCCAATTCGTTTAAAAGGAAGTATTGGTTTTCTTCTGGCGTATTTGGGTTATTTCTGCCGTTCTTGTATTGTTTGTTGAATAGGTCGTCTAGAATGTCCCTGTCTACTCCGTACTGCGGGTCGGGATCGCTTCCGTAAAACTCTAAATCTGGACACTCAAGTATTATATGGTCCGCTTCTATATCTTCCGTGAATGTGTCCGTTTCTTTTGTAAACTCTTGTCCTAGTAGTGAGTTTGCTGTGTTGAGCTGTCCAGAAAGGTTTAATAAAATATTTTGAGATTTTGCGTCTGAGGTTGTTAGCTCCCCCTCTAGGGTTGTATGGATAGCGTCAAGGCTCTGTTTTGATTCTCGTGAGTTTCCTGATATGGAGTTTAATAAGGCGTGTGCTTGTTCGTCTGAATCAACCGTAACCCCCACTTCGATATTGCTTAGCTGTCCTGATATCCCACTAAGAAGTTCGTGCGACTTTGTGTCTGCATCTGTAGATACGTGGACATCAATACTGGAGAGCTCTCCAGAGATTCCGCTTAACAGTTCGTGTGATTTTGTGTCCGCGTCGGTGGAGACATGAACTTCAATGCTTGATAGCTCACCAGAGATTCCGCTTAGTAATTCGTGCGACCTTGTGTCCGCATCAGTTGAGACATGAACTTCAATGCTTGATAGCTCGCCTGATATGCCCGAAAGGGTGCTATTTGCCGTTTTTGTCTCGTTTAGTATGCTTGTTGTTGTTACAAGCTGCTCGATAGTTGTTTGGTCTATATAGGTTAGATATGTCCCCATATATTCAACGCCCATGTCTAAGCTTTTTGCTGTAGAAGATATTCCTGTAAGGGTTCCAGATATACTTTCTAGTTTTAGATTTTGTTTTTCAGATTCTATTAGGATTGATTGACTATAGTCTCTCGTGAGCAAAACGTCTCCTCTTATTTCGTCTGTGGTTGTGTTTATATCTCCAAGCTCTGTATTTATAACGGTTAAGCCGTCTAGGACCACCTTTCCTATATCTACCCCACTATGACTGCTTGAGATTAATAGCTCAAGAGATTCTTTGGAGTTTAGCGAGCTTCCTGAGATAGAGTTGAGGTATTCATGTGTGACGGTGTCGTGGTCAAGTTTTGCCTCGACGTGTATTCCGCTTAATTGCCCTGAGAAGGTCTTTAGCAGTACGTCTAGCTTGTCCTCGTTGGTGTTTGGAACCCATTTTGCTTCGTCTAGGTCCCATCTATACTGAAGGGCAGGAGCGGCCGCAGGAGCCTGAAGCTTCGTTTGTTCGGAAGAGTATAACGGGTTGTGTTCGTAATCTTGGTTAGACATGCCAAGATTATTTACACTTTAAAATGAAAA
>MDSY01129338.1_pt1 | contig 10396 bp, 3 predicted proteins | sample 811131 | NCBI WGS metagenome assembly MDSY01 (sample SAMN05326643, study PRJNA326480) | marine metagenome | isolation source: seawater | place: Atlantic Ocean: South West | collected 2010
GGCGCAGGCGATGCGGTTAACGGCTAATACGAAAAGAAAACCGTGACTGTAGACGCGCACGGATCGATCACACGTTTCGTTCAGAAGCACCGTACGGAATTGATCGGTTCCATCTGAATTAGACAACTAAAACACACCTTGAATACTCGTAGGTAAAGCGTGGCTGTTATGTGTTAATACCCTTGGATTCAGTGACGTGGGTCAAGAGGAAAACCAAGATTTACGAGTGATTTCTGACTGGAATTCATATGCCAACGAAACGCGTATCCCTGAATTAAATCGTGTACATAGTTAAACGAGTTTTAAAAAACGTTGGATTGGGTGTAAAATTGGACACAATGTATGAGCGAATAGACCGTGATGTTTGATTAACGTGACCGAACATTTTTCAATATGTTGTTGACATTGAGTTGAGTCCTGTAATCAACGGCTATGCCGAATATGTTATGATAATATATACTAGCTAGCTAGCTAGCTAGCTAGCTAGCTAGATATATACATCGGCTTTATATTATTATCATATCATAAGATTATATAAGATTATCCATAGATTATCCATATGTAAATTTCGTTTCCAATAATCAACCATTATTCACCGGGGGGGCAAAAAAAAACTGTTTGCAAACTCGAGCGGCCCTCTTACATAATCCCGCTCTTCACTCAATCAAAAGCTTGAGGCTCGTAGAAGAACATCGATACCCCGAAAAAGACAAATCGCGAATTGCACGTAGGTCTGCCCGTATTCACGACTACCTTTCGGCGATTAGTCATCTCTCTTCCGCTGTTGCGGTCACTGATGCTCTCTGGGAAAAATGCCGGCTTTTCGTCTTGCCTTCCGAACCTCGAGTTTGTTTCCAGCCATCTTGTGTCTAAATTTTAGCACGGGATATGGTGTAAATCGTTGTTTATGTTTCCCCAATTCCGTTATCCGGGCCTCAGCTCAAATTCAATGACATGACATCTCCTCTCCGAAACGGCGGCGGTCCGGTCTGAGCTAACCACACACTGATCAGATCCAAGCGAAGTGGTGACCTCAAGACCTGCGCTAAATCTCGTTTTTTCTCGCATAAGCTACAACTCATAATCCTTCTCGCGGTATATATTTCTCGTTCCCGATTAAAGCAACGAGTTGAACATCTGCTGACCTTTCGCGTATTTCCTCCAGCGTGTAGGTTTTTGAGAAATAATGGCATCTACCTTTCAGTTTTCCATGGCTACGCAGAAAGCAGTGCCTGTTCAGCAATTTCGTTCGAAAACTCGATCATTTGTTCCTCCTCGTCATAAGTTTGGCCTGAGAGCTGCGTCGATGAGGGTGTCCGCCGTTGCCTCTGATGCCGATGAAGTCGCCCTTCTAGAAAAGATGTTAAAGATGGCAAGGGAACGCAAAGAAAAGGAAGCTGCCCCAGTTGCTCCAGCCATTGGAGACTATGACGGCAAAGGGTTCACAATCAAAACTTTCAATGCCATCTCCCCGGTTGGTCTTGATAAATATCCTAATGGAAAGTACATTGTTTCCGGTGATGATTCCACCCTCCCTGATCCACCTATGGGCATTATGCTGCGCTCGCACAAAGTTCAGCTTGACGATGTCCCTCCAACTGTCCGTGCCATTGTCCGCTGTGGAGCCGGCACAAATAACATCCCTGTTAAAGAAATGACAGAGCGAGGTATTCCGGTCTTTAATACGCCAGGTGCAAACGCAAATGCAGTCAAAGAGCTTGTCGTTTGCGGCCTTCTTCTCGCCTCGCGGGGCATCGTTGAAGGAAACTTTCATGTCAACAACGTCATCAACCAAGAGGAAGGCGGTGACTACGATAGAATTTCTAAGCGTATAGAGACAGACAAAGCAATGTTTGGTGGGCAGGAAATTGAAGGAAAAACGATTGGTGTCATTGGTCTTGGTGCAATTGGCTCCCGCGCTGTGTCTGCTGCACTTGGCCTAGGAATGAAAGTGATTGGCTACGACCCTGTCTTATCTCTTGAAGCGGCCCTTCAGCTTCCTGGTGACCGCATGCAACGCGTTACCGAGCTCGATGACCTATTCGCGGAGTCGGACTATATTACAGTTCATGTGCCCTACATTAAGGGCGTCACTCACCACCTGATCAACTCTGAGGCACTTGCGAAATGCAAACCAAATGTCAATTTGCTCAACTTTGCTCGCGGTGAGATAATCGATGGCGCGGCTGTAAAATCTGGTTATGATAATGGAACACTTACTGGTAAATATATTTCTGACTTTTCAGATCCCGATCTAATGGGCCACCCGCGCCACATTGTTCTGCCGCATCTCGGTGCTTCAACAGAAGAAGCAGAAGAAAATTCAGCTGCAATGGCAGCCGCAACCATGATGGACTTTTTGGAGACCGGTACAATTCGAAACTCGGTAAACTTTCCGACCACCATTCTTGCTCCGCAGAGGAACTCTTCTGGTGCCCGACTATGCATCGTCAACCGCAATGAACCCGGGGCACTTGGCGAGATAACAACATTTTTAGGCTCAAAGGGTCTGAATATCTCTCAACAAATCAATACCTCGCGCGGGGATATTGCCTATACCGTGATTGATTTCACCAATCAACCGGAAGACGCAGAAGCTCTCCAGGCGGAACTCGCAGCGACTTGCAACTTCATCATATCTCTTCGGTTTTTAGGAATGGTTTTCAACGATGAGCTGGGAGAACCAGGGACTTTTTTTTATGTCTCTTGGGCCCAGTGATCCATAGTTCTCCGAAAGAGGACTAAGATGTTTAAAAGATATCAGTGCCTTGCGCGTACACAAGTTGCATACCGACTTTATGCATACGACAGATAAATATATATGCTTTGAATACGAAATAAAGATCGCTCGCAACTAATAATAATACAAACGTTCCAGGGACCTTTTGTTTTCAATGCAACGCCAATGTTTTTGGATAACCAGGGATGGCACTCTTGGGTTGCTGATATGGATGTTAATGTCTGATGCAATCGATTTGCGCAGGTTGCCGAGACACGTTGAGCTAGATATGAGTGCCGCAGCTCGCTGGCGCGAGTTGAGTGCATGTCGTGGAGTATATTCAAGTGTATTACACCATTAAATGCTCGTTATCGCTCCCGCACTCGCCTCCGCGCGCGCGCCTCGCGTAATCGGATACGTTTTTGTTTTTTCCTTAATTAATCGCAAAGTAAATTTACTACCTACTTCGAAGGTAAATAAATCATACGTTACGAAATAATAGCGAATGAAGTTATTAATAATAATATGTTAATATAATATATTGTAATATATCTTCGTATTATAATAATAATATATAAGGTTTCGTTCGTAATATTATTATAATGTATCATATCATAATATATATAAATATATATATATTATATATTCATATTATTAGTGCTATATATGTTAATAATCTTAGTCTTATCATATTATATTATTTTATCTGATACTATAATGATTTGTATATTTATATTAATAAGGTTTCGAAGGCATATTTAATATACAAGGTACGAAGGTAATAATAATTAACACGAGATATAATATGTATTATACCTTCGAAGGTAATAATGATACGTGTAAGCAAGCGTGAGCATTAAATATTATATTAAAAATGGGGTCGTTGTTTAAATAAAGACTAACTATTGTGTGATCAGGGGTTAGTTAAGATTGAGTTGGCAACAGGGTTCGGCAATGTGTAAAATTCGTGTGCACCGTACATTCCTCGTCGGTCCCCGTGGTGTCGTTCGACAGATTTTTTTACATCTTCGGACAGCTAACGAGATGCCTGACAAAATGGTCAAGCCCGAATTTGGAATCATGCCCTAGCCATCGAGCAGACCGGCGGGGCCAAACACGATTTGATCTTTGCGCCCACAAAACGAATTTTCAAAATCGGGCTCAACAACTTTGAAGCGCGGTTCGAGTGCAACGGGAAAACCAGAGTTTTATTTTGCATTCCTACGTACCCGGAACACCTTGATTTGCTAAGAACATGCTAAAAACATGCTAAAATTTACTACTTCATATATACTTCATTTAGCTCGTGTTGGCTTTATTTCATCGCGAGTGTGCAAGAGTACTCTAATGAGCAAACAGTTTGATATTCCAAAATGTCGATTTTTTCACCTTCGAAGGTAAGCTTCGTAATATATAATTACGTCACCTCTATCTGTCCTTATATTTATGTGCTTCGTACGTAGCAGATATCATCAACCAATAATGCTGGACCTTTGCTGACCTGGCGAAAACACCACGTATTCCTCATCGAACAAACTCGATGCTTGTCCAAATGGGCGTCATGAGCTGCCTTGTGACATCGGCACGATCCCATTGCAGACTGTTGTTTCAGCGGTCATGTAACGGAAGCAACGGAAACGGAAAGTTTCCCGTTATCAATTTTCCTCGAAGGTGCAGATGTTATTCGGCCCTTCGCGAGGGAACCCAGCAGGTGGGCTAGTCGTTGGCGGGTTCAAAATTGTGCGTCTTTCAAGTCGAAACATATCTTATTAGGTACTAAATCGACTCGTTTATCGATCGAAGCAAAGAGGGCTTCTTGAGCTAGATGTCTTACTTGGCACTTGGGCCCAAAAGCATCTGAAGACAAAAAGCCGCGGGTTCTTGGTTTCGTACTCAGCTGTCCTTGACGAGGAAAGCCCAGAACTTTTTAAATGGCTCACTGGTCAGGAACGGCCACCGCCTCGCGTAGCAAATAACGATGCCTTCGATCAAATTTACGAACATGTCACCAAGATTCTACTCAAGAACAGTGATGAAGCTTCGCGGACATGTCCAGGTCGAAGTTGGTTGCGTGGTTGGGACAACTGGAGCCCAGAAGCTCATGAGAAGAATTCTCGCTCGTGATTTTAGTTCAAGGTTGATATGGGTACTTGTAAGAACAAATATGTATTTGCATCGCGATAGCTGTGAAGTTTACTACCATGCGGTTCAGGAACATGTTTTTTGTGAGAAATAAGAAGTCATTATTGCACCACAGAAATATTTTTGATTGTAAGAGAAATTTAGCGAAGGTAATCAGTGGACATGCCCGCCCGAGAGCACATTTCAGCCAAGATCGTGACTTTGTAAAAAGCTAAGAGCTGCGGTATTGGTATAGCTTTGCAACAGCATGGAGCATAGTAACAAAAGCAATGAAGCAAACACTCATGATCAACACGACAACCTGGTTAAGATGTTGATTCAGTCGTCTCGAGAAAAAAAACCCTTCAAAAGCAATTGAACATGCAAGGGTCAAGCATGATTTCCGAAGACACGAGACACGATTCGTGACGTTCTTTAAAAGTAAGGTATATACTGGGACCAAAGTGAACAAACATACCGGAGTGATCTTGAGACCAGGTGAATCATCGGTGTAATATCGGAGCATGGACATGTTGCCGCCATTTCCGTCGTTTCTCCCAGCATTGGCGCTGCTTATTCTTCGTCGAACGGTGCCTATATGATAACAGGTAAGCGTGAGACTAGAGAGGCCGCGGTGATTTTACTTGAAGTGGTACTCCTACCAGAGCGTGACGATGCTGCTCCATCTCGAGACGCCGGGTTGTTTGACTGAGGAACGTCTCCGGACATATTTGTGTACGCGGTGACTACTTAGATGTCTTGCGAACGCTGTGCAGAATGCTCAGAGTGTGAGGTCGTGGCAGACAATGAACTCGTGAACGACGAGTCGAGAAGCGGCGTTCTAGTCTTATTTCACATTTTTTATAATATATAATATAATATTTATATAAGATCATATTAAATAAATAATAATATATTTAAATAATCTAATAATTACTTCTTATTACGTAATAAGCAAGGTTTATTATTAGATATGATATTGCCTACCTGCTGCTGACTGCTGCTTTATATTTATTTGGCAAATATCATCATATATATATTATAATAAATTTACATAATAATCTTATACTTATTTTACGAATGAAGGTAATAATTATTAATAATAAGATTAACTTTAAACTTATATTATTTAAATATACATACCTGACCAATTCCGCGAGTCGATGAAGAAAAATCGCCAAAAACCTGCCGATACAAAAGTGACATCGCCGCCCGTGCACGGGTACGTAGGAATGCATTTGCCGTTGAAATCATAAGCTTATACTTGTTACTGTATTTACGCATACGAAACGTTGATCAGAGACAAACGTTACGTTTGAACGAAACACCTATTTTATGCGGAAAACCGTCCAACTCAGACCTTTGCCCCAGAGAGAGTGAAGCCAGGCTCATGCGAGCCTTCGAGGGCGGCATCTTGCATGATATTACTGGGCATAAGAAAAAAGTACACTGCGTGGCATGGAACATTTCGGGTCGTAGGCTTGCGAGTGGCTCCGTAGACCAGACAACAAGGGTTTGGGACGTCGAGCATGGAGCGCGATCAGGGAAAGAGCTTGAACTTAAGGGCCATAGCGACAGCGTTGACCAGGTGTGCTGGGACCCAAGTAATGAGGATAGGTTGGTCTCTATTTCTGGAGACAAATCTCTTCGCGTATGGGATGTGCGTTCCGGCTCCAAGTGCACGGCCACGGTCCAAACAAGCGGCGAAAATATCAATTTGGCATGGCATCCAGATGGGGTGACCATCGCGGTTGGTGACCGCAATGATGTGGTTTCGTTCGTGGACGCGCGCAAGCACAGGGTATTAAGCACCAAAAAGTTTTCGTTTGAAGTAAACGAAATGTGCTGGTCTTCATCCGGCAATATGCTTTTGATGACGACGGGGACGGGTGCAGTTGAAGTGCACACGTGGCCAGGACCTCACAAGCTTCTATCAGTCAAGGCTCACACGGCTGGCTGCTACGCCATTGATGTGGATCCTACGGGGCAGATGCTCGCGGTAGGTGGCGCAGACACGCTGGTCAGCTTGTGGGATGCAGATGATTATACTTGTCTGCGCACCGTATCAAGATTTGACAAGCCAGTTAGAGTTGTCCGATTCAGCAAGGGTGGTGAGCTCCTCGCTACGGGATCTGAAGATCATTTCATCGACGTCGCAGACACGAGCACTGGTGCTCGCGTGGCAAAGGTCTCGACGGGAACAGTGACCAATTCGTTGGCATGGTCCCCATCAGAATATATGTTGGCCTTTGTTGGCGACGCACAGCCAAGTGAAAACGACAGGCACGCAAGGAACGCAATACGGATTTGGGGCATGCCTGTAACATGAGCAACTAGTTTCACAGTATCACTGAAGCTACTTCTTGAGCTATATACCATCGCTCTTTATAATCCAGGACGTAGCAGTGCCCAGGACAACGCATCATCCCCAATCAACTTTCAACGCCGAGATTCTCGACGAAATAATTCATAGTACGATACTGTTACAAAGGTTTACATATCCAAGGATAGCGTTTATCAGCCGCGCGCCGCTGAACTGGAGTGGACCAAAGGAAGTCATTGGTTTCGAACAGTGCAGTGTCAGTGGCGTCCTCTGAAATGATGGAAGTTAGCGAGGTCTCGCACCTTATTTGCTGCATTTGATCTGTCAATGGAGCTTTGCACAAGTTGTTCTTGCCGGTTTCATTTAGAACTTGGCATCATGAGTAATGCATAGCCTAAGTTGGCGATTCCTTTACGAAATATCTTTGTCGCCTTCGTTCTTGGTAACGAGCACCAAGGTTGCATAGTCTCCAAGGGCCCAGAGAGGAAATATATTTCGATAATTCGCATATGTTATCATGCAATTTCTGTTGAAAACACCCATGATGGTCTGCTGGGGCCAATCTCCATCGCCACATTGCATACGAATAAGTGTTCTCGCAGCCCTATGCAGAGGGGCAGCGTCATATTTTGCCTGACCAGACGCTACGAGCGCAAGCAACGCCCAAGCGGTGTTGACTATGTGTGGTTCATTTCCCTCAAGCTGGATATACTTCTTCTTTTGGCTCGACAGATAACTTTCACCCCAACCCCCGCATGCCATCTGCTTTGACAGCAAAAAATTCACCGCTCTGCGCAAAGAAGAGCAAGTTTCATACGTGCTTCCGGTTGCAACCAGCCCTTTTATGCCAAACCATGTTCCATACGTGAAACAAATTGCCCAACTGCCATACCAGCTGCCGTCTGCGCGCTGAATCGAGAGCAAGAAGTTTCGACCAGCAGTCAGTGACTTTTCAATGTTATGCTTGTGACGAGAGTCGGGATATCTGACTCGGAATCTTGCCAGTGCCTGCAAGCTAGCGCTGGAGCACTCAACGTACGAGTAGTCGATCATGATGTCTCCGAATGTCTCTGCAGGATTTATGATCTCGACCCATGGATACGAGCGGGTATTTTCGTATGTTGCCCAACCACCAGTTCCAACGTTCTGATATGAGAGGATGATGTTCACACAGTCTTCGAGTCGATCGACAGGTATGGGCGGCCCAGTTAGCGCGGCACCGAGGCTTTCGAGCTCGAGGGCTGCTTTCAACCCTTCGGACGAGCAATCGCTGATTGGCCATCCATGATCCCGTGTACTGAAAGGCCACGCGCCCTTGCTGATGTGTCGGTGCCACTTCATCAGTTCACCTGGGCAGTCTGCTTGAACCTGGGTTTGATCTAAATAATTATTTGCAGTGCGAAGGCAGTCTCGATATTCAGCAGCTAAACCGGAGGCAACAATTGCCTGCACAGCGAAGGCGCAATCCCAAAGTTGTGACCCGTTGTATCCTTGCATTTTCATCCCATCCTCAGCGAGCCACAAGTAGTCGTGCAAACGCGACATATGTTTGAGAGTAGCGCTGCCCTCTGGATTTTCAAACCAGCAGCAAAGCATATTCAGAACTTTGTTGACAGGGCCAATATCGATATATCGTGTATTTTCATCCTCATAGTGGATGTGCTCCATGGCAAGTTTGCACGCATTATCCCTCAACCACTTTCCTGGGGATGTTTTCACAAGAGTTTGTTCAACTTTTGATAGACCTGACCAGATCAAGTCTTGGATCCATGGATGTGGGTAATAAAGGTCTTCCTCAGCGCACGCGTTGCGGGTCTTATCCCAGTCGATGCAATCATAATCGTCGATGTAAAGCTCCTGCTTTAGAAGTTCAGTCAGTTCAGTTGGCTGCGCTGTTGCGCGTGTTCCGTACAGGTAGCTCATAGGAAGATAGACCATACGGCAATGACACCAAAATCGACCTGGATGCAAAGGGTTGAACGTGTATGGCGACAGCCAACATTCGGGAGGAACAGGGTTCAGTCCTTTCCAATCATACACACCCAAAACACACAGATAAAATTTTCCCCAAGAGGGCACGTTGACCGCGCCTCCTCTGGCACGAATCCAACTCAATGCATCGACCATAGAGTTGTCTCTGTCAACAGTGCTCGACGCATTAGATGACATGCCGAGCAAACGCATCGCAGCATAAGACAACACGGTGCCAAACATGGTGCTCTGTCCTTCAATGTGTAGGCCGAATCCACCATCCTCATTTTGGTGGTTCCTGAGGTATCGCCTCATTTCTATCTTATGTGGCTCTGAAAGCACGTGATCAAGTTTGCCCATAACATACAAAGCTATTATGAGGCCGGGCATGAGAAACATTGGCCCCCCGTAATCGCTCGGCCAGTGCCCATCATCGTCCTGAAGACCCTGATAAAAGTCGATTCCAGCGCGTAAGGCCTGATGGACCACACCCAGGGTCAAGGGTGCGTCTGTCGTTCCCGAGGAAGCGTCATATGCAGGACGCGGAGGAGGTGACGTTTTAATGGTCCGACCCCGCGCATCGCGAATCGCCTCGTACTGCAAGCGCATAAGCGCATCCGAAGAATGTTTCCGATTACGACGGTTCAGTTTGAAGTTCTCTCGGAGGTGCTCTATTACGGCGATATCTTCAGTGCTGAGGTGCGTTGAGGCATGCTCCCAGATGTGCCGCCCGACGTGATCATTTAGGGAGAAGAGATGTTTGCCCATTGGACCTTTTCTGTCTCCATGGGATGAGCAATGAAGTTTCCACATCGCTTCTGGCGCTACAGGTCCCCACGCGGCTTGTGCGCGAAGTTGTTTTGTTGCGGATGAACTCAAGCGCACTCGACTTTCCGACCATCTCGTTTTTTCGCTGAAAATTTGTCCGATCGTGTTTATTAGGCTGTTTATTAGTTCATGTACATAAAATTTAAACATATCATTTCGCTACTTATTATTATATCTTAAAATATGTTCACTACTACTGATCATAATAATTATTATTATATTTATTATTATCATAATATCATATATATATATATATTATGATAAGATCTTATATATTATTATATAAATTATGATAAATATATATGATACCTTCGAAGGTAATGATAACAGTTCGTTATTATATTTCGGCATATATAGCCGTAAATTACATGACTCAATGTCATCAACAACACATTGAAAAATGTCCGGTCACCTGGTATCGTTAATCAAACACC
>MDSY01025156.1_pt1 | contig 10395 bp, 13 predicted proteins | sample 811131 | NCBI WGS metagenome assembly MDSY01 (sample SAMN05326643, study PRJNA326480) | marine metagenome | isolation source: seawater | place: Atlantic Ocean: South West | collected 2010
CATCAACCAGAACACAACTTGCAAATTGGCGAATGGGGGTTCTAACTCCCGCCATGACTGGTGTTGGGATGTTGATTCTGTGTTTGGAGATTGCGTCATAATACTTTTTAATATAATCTAAACGATAAAACTTATCATCATCTTGAAAGAGTGTCGCTGCTATCATGATATACATGAACTGAGGAGTCTCATAGATCTCTCCAGTACTTCTATCTTGTACAAGATACTTATCACATACCTGACGCATACCTGCATAGGTAAAAAGATAGTCTCTGTCGTGATCGATGATACTATTTAACTTGTCCCATTCCTCGTCAGTAAATTTATTAAGAATGTCCTTATCATACACACCTTTTTCGCAACATGTTTTAACATGTTCATGTAGTGGTGGATGCTTATCTGGATGACCGTTGTAAATTGCTTTCCTTAAACCAAATAATAATAGTCTTGCAGCAACAAACTGATAGTTAGGATTGTCGAGAGTGATTAAATCATTAGCAGAACGAATTAAAATCTCTTGAATATCAGCAGTCTGTATACCATCATAGAACTGGAGACCTGAATTCATCTCCACTGCTGACTCAGACACACCTGCAAGACCTTCACAGGCATGCTCTACCATCTTATGAACCTTTTCAAGGTTGAGTTCTGTACTCTCTCCGTTTCTCTTTACTACTTTAGTAGTCATACTTTCTTCCATTCGGTTAGTTTTACTTGTGCTTCAAGTCCCTGATAGATATTTGATTCTACCAGAGTTTGAACATCATGTCCAGCGAGGTGCATATCATTTATGTCCTTTTCCTTAATATTGGATGGGAAGATCACTATCTTCTCTCCTCTATCGATGGACTTGGAGATTCTGTTGACGATTTCTCTGTTACGAGGTTCGTTATCAAAAATCCAAATATAATTGCTCCAACCAAACGTCCGACTATCAACGTCAGACCCAGCCATCGCAATGGAATTGCCCAAGAGCGTTGAGTCAAACGGTCCTTCAACGACGTAGATTGCTTTAGATGTGTCAACTCTATCTAATCCATATACTTTAGGTTTATTCTCATCCAACATGATAGTGATGTATCTCATCTTGTCTGTTGGATTTAAAGATCTTCCTTGAAAACCGAACCATTTATTATCCTTATCAATGAAAGGGATTATGATTCGAGGATGATCTATTTTGACATCTGTGAACGTTGGTTTCTGTGTGTTTACCCAAGTACAAAACTTATCCGTATAATAAAATAACGAAGGATCTAACCTTCGTTTTACGATGTACTTGTATGCTGGATGCGAAATATTTAGCTCCGAAACTTTCTTCAGATTTCCAGTCTTTTTAAATACTGGTTTCTTAAATTTTGGTTTCGGAACATAAGATCCTTTACCCGATGTTCCACTCTTATACCTCTCCATGATGTACTGATCATAGAGATCTGGTGCTTGATCCTTGAGGAAGTTTGGTAACGTCCTCCCAACGCCACAGTTATGGCATTTGTATACCATATCTGCCTTAACTCTGAAGAAATACCCTCGTGCCTTATTCTTGTGCTTCTGTGAGTCCCCACAGTAAGGACACCTGAAATTATACAGGTCTGCCTTCTTCCTTACAAACTTATCAAGTCTGCCAGATAGAAGCGTTACATAATGAGCATCAACAAATTCAGACAACGAGATGGACTTCAGATACATCCATCATACTACGTGCATTTGTGTCTGTCAAGTTTCTGAGTGCCGATTGTCCGATTGGACTAACCAAGAAACTAATAATAGCAAGACCACCAAAGATAGACCACATTTTCTTTTCCATGACTCGAAGACGGTCATCGACTTTTCTGATGTCTCTTTCACAACCTTTCTTTATCTCCTCTGCTCTACGGTTTACTTCACGGTGAACCGACTCCACCTTCTCAAACAATACAGCATCTATTCTATCCTGCTTATCCAACTTCTCATTATGGACAGCAAGAAGTTGACCCATCTTAACTGAGTTCTCCTGAAGAGTCTCCACCACCTTTTCCAGGCGTTCTAGAATAGCGGTGTTAACGTCCATTTACTTGTTATAATCTTGAGTATTACCACCAACACGACCTTTCGCTTTCAGTTGCTGTGTCTTCTTCTGCAACTGCTTACGAATGTTTTTAATTTTTAAAATTGCTTTCTTCTTTTCTAACTGATTCTTCTGAAGAGTCAGTTGTCTCTGCATCTGCTTCTCGTCAGTAGTCTCATAGACAACATCTTCTCTCTTATATGCAGGAACCTTTGCACCTTTAACACCTCTTCTTGCCTTGTGCTCTTCTCTACGCTTATCAATTAACTTACCTCTTTTATTCTCTGGATCAAACATTGCTGGTTCACCATGTCCAGGTCCAGACCTTCTATAGTTTCTGATAGATGCTTTACCATAATCAGAACGACCTTTATCTACCTTAGCTTCTAATTGAACTTCTTCATTCCTAAGATGCTTTGCTCTCTTATCCATAAAGAACTTAGCAGCATTTGCTGGCATAATTCTTTCTATCTTTATGTCACCTCTATAACGATAGTTAATAAGGAGACGCAGTTTCTGACGTAGTTCTGATGGGTTGTTAGCATATACTATAGTCTCTCCCATCTCAGGAACAGTCACTTTATATTGAAAGAGACCATTCTTCATCTCAATATTTTCTTTAATCTTCTTTCTCTTAGCGATCTTCTTACGAAATTTCATGACAGGATCAAATCCTGCAGTCGGTCCCTTAGGATCTGACGCACCAGTAAAACCAGTTGTCATCATTTCTTCGTTCATATCCTCTCCAATTCTTCCTGAACGTCAGGGTCTTCTTCCAATTCAGGAAGCATACCTACTGGGTATTTATTCAAATAAAGAAGTATAGTTTTTAAAATACCCCAATACTCTCTCTCCAACTTGAAGAAAAGCAAAGGGGTTGCTGCTTCACCAAAAACATTATAAAGTATTATTAAATGATTAATGATAAGATGAGTTCTTAATGCTCCACCCCTAACGTAACGTTTGAGTAGTCGCTTTAGATACTTAAATCTTTTTAAGTCCTCATCAAAATCCTCACGTGTAACACAGTGAGGATTCTCATAATGTTTTATGGCGAACAGAATGTATGTTTCATCATTCAGTTCGTCAAATTTCATATATTATTAAGTCGTAGTAATTGTTTTAGTAGAACCAGATCCACCAGCACCAATCGTATCACCTAGAACGAATACCTTATCGGATGCAGTTGATGTGCCCTTATCGACAATAGTTCCAGAGATTGTTTGAGCACCAATTGTGTGTACCTTATCGGCAGCAGCACAAGTAAAGTCAAACTCAACACGGTTAGTGTTTGTACCACGTGCATATGTTGCAGTGATAGAAGCACTATCAGTTGTATTAGTAACTACCAGTGTTGCACCAGCAGTAACGGTGACTTGCTCGTTGTATATAACAACTACAGTTCCAGTTGCAGCAGCTGCATATGTACTCTCTTCAAAGAATACAGCAGTGATGTCTGCGTTACCAAGAGTATTAGTACCACGACCACCAGCACCTACCAGTCCATCAACAGCTACCAGAACTTCATCCCAGTACTCAGTTTGATCTCCTTTTTTGTAGTGGCGTAATACCCAACCTTCTGCTGTAGCAAAGATATTTGAGGGGTCTACAGCACCACCCTGTACAGCCCACTTAGGCTTAGCTTCATCAGCATCTGTGACTCCCCAAAGTGCCATGTCATGTACTCCTTAATTACTGTCTAATCTGTAGTTATTTATAAGAATAACCAATTCAAATTAGCCTTCAAGTAGTGCTTTTTGAAGTGCATCTACCAACTGATCATCGACTTTGTTTCCTGTCTTTGCTGCTGCTTTCTTAAGCAGTTTAATTAAAAAATCTTTAATTACAGAATCCAGATCATCGGGAATTCTATCAACAGCTTTATTGATTATGCTGATAGCGATGGGCATTAAAAAATTAACCATAATAAGTACCAAATATGTACATTATATAGGCTCTAATCGTACTTCTTTTTACCCTTCACAATATAACCCTTACCTTTATTATCGTAAAACCGCACCTTCTTCTTAGCTTCCGCACCTTGAGCTTGGAAATCTTTAAAGGTTTTCTTTTTCTTTGCTGCTTTATGAGCTTTGTCAGCACGATCAAGGAGCTCATCTTTGAGACTCCTTTTAAACTGATCGCTTAACTCATTAAGTTCCGAGTCCACGTCCCTTATCGTAGTTGTCTTTTCCACCATATCGAGCCATAGTGTTTACATAATCTTGAGAAGATTTAAACCCTCTCTTCTTAGCATCAGCAGCAGTTTGTGCTTTTGCTTTTGCTCTCTTTAGATACTTACCAGTACCAGCAGAAGACTTAGCACCTTTAACTTTCTTCTGTTGCTTACTACCCTGTCCTGCTATAGCACCTTTACCGTGCTCTTTCCTGATTTTATCAAGAACGAATGACAGGGCTGCATCCTTTTTTCCAGATGGTTTCTTAGTACCTCCCTTATCGTAACCCTTCTCCTTCTTAAGACGAGTTGCCTCATCAATTTCTGTCTCTTCTTTCTTAGTCTTCTTTGCTGCTGCTTTTTTCATTGCAGCATTTTGTTTCATGATATCTGCAATTGAATTACCAATACCAGTGAACCCATCCTTAGAAGGATCTGTTTGCTTAGAAGTCTTCCTGTCTTTTTCCTGACGGTCTGGGTCTCTTTGATACCCTTCACTCTTTACACCACGCTTTGCTTTATGCTCTGCGGTACGTACTTTCATTGCATTCAAACCAGGTGCACCATCTTGTCCTTTCTTTTCCATCCATTTTTTAGTTCTCTTCTGGATCTTTTCACCTTGTCCTCTATGATAATCTTCACTGAGTAAGTATGCCTTGAAAGACATAAACTCTTCACCAGTGAATACCTTCTTAACCTTACCAGCAAATTTAACTGTATCCTTAGCACCTTTAGCAGCACCCTTTGCAAATACTCTTGCACCTTGCGTTGCTTTACGATGTCTCTTAACACCTTTCTTAACCCATTCCCTTGCCTTACTAGTAAGATTACCCTTAGGTCTATCAATATCAGCAGCCTTCTTGTCTACCTTTGGAGCAGCCTTCTTAGGTGCTACTTTCTTAGCAACAGGTTTCTTAGCAACAGGTTTTGCCTTTGGTTTAGGTGCTGCTTTCTTTGCAACAGGTTTTGCCTTGGGCTTTGGTGCTTCCTTCTTAGGTTCTGCCTTTACCGTAGTAAGTTGAGATGGTTTCTTTAAACTTGGTCTCTTCTTTGGCTTCTCAGCATACTCACCAGTCTTCTTCTCTCTTCTCTTTGCTTCAGCAGCAGCATCTTTTGCTATCTGCTTTTTAATAGTACCTTTAGTACGCACGTTCATCTTACGTGCTGACCTTTCCTCTTCAATTGAATACTCTACTGATTCCTTCTTAGTGTTTGCAGTATGCTTAGGATTCTGTTTAGGATCCCTTCTACTGTGTGCATAATTTGAATGATGTTGCTGTCTCTGTTTAAAAGTTAACTTATACTTAGGAGTCTTAAGTTTCTTACCTGATTTACCAGTATCAGTCTTCTCCTGTGCCTTTCTTGAATGACCTATCTGACTAGTGTCTTCACCTGCTGGTCTCTTTTTCTTTGTTCTCTGTGTTTCTGGTGATGACTCAGAACTTCTTGCTGCTCTTGAAAGATTGTATCCTGCTCTTTCATTCTTACCTGGTGAACCTACATTAGCACCATACTTTTTATAAGATGCTTGTCTTCTCTTTGCTCCTAATTGTTCTGCTCTTTTCTGAGCACCACGAGCAACCTTCTCACCTTCATCAACAAGTTCAATACCATCAGATTTTTTACCTTCGTATTGGTCTTGTACTTTAGGGTTGATTTTGATCTTGGTTTTCTTTTCCTGTAATTGGTTAAATGTCAGCATTGTTATCTTCCCTAAACTTGTTGAGTGCAGGTGTATTTCCTTTCATTTTTTCGTATACACGACGAATTATATCCTCCTGTACCATTTGCTTCTTAGACTTAATAACACTCTCGTTCTTTCTCTTTGCTGCTTGCTTCTTATATAACCTTTGTGCTTGTTGATTTTTCTTTACTGCTGTCTCCTTATCACCAGCATGTGCTGCCTTACCTCTTGCGATGTCTGCTTTCTTAGATGCTCTAAGAGCTAGATCAGCAGAGATCTCATCTAACTGCTCACCTTCTAACTCTACTTCTTCATCCTTTTGATTTTTCTTCTTCTCTTCCTTCTCCCTCTTGGAGATCTTACCATCTACATCACTTTTTTCATACCACTTCCCATCACCATCGTCATCTTGCCAACGGTCTTTATCTTTTTTATCATCCTTTTTCTTACCCTCATACACTTTCTTAAGTGCATCGGTCATATCAGGAAGTTCATTAGGTGTAAAGGAATTCATTTTGCAGCAACTGTTACTTTCTCCTTTTTATTTATCTTCTTTAGGAATTCGCCTGGTGTGATTGATCTAACGTAATTAGTAAGACTGTCCGTACCAAATTCACGATTAGATGGTTTAGTATAATCAGTCTCTGTTAAATCCTTTAACCAAGAACGGAATACATTCTCTTCTTCATCAACATATATTACATAATTAGCACCACGACTAACAACCTTACCAACAACACCTGTATTAATATTCTCTACATAAGATCCCACAGGATGAAGATCCTTTTCAAAATATGCTTCACGCAAACCTTGAGGATCTAACTTAGGTGCAATCTCATAAAGAAGATAAGATGCTTCAGCAAAATCCTCTTTAACTTCTACCTTCATAGCAGATTGTACTGCTTTAAATAAATCTTGACATCCTTTCTTACCTAATGGTTTAGGACAACCAGACTTAAATGTTTCATAGTCATCTTGTGCTGCTGCCTTACGTAACTTAGATGCTGACATACCTTCAACACCCTCAGCATCAGGGTCTCTATCACCAGCAGATACTACATTAATCTTCTTAAAATCATATAAATCACCGTTGTACTTAGTAGCAAGAGAATTAAATTCACTAACTCTATCTCCACCAACTACAATATTAACGGTACTGTACCCTTCACCATTTACAGTGGTAAGTACATCAAATATAGTTCTCATCTCATCATTATTAATGATGTTATCACTGTGATCAGGATATGCTTGCTTCATAAACTTGATCTTAGTGCCAACATCTAATGGATTCTTCTTCGCATCTTCTGATCTACTAGGATATATTCTATAGTCTCCCTTCTGTGCTGCTACCTTTTTAATTAGAGCTTCATGTCCAACAGTAGGTGGATTAAATCTTCCGAAAGTAATAGATATCTCACCTTGATCGACCTTATTCTTGCTACCTCCCTCTTCTTCTTGTCCACCTTGCTTCTGTCCTCCCTGTTCTTGAGGTGCGAGTTTAACAAGTTTACCTTGCTTACTCATATGGGTTACGTTGCCTCTTACATCGGCATACTTACCATAACCTACATGGGTCAACTGTAATTTCTCTGCTTCTTGCGAAGCAAAAGATCTTTGTGCCTCGTTTAGGAAAGAGCTAAACTTTTTCATGCGTCCAATTTTTATCTAAGTTGAAGTTTGCTTTACTAAAGGTCAGTCTGTCTACGATCTTGTATGGGTTATCAGAAACGGTCACAAACCCCTCATGATTGGTGGGTTCTCCATCGATGTAACATTCAACATCCCCATTAACAACAATCGCATCGAGTAGACGATGTTTCAATTGTGAGATTAAATGCCATGCCTTAAAGGTGTGGACATTAACTTCGTACTTATATTTAGCATCTAACTGTGAGTATAATTCCTGTGCATGCGGAACTTCTCCCTTCCTAATAAAAGAATTGATATGTTTCTGTATCTCGGTGCGGGACTTTGGTGTCTTAGATAATATAACTGTTGGAAGAATCCTCAAGAAATTATTCCATGATAAAGGTGGAATAACCTCAGCATTATTAGTATCTACCATGAAACATTCATCAGAAGAATCTAAGGTCACACCTATCTTTGCCTCTGCAGTAGGACTAACCTCTGTATATTCCGTGTGTGGTGCTACTATAATCTTAGAATAAACTGGAGAAGAAAAACGATAGGAAATAGTATTAGGCTGATAAACAGCACCTCCCCCAACCCCAATCCAGTCACACTGGATAATCCGATGATACCGAGGAAGATGGCGAAAGCAAAGCCTAAGAATATCAGCCACAACACCTTTATGATTTTTATCAATGTCTTCAGGAGAATAATTTATCTTTGGTCTTCTCTTATTGAATACTGATTTAGTACCAACAAAAAACTGACCGTTATCAGGATTTATACCAAACACAATCGCAGGAGCACCGTCCCACTTAACAGATAGTCTATTACTCTTAATCAAATCCCTAACTGTACGTAAAGCATTACGACGACCAAAGAGAATTGAATCTTCTGGATGTTCTAAGTGCTTGTTTGGCATGGAATCCCTGTCTATATCTGTATTATAGCAGGATTGACCGTTCATGTACGCATCCATAGGACAGTTTGTTAACCGCCTACCTTAAGGTAACTACTAGCTGTCATATAATCTGTGATCTTATTCTCACCAAATATTCTAAACCCTTGTGATGCTGCTTGAGAGTATATACTCTTCATAATATTTGTCTTTATCATATCTTTAATTTGAGGTTGTGCCATGTCAACAACCTGACCAACTTCATATGATTGTACCTTATTCTTTAACCATTTTGCAGCACTAACAGGTTTCTGATCATATAATGCATTACATTTAGCTAGAACATCCTTAACCTTATGCTTCTTACCAGATAAGAAGTTAAGATATTTTGCCCAGTGAGGTAGATCTTCTTTCCAATTACTCTTATTAAAATCACCACGTTGCTGCTCTGCATAATCTTGGAAGATTGAATAATTAGTAAACTGATGATCCCTACCTGTAGGTATTCTCTTCCCTTTAAATAACTTCCTCAGTTCAGCTCTCTGTTTACTCAGAGCCATCCTTCCTCCAGATAACTTTGTAATGAGTCCAAAGATACTCAACGTTGCTTTACCATGATTAGCAGCACTTCCTTTCTGAAGTTGCATCTGTACATCATTATTAATAGCAGATTGGAATCCCCTTATGTCCATCTTATGTCCCTTGACACCAGATAATTTAAAGTTAACAATACACTTAGCATTCCTAGGTGAAAACTCAACCTTATCTATCTCAACATCTAACTTAATAGCATTCTTTACACCCCTAGCCTCCTTATGATCAAAGGATTTCATTGCAACCAATGGTGTCTTAACTTTTAATAATACCTTTGCAGTTGCTGAAACTTTTTTCAATGAAATAGGAACACATTCTCTACTCTTATACTTTTTATCAACCCATTGATTATACCAATATAACATCTGCATATCTTCAACCACCTCTAACTGTTTCTTAGAACTACCAACTCCCTTTTTCAAATCCTTATTCATCTCATCTAATTTCTTTGCCTCTTTAAACTCACTTAGATCTGGTCTTAAATTTTTATAAGACTCCATCACTCTAATAAACTGTGCAGCCTTTGATTTCTTTATTGCTATAACATCAGCAGGGTTCCATTTATCTCCTGTACCCTTAGACATCTGTCCATATACTGTTCTTACTCTACTATCCTTAGCATTCTTAGCAATATGTTTAGCAATCTCTCTATAGGCACCTCTAAATTTTTGATCACCTATAGTATTGTAAAAAATATAATCAGTACCTCTAATATATGCACTCTTAATTACAGCATTTGCTATCCATACAGAAGAGTTTATCCAACCCTCAACGTCACCTGGTTTACCATCAGTGACCCAGATTCTAAACCGAGGATATAATTTCGCTTCCTCTATACCACAACAGTCTCTAACTTTAGCATCAACTGCCATGTAATCTTGCATTGCTGATTCAACTTCTGCATACTCAATTTCGCTTCCCTTCTCTTGTCTCAATGCAAAAGCTAATGCCTGTAAAGATTCTTTGTCTTCTGTTTGTGCGGTAAATGCCATTAGTCCACGCAGGTCTCCAATAGTATTTATCTTCCGTTATATGGAGGTTCCTCCTCACCAACAAGATACTTGAAATGTTCCGTATCAAAATAGGATGGTTTTAAATCATCCAAGTCTTCATACAAATCATATGGACCTTTCAACTTCTTCTTATGTTCACGTTCATCTAATACTTCATTGATAAGTATTTTCATTTCCTTGGCATAAGTCTCAGTAAATAACCTGCGAGGTATAATAGTAGCAGGTTTATGTTGCTGCTTCTTACCAGACTTTTCCCATGCTTCTCTTTCTTCTGGGGTGAGTTCGGGACTCATCCCCTGTGTATCCATTTTACTCATCTTTAGATTCTTGAATAAGTTTCAGTTTTTCATATAGTTC
>MDSY01132742.1_pt1 | contig 10395 bp, 5 predicted proteins | sample 811131 | NCBI WGS metagenome assembly MDSY01 (sample SAMN05326643, study PRJNA326480) | marine metagenome | isolation source: seawater | place: Atlantic Ocean: South West | collected 2010
CAATGGAAAGTTGAAAAATATTGTTGCTTTTTTCACACCAAAAATAAATCCCGAACTTCAAACACAAAAAAATGATGTTTCCGGGAAAAAAAATTGCGTCGAGTCGAGCTGTTTGATGAGTTAATAGGCTGTCGAATCCAGGCGAGCGCGCCAGCCCGCGTAATAATTCAGACTGCCAGCACATACGGAAAGATTTGACAAATCAGCGTCGATTTTTTGATATTTTGCAAATAAGTGAACCAGACGCTTTGGCGCCAAGAGAACGTCACTACGACACGCGCTTTCCCACAAAGGTGCGTATACCCATGCTTTCCCCCGCATTGCCTGATACACAAGCGGATCACGCCTGTTTCCGTCGTGCGTGGTCGTGGATGAATTGAGCTAGACCACACGAGCCGCGGGGTGTGAAACATCCTAAATGATGCCTCGATCATTTTGAACCGTCGGCTCGACCGAGATCAACACCCGCGAGCACGTTGAAACCGCCTTTGCGGTGTTTATGTTACATGAGGTGCCCTTGACGTACCCTCGACGTCTCTACGCCAACACCACTTTCCTTTGCGTACCTCCCGCTGACCTCCACTCCTTTCGATAATCATGATTAATCTTGTTCCCCTTTCAGCCCGACACTTTCCACAATGGCCGCTCTCACGAACACCACTTGCCGCGTCACCGTCGCCCCCAAGGCCACGGTGCGCTCCACCAAGACCGCCTCCAAGGCGTTCCTCGGCCGCACCGCGGCGCTGAAGTCCTCCGTCATGGCCCCCCGCGCCTCTGTTCGCGGCGCGTCCATCCGCGCCGACGCCGCCACCGAAGACTTGAACAAGAAGCTCAAGGAAGTATCGTCCACAGTGTCCGAGAAGTGGGAAGAAACCGATGACAAGCCCGCCGTGGTTACCCTGGGCATCTACGGCCTCGTCGGCCTCGTCGCCGCGAACGGCGTGCTGAAATCCATCGACGGCCTTCCCCTGATCCCCGACCTTCTCGAACTGGTCGGCATCGGCTTCTCCGGCTTCTACATCTACCAGAACCTGCTCTTCAAGCCCGACCGCGCGGCGCTCAAGGAGTCCATCTCGAAAGCAGTGGACAAGATCCTCTGATTCACTAGAGAGCGAACCCACCACGACGTGAGACCTGACTCGAACTAGCTCTGTACGACTACTTTATGACGGGGCGAGAGATAAATGATGTAAGAAAGAAAAGTTCATCGAAAGAAATCATCCAGTGGATGCGCGCTGAGGTGACTCGTGTCGCATCTTAGTGTTACGCGCTTCGCATGTCTTACAACCTAAAACGCTCTCTGCGTGTAAAGCCCTTACACGATTGCTTACGCCTTGACGCGCCCATAGGTCTTCGCCTTCTCCTCCGCGGTTTGGAACCTGCCGTGGCCGAACTTCGAGGACGTGTCGATGAACTTGAGCTTGATTTCCTCGGTGGCGACGCGCTTGGTTTGGGGGAAGAGCGAGCGCCTGAGCGTGATTAACCTCTTGCGCGGCCCCGCGATGCCACCCTTGATCATGAGGTAGTCGTTTTTCACGATGCCGTAGTGGCCGAACCCACCCATGGGCGTGATGTCCTTCTCCGTGGCGTCGTGCTCCGTGGTGGCTTTGTGCGTTGCGTCGCCAACCTTGCCGAGGCGGTAGATCTTCTTGTTTATCTCCGTGCGGTGGTGGTAGCCGTGCTGGCCGGGGCGGGCGACAGTGTAGCCGACGCGCGCGGGGTGCCACGCGCCGATGCAGCCAACCTTCCTGAGGCCTCTGTGCGTCTTGCGGGGAAGACGGGTGACGCCCCAGCGGGTCACGACGCCTTCGAAACCGCGACCGCGCGTGACGGAGATGCAGTCAATCATCTCATCCTTGGTGAACACCGCATCGACGGGGACGGACTTTTCGAAAAACTTGTACGCAAAGTCAACCTTGTCCGCGACGCTTCCGCCGTTTACCTGGATCTCCATCATGTGCGCCTTCTTCTGCTTCAGGTTTTTAACCTTCAAAACTTGGGTGTGCGCGATGACGCGGATGACTTCGCAGTTTTTGCGAAGGTCGTCGAGGTCCTTTTCGATGGAACCGTTGGCGTACTTCTTCGTGTACTTGGTGAACGCCTTCTTCTTGGACTTGTACCAGTTCTTGTAGAAGCGGCGCTTGATTTCGTCGTTCAAGTGTTCCGCCCACACGGTGTTCAGCGCGCGCAAGCCCTGAGGGGTCTTGACGTAGCCCACAACGCCGACGACGACCATTTCGGGAGTCTCCACGATGGTAACCGCCTCGAGGGTTTCCTTCTTGTGGAGCTTGGAGCCGGGTTTCTCGACGTCGCGCACGATGTGCGTCATGCCCGCCTTGAAGCCCATGAACGCGGTGAGGTGGGGATCAGCCTTCGCATCACGGTCCTTGGGGAACTTCTTGCACTTCCCACGAGCACGCTGCGAGCGCTTCTTGGGAAGGAAACCAAGATGGCCGAGGCGGGGGTGCTCGAACTTGCGGTGAGACATCTGGGAGATAGGGGAGGGAAAGAGGGAGGCTAGGTCAGTGGGTGGTTCGTTGTGTTGTGTGAGGGATGCGGTGATGCGATGCGGTGCAGTGAAGTGATGCGAGCAGAGATGAGATCAGAGCCCCCACGATTGTCTCGCAGCAGGGTTTCTCTCGTCATCTTTCCGGCTCTTCGCACGCCGGCGGGCGACGCATACGGCTCACGCGCGTTGCGACCACTCGCTGCTGGGCGGTGGCGCGTGCCAGTGTCACCACACGCGTGTGTCGCGACGCGTCTGGGGTCCATCGATGTTCGAGGCAGCCCCGATGCGCCGTTCGCGAACGCGACCTCGCGGCACGGTAAACCCTAAAATCTCCCGGAGTCTGGTGGCGTCGGGATGTCGTGAGCCCGGACGCTCCGCGCGATGCATATACGCGAAAACAACGATCAACACGACGTGAAACTCGGTGGCTTTTCTCACCTTAAGTGTCTTCTTCGACGATCAACGATGCGTCCTGCCGCTAACGGAAAAGGGAGCTAACGTCGACGGTGGCTTCTTCAAAACGAGATTGAGAAAACAGCGAAGAAAAAGTACACTTCGAGCATTTCGTGAATTGAGTTAAGAGTCATGATTTGATGTGAATGAAATCTTGAAATGAATAAAAAAGTGGACTAATGTCTCATACGGATTTAAACCCTCGTTTCACGGTTTATTTTCATGGACGAGCTGAGCTCCCTGTCGGCGCGCGTCTGTGCAGTCAGTTTGAGATCCAACCAACACAGAGGCATCTCTTAAGAGAAGGTCTTCTGGGAACCGGACGCGGCGCGCGATTCGCGCTTTGCGTCGTTCTTCTCCTTCTTGTCAGCCGCCTTGCCGGGGTTGGCCTTGGCTCTGCGGGAGGGGGAAAGGGGTTAGCGTAGATCGGAGAGTGCAACGCGTCTTGGATCTGCATTTCAGTGCGCAAACAGTCGGGGCGATTCGATTTTGTGATCAGCAATCCTCTACCCTACGTACTTGTTCTCTTGCTTTATCTTCTTCTTCTCAGCGTCCGTGAGCTTGTCCTTCTTGCCGGCGGCTTTAGGGGGCATCTTGAGAGTTGTGGATGTGACGGGCGGGGAGCGCGTGGGGGTGTGGCGATTCAACGAGGCCGAGTGGGTTTTTTGTGTTTTTGGGTTAACGCGTCATGAGAATGCGTTTTCTTGTCCCTTTTCTGACGATCTAATAACTCAACAGCTGCCGAGATCGACTAGAAACGTGCTGAAAGCGGCTTTTAGAGAGAATGGAGGAAAACAAAAAAAAACAAATCCCAGCCAAAGTTCACTTCATTTCAACCAAATCTACTCTACGCTCGCCCTCAGCTGCGCGAGTTCTTCCGCTAGTTCCAACAGCTCGGTTTCCCAGTTCGGGTCGACTACTACCGGGCCAAGCGCGATGGCTTCCTGTCGTACGGCTTCTTCCCTGTCGCGTTTTGTTTGCGCCGCCTTCGCGGCGGCTTCGGCTCGAGCGGCGCGCTCGGACAACATCGCCGTCGTCCGCCGTTCCGCCGCAGCTTCTTTTTCACGTCGCTCAGCGGCGACAGCCTCCGCCAGTTCCATTTGCTTCCGCGCCGCCCTTCTTGCCCGTTCCATCTCCAAAATAGCCTCCGCCTCCATCTCCGCGCGTGCGACGAGGATGGGGTCTACTTTTTCGGTAGGGTCTTCGTCTTCATCCACATTGCAGGTTTCTTGTTTCCACTGTTTTCCCTTCTTCTTTTTTGGTTTTTTGTCCCCGGAAGAGTCGCTGGTTTCGGGTCGACCCTTTCCCTGCGCCGTCGCAGCACTTTTCGATGTCTTGCCTGGCGTCTTCTCTTCCTCGGTGTCTCTCGTTTTCGTCTTCGCCCTCTCCGCCACCAGCGGCTTACCCTCCAGCTCCATCCCGTTCAGCGTCGCAATAACCACGCTGGCCGAGGTTTCACTTTCACAAGTAATAAACGAATACCCCATGTTTTTGCCCCCGCGTTTCGGTAACCGTAAACCAGTGACCCCGGGGATTTCCTCAACGAGCCAGTTCACGTCCGCTTTTGACAGCGCTTTGGGGATGTTGCTCAGGTACACGGTGGAGAGGAGGGACGAGGTTTCGGATGACTTTTGTTTTTTATGTTTTGGTTTTGCAGATTGTTTCTGAGAAGAGTTGTTCGAGTCGTTACTCAGTTCCTTCGTCCCTCGTTCCCGTGCATTTGCGTCTGAACTTTGTTTCTGTTGAGTGGTGTGATACGTACCCGTTTCTGAGTTATTACCCACGTTGTTACTCTCCCCGTTATCATCGCCTTGCACGATCCTCTCCACGCGCCCTATACCACCATCCACCAACCGCACTTTTATACCCTGCGGGTGGATCTTGCTGTTGGTGAGGAACTCTCTGACTAAGCCCCTTGTTACTCTCCCTGTGCCTTGGTCCGCTTTCAACACGATATCAACCTCACAGCCGATGGAGATGTCGCCGCGGTTGCGTCCGTCCAGGTCACCGGGGCGGAGGAAAGAGAACCGGTCGTCGGCGGAGGAACACGTCACGGTCCAGAGTTTCGGAGCACTTGGAAAGCGCAAAGGGGCGTGGCCCACTCGTCGCGCGACGTGACGCGGCGCGACGCGTGCGCGACACGAAAACGCACGTGCGAACGCGTAGCACGCGGGCGCCGCGAACGACGACATCACAACGGACGTGCCAAGTGCGGCGAGGTGTGAGGTGATGTCAAAAAAGTGGATAGATCTACTCAATCCAGAAAGTCTCGGACGTGCCGGACAATGCCGTCGATCAAATTGACGCCACCTTCAGTGGGTGCGGCGCGGCCTGGCGACGGTGCGGTCGCCGGGATTATGCGCGCGGTGGATTGCTTCGCGGTGTGCGGGCTTCCCGCCTCGCCGGTGACGTTAACGGGGGTCATGCGTGGGTTCGTGGGCGCGGAGGAGCGGTACCGCCCGGAAGTGTTGTCCAGTTATTCTGGCGCTGGTAACAACGACGATGTCGCGAGCGTGCTCTCGCAGCTGGCGTTGATGTCCATGCCCGAGGGCGTGGATGTGCACATCCGGGACCCTCCCACAGACAAGATGGCACCGCGAACCTACCCGTTGGTCCTTACGGACCTGGGCGGATCACTAGTGCACGTCATGTGCCTGAGCTTCCTGGAGCCCGTTTCGGGGGAGGCGCGAGGGAAGAACCCCGCGTTGCGCTCGGCGTGCGCGCGAAAATGCCTGTGCCTGGTGTCAAGACAGAGGACGCCCCTTATCGTTTTACGCGCCATTCTCCGCGCCATACACAGGACGTGTTTCCTGAGACGCCAAAGGGACGCCCCGCCCTTGGGTAATGTCGTGCAATCGCTGGTGGACAGCCTTCCCTTCCCAACAAGGAACACTCCCCCGACGCTAATCACGGTATACGGCCGCCCGGTCGTGATTCCGAACGCGAATGAAGACGAGCTCGAGTTTGATTTTTTCGACGCACCGGACGATACCAAAGGGAAGCAAAGCACGAACAAGGGTGCGATGAGTGTAATAGCCACCGAACCGCCTCGTTGGGACGAAACAACTTCGTCTCATGATTATTCTGGGTTCGAACCACTGTTGCGTTCGCTCGATCCAAAAAACGTCGCACGCGTGATATGCGCGGCGGCGAGTGAAAAGCAAATCGTGCTCCGATCGAGGGACAATGCCTTACTGGTCTCTGTAGGGTTTGCGATCGTGAAAGCGTTACAGTTGTTCACGTGGAAACACGCGTTCATTCCGTTAACCCCGAACGCGCTGGTGAAGGAGAAATTAACGGGTGGTGAACCGTTCATAATAGGCGTGAGTAAAACCGCTACCCTCCCCTCATCAGTTGTGGAAAACAATAATATAATAATCGTGGACCTCGACACGAACGACGTGCTGAACGCATCTGCGGTGGAGAGCGGCATGCCCAAGCGATTCACGGAACAGTTGTGTTCCGATTTGGCAAAGCTCAGGGGGGGGAGGGATGTGAGCGATGAAAGTGTGGCGGTTTCTGGGGAAATCGGAAGCGTTGAGCATTATTCAGACACAAACGCATTTCGTTTGAAACAATCCGCACACCGAAGCGCGCAAAACGCCTCGCAAAGCGGCAAGCGGTGGTCCGCCGCACACGACACCGCGACGCACCAGTCGTTTCTGCATTTCTGGCGCAAGTGTTTCCGCGGGTACCGGGGGTTTCTGAATGAATTTGAATCGACAAACGATGAAGAAAAAAGGAAAAAAAAAGGTTTGGCTGATACACATTTCGACGCACCCGGTTTTTACCGCTGCATGGTATCTTCCAAAGCCACCGAAACCAAAGAAGCCGCGGCGTTCGTGCGGCTAGTCGTGGGGTCCCAAGGGTTCGAGGAGCACGCTGCGGCGCAAGTACGAAACGCGGCGCGGTTTAAAAAACACGCGATGAATGAAAAATCCCCAGTCTCCTCGCCGCTGAAAAATCAAAGCTCGCCTTGGAGTCCTGCGGTGGATACAGTGGATGTTTTGAACACAGATAGAGTATACAATGAACCTACCGCTCTTTCCCAGCCCAAGTATCAGTTGTTCGACCCTTTGCTTGAGGAGGATTTCGACGAGACGTCGCATTCAGTGAGCGGCGCCCAAAAATCACGCGGGGGCGGTTTCTTCGGCGCCTACGCCAAAGAGGTGGACTCTTCGTATCTCCGCTCCGGAACTGTGGTGCACGCGGGGTGGAGGCGTGACGCCCTCACACGTCGGGATGCACGAGAAGGAAACCTCCCCACACACCAAAGTGTCTCGGTGACGTTCCGCACCAAGCAGTTGGATTTGGAGCGGGGAGGTGGGAAAGCGTCGTTCACGGCGGGTCACGGGATAACTCCCGCCGCCGCACACGCAGGTCCTTCAGCGCACGCGTTGGCGATTTCCGGGCAAACCGTTGGGTTCCCTCCGCATCAGCCGGGGTACCCACGCGCCCGACTTGGCGGCATCGACCCTCCCACCGTGAAAGCAGTGGGAGATAACACAACTGGGTCTCCAACCTCACCTTCCGGTTTTGGTTTCGACAGCGGAGGTTTGGGTTTCCATTCCTTTGGCGATGATTCGCTCACCGCACTGGAACGGCGGAAAAAGTCACTTCCCAGCAAGAGTAAATCGGACAAGATAAATCTTTCACGAAGCCGGTCGCCTGAGTGGATCGTAGGCGCTTCCGTGGGACGCGGACGGTCGGCGTCACCGCCGCGCGCGGAGATCGCGTTGCGCCGCGCATCCATCGACGGCTTTGGGGTTTTCAGCAATCCCGGCTCGGCTACCACTTCGCCGAGCGAATTGCGCCGAAGCGTGGGTGGCCGTTTCTCGACCGACAGAAGCGGCAGTAATAGCGATGTGCGAGACACTGCGAAACGAGTACAAAACCCACACAACTCGCGTTCGCCGAAACAGAAACAGAGTAAAACCATGTTTACAAACACGTTTTCCATATTCAGCACGCGCGGGCGGTCGCACCGGAAAAGCGAGGCGAACCCTTTGCTGCGGCTGGAGCAGGCGCGGGAAGAGCAGGCCCGGGAGGAGGACAAGCGCGGGGGGTCCGCACGTGGGGGTACGATTTTCGGTAAGAAAACCAGAAGAGCTGCGCAGAGCGTGGGTTCTGCGCAGGAGCTCGCAGCGCTCCGGCGCGGCGACGGGCGGGCGTCGTCGGTGTCTGCGTTTGACGGGTGGCTCGCCGCCGCGGCCTCGGAAAAGCCCAGACCCGCTTCCTCGATGGGAAGCAGTGACCGGAGCGAGAGCGACGATGACCGGGGTGTGGAATCCTCTGACAGAAATATCGCAGCCTCTTCTCGTGGACGTCACGATCACACAAGCTCCACGGAGGTCTCTCCCATTTCGTCGCCCGACCGCAACCCCGCACGCGACGGAAAACGCACTTCGCCGGGACAAAACAAAAGCGTCGTGAAAACACCGGTTGACGTGTTGACCGTGTCGTCACCGAACACATCGCAATCCAGTCGAGCTTTATCAACAGAGCTGTTCAAAACCAAGTTACGAGAGTTGTGGGCGCTCGCGTCCGCAGACGCGGCGATGCCGGCGAGGGCGACCGTCGCTGCCGCCGCGATACGAGCGGTGTGCTCGCCGTTTGCGCCCGGGGGGGCGTCCTTCGCCGCCGCCGCAGCCGCCGAGCTCGCAGCGATGGACCTTCACGGTGTCTTGCTGGCGCTTGAAGGTGGCGGTGCCCCTGAGCTTATCAATAGCACTCATGTGCCTTCGCCCTTGCTCAAAACCGGTGTCGTGTTGATGAGCCTGGAGGAGGAACAAGGCGAGTCTGTTGCGTCGCCGGCGCCGGCGTTTGCGTCGCCGCCAACCGCGCCGCCCACCGCTGCGGAGCGCAAGATGAAAGCGGCGGAGGCGGCGGTACGCGCCGCGTCTGCGGCGGCGGATGAAGCAGCCGCGAGGGCGGGGCGCGCTGAGGAAGCCGCTGCAATCGCGTCGACTCCGGGCGCGCTGGCCGTGGTGCACGCGGCGGCGGCCGCCGCCGCCGCTGCGGGCGACGCCGGTGTTTTGATTCGCCTGCTCGCTGTGACGCGCGTGGTTTCTTCGTCGTCGTCCTTCTCGGAAGCGCTCGCAGTTGATGTTTCGGGTGTGGAAATTCCGTCGGACGATCTCGAGGAGCAATTCGATCCTGCGGTCGCCACCGCGAACGGCGACGCCGGGCGTGTTTTGTGTCGTCTTCCCGGAGGCGCTTTGATCTGGGGTGATGCGCGGACGTGGGTGGGGATAGAGTCCGCGAAGGTAGCGGTCACGGAAACATCGGGCCACTCGAAAAAAAACGAAACCTCCAACGATGAGTGGTTGTTTCACCCCGGAGTACCTCCCATTCGACGCCGACGAGCGCTCGCCGCGTGCATGTCATCCACCGGTTTGACTCCGCACGCCGTGCTTGCGTTACTCGCTCAGCTGGGGCCGCCTCCCGAGTTGAACGGAGGCGGAAACAAAACACGAGCGGGCGACAACGAAAACGCAAACCCCGACGGGAAAACCAAAGACGCGTCGAACCGAACCGAAAATCCGTCCGTGAATACGATGAACACGATCAAAAACCGATCAAGCGCATCACGCGTCGGCCGCTCCACCGCGAAGCTGTGGAACGTCGTGCCCAGCGCTCAACGCGGGAAAATGGAACCCCTTGAAGCGTCGTTATTAGGGTCGGGACCGGCGGTCGCCGTGGCGCACGACAGCTTCGTCGAAAATGCGCGGGCGGCGGCAGTTTCCGTGGGGGGAAGCGACGCGCCGTGGTGGGCGCTTGACGAAAACACACGGGGTGTGGGGCGACGGAAAGCGTATGCTTTTGCCCGTAATATGGATGATGACGATGCGTTCGATGACGACGCGGATGTTTCCCCGTCCGGAGCTTGGATGATCCGTGTGGGCAGGGAAAGGAGCAGAGTCTATTCCACCGCTTCGCTGTTACCCAGCGACGCGGTTCAAGTTCGGCTTTTCTCCGCACCCGTGACAACAGTCGCCGCGCAGCTCACTTCCGGTACGCGCGGCGGCTTAATAGCTGCTGGGTCTGCGTCAGGCGCGTTCGCGGTGTGGGACCCATCGGTCGGTACCGCCGCGCGCCCCGCGGTTGGCGAGTGGGGTGCAGAGACTTCCGTTTCCGACACGCGGCGGTTCGCGCACTCTGCGCTCACCGCGCTGTGTTTCCTGTCCGACGCAGGCACGGAAGACGAGTCCTACGAGTCTGGGTTGGCGTGGGGGAAGCAGACGCCGTCGCTGGTGCTCGGTGGGACCAGAGGGGGGGGCGTCGCAGCGTGGGATGTCGTCAAGGGCGCGTGCGTGCTCGCCAACCCGGGGAGCCACGCAGGGGCGGTGACGACGGCAGCAGCGGCGCCCGGTGGCGCGGGTGTCTCGCCAGGCCCTGCCGCAGGTGGTGCGTTTGGCCCTACGATCGCGCTG
>MDSY01027713.1_pt1 | contig 10392 bp, 13 predicted proteins | sample 811131 | NCBI WGS metagenome assembly MDSY01 (sample SAMN05326643, study PRJNA326480) | marine metagenome | isolation source: seawater | place: Atlantic Ocean: South West | collected 2010
CTTAATAATTGTTGGACTATACCTAGTGTAGGGTATAAAACCGTAAAATGGATTTAAAATCTCATTGTGTTACCACAACTTGAAAAATTTAGACGGGGGGCACTTTCTTCATGAATCCGTCTACCTTAAAGTGATTCATGGTCTATAGTGATTAGATCTCTATTGTTCTTTGCCCAGTTGTTTTGGGTCTTTTTTTAGCTTATAGTGAATCAAAATATAACAGTAATAAATCACATGGAAAAGCCCATTATTGCGCCCGAAATGCGCATCTACGATCAACAAGGCCAACGACTCTATTTAAGTCGTGAAGAGCGAGGCGCATTTTTGGAGGCCGCTAACCAAGAATCGCCAGAAGCTGGCCCCTGTTTATCGAAATAGCCGCACAGCAGCCTTGATTAAGCGCCCATCTATAGCTGATAAGCCTACTGCAATAAGCCCCATTCCCACAAAATGAATCCACTCTAGTGTTTCATTCAAAAATAGTGAGCCTAATAATATCGCTGACACCGGAACTAACAAAGTAACCAGCAGTATATTGGTAGCACCTGATGAGCCTAGTATTTTAAAATAGAGCACATAGGCTAAAGCCGTAGAAAACACAGCCAAGGTGAGTATAGACGCCCACGTTGAAAAACTTGGAGTACTTGAGCCAAATAAATCTAACAGCCCATCAACATACCAAGCCACAGGGGCTAACACTAAAAAGGACCCAGTCACTTGGCCTGCTGCAATAACAATGGGTTTAAGTGCCATCGCTTTAAAACGACGCCCAAAAACACTGGCAAAGGCATAGGATAATGCGGCAACCAATATAGCCATTTGAGCAACAAGGTTACCCCGCCCACCTGCATCTACATTAGGCATACCAATCATTACAACGACGCCTAAAAAACCAACAGCAACACCTATTAATTTCATCGGTGTAGCACGCTCATCGGCTAATAATAAACCAACCACCACCACACCAAATAAAGGCGTGGTGGCATTAAGTACAGAAGCCAACCCTGAAGCAATCTGTGTTTGCCCCCAAACAATCAAACTAAAAGGAATGACATTGTTCAGTACACCCATACCAATGAAGGCCAGCCATGTGTTGATACTTTTGGGTGGGCGTAAACCCAAGATTAATGCGATTGTCCAAAGGGTAATGGCTGCTAGCCCTACGCGTAAAGTAACTATAGTAAGAGGAGGTAATTCTGTAACAGCAACGGCAACAAAAAAGAAAGATCCACCCCACAGCACCGACAAGGCAATTAACATAAGCCATTCTCGGGCACCCATGGCGGTATTAATAGATGATGTAGCCATCAACGTCCCTAATTGTTAATGCTGCTATAAAACCCTGATAAGCAGCAGTAACAAGAAAACAGTAATCTAACATTAGAATGGACACCACACCATCAAACTTTTTATCCATTGCGCCAACCCAATACAATAATGCTCACACCCAAAAGCACCACACCTACCCCTACCCAGTCCCATGCAGTTGGCTTTATATCATCAACTACCCTAAGCCAAACCAGCGCCGTAGCCACATAAACGCCACCGTAGGCAGCATACACTCTGCCACTTGCAGCAGGATGGAGTGTTAGTAGCCAAACGAATAGGCATAAACTAGCCACAGCTGGAAGTAGCAACCAGCTGGCGCCACCTTTGCGTAACCACAGGTAAGGCAGGAAGCAACCCACAATTTCTGCTAGTGCTGTTAATACAAAAAGGCTGGTTGTTTTTAAAATCAAAGTAAGTCTCCAGCTTCTATACACTGTATGGTAGAAACCATTACATCATTTAGTGCCTTTAGTGCCATAGATAGGCAATAGTTAGTTTATAGCTAAGTAATAGACAAGTAACAGCGTTGTAATATAACAGTATATTCAGCCATTTCAATATGGTTTAAATGCTTATCACTTGGTGATGGTCATTCGGATTATAGTAGATGCTTAATATAATGCCAGCCATTAGGTGGACTAGAACATGACCAGAACAATCAGTGAAGTAGCTAGAGTTTTGGGTGTCAATGTTGAAACCATACGTTTCTATGAGCGAAAAAGATTGATTACCCAACCTAACAAGCCCATAACTGGATTCCGCCACTACCCAAATAAAACGGTAGATCGTATTCGCTTTATCAAGCGGGCGCAGGGACTAGGGTTCACCTTAGACGAAGTGGCCAATCTACTAAGCCTAGATGACAGGCCTTGTAGCCAAGTACAAGACTTAGCCGAACAAAAGCTTAGTGCCGTTAAAGAAAAGCTGGCTAGTTTACGCCGCTTAGAAGAAGTACTTCAGTCTCTGTTAGCCCTGTGTCACAACAACAATGATGAGAGCTGCTGTCCTATCATCCATTCGCTGCAACCATAAGCAATAATACCAGCCATAAAAAGCTGCTTGACTCCGTACCATGGTACGGCATTTAAACTGGCGCTAATGAGTGAAGCTATAGAAGTGAACTATGTCTCAAAAAATCCCATCGCGGCTATTATGGGTTGCATAACAACCACCACCATAATATTTAACGCCTTATCTTGTACCTCAGCTTCAGCCAAAAGTGGAGGCAATGAGCTATGAGTTTTATAGTTCGGTTGTTAACACGACTGGGAGACAAAACCGGCTCATGCGGTGTACTTATCTCGGCTATGGGCTGCAGTATGTGTTTCCCAGCCGTTGCCAGTTTAGGGGCAGCCCTTGGGCTCGGTTTTCTCAGTCAATGGGAAGGTTTTTTTATTAGCACTTTGCTACCTTTGTTTGCTTGGCTTGCCCTTTTGGTGAATGGGCTTGGTTGGTTCAGTCACAAGCAATGGCATCGCAGTTTGTTAGGTGTCACTGGGCCCACTTTATTGTTAATGTCCCTCTATCCACTTTTCCGATACCAGTGGAGCATCTTCGCAACCTATGTTGCCATTGCATTGATGATAGCTGTATCTATTTGGGATATTTTTTCACCAGCTAATAAGCATTGTCACGATGACACCGTCACAACCACAGTACAAGACTCTTAGGTGACCTACATGAAAACAAAAAAGCAGCAGCATGTGGCTATTATTGGCAGTGGTTCCAGTGCTTTTGCTTGTGCCATCAAAGCGGCAGAAGGTGGTGCCAAGGTCACCATCATAGAAGGTGCACAAGTAATAGGTGGTTGTTGCGTAAATGTAGGTTGTGTACCCTCTAAAATTTTGATTCGGGCGGCGCAACTGGCCCAACAGCAACGCAGTAACCCCTTTGCTGGCCTAGAAAACCATACTCCAAATTTAAGCCGTGCATCGCTGGCGCAGCAACAAACGGCCCTCGTTGAACAATTGCGAGTGGCAAAATATCAAACCATTCTTGAGGCTAATCCAGCCCTCAGCCTGATCAAAGGTTATGCCACATTTAAAGACGCTAATACCTTAACTATTACTAACACCGAAGGCTTTGAACAACAACTCCATGCCGATAAAATTTTGATCTCTACAGGCTCAAAGCCAACTATCCCAACTATTGATGGTCTAGTGGATACCCCTTACTGGACATCTACTGAAGCACTATTTGACAACAAGCTACCCAAACACTTAGCCGTTATTGGTTCATCTGTGGTTGCTCTAGAAATTGCTCAGGCCTATCGTCGCTTGGGCAGTGACGTGACCATATTAGCTCGGCACACTTTACTGTATAGGGAAGACCCATTACTTAGCAAAAAGCTAACGCAGTATTGTGAAAAAGAAGGTATACGCGTATTAAATAATACCCAGGTGGCCCACGTACACCATGATGGTGAGCTATTCCAGCTCGAAACTGATAGTGGTAGCTTAACTTGTGACCAACTGCTTATTAGCACTGGGCGCCATGCCAATACTGCTAAACTCAACCTTGCAGCGGTTGGTATAAAAACCAACCAACACGGCCAAATTATTGTTAATGACCACATGGAGAGCAGTATAACTGGCATCTATGCCGCTGGAGATTGCGCCAATATGCCGCAATTTGTTTATGTAGCTGCGGCCGCCGGCAGTCGCGCTGGCATCAATATGACTGGTGGCCACGCTCAGTTGGATCTGTCGACGATGCCTGCCGTAATCTTTACCGACCCTCAGGTAGCCACTGTTGGCCTAAGCGATGCACAGGCCAGCAGGCTGGGAATTGAAACAGACTACCGCGTGCTTGATATGGAAAATGTACCTCGAGCACTGGCTAACTTTGAAACTGACGGTTTTATTAAACTAGTGGTAGAAAAAACCACTGGCCGATTAATAGGCGCACAAATATTGGCCCATGAAGGCGGTGAAATCATCCAAAGTGCGGCTCTGGCTATCCATCATCGAATGACGGTGACCACACTTGCTGAGCAATTATTTCCCTATCTGACTATGGTAGAGGGATTAAAGCTATGCGCCCAAACATTTACTAAGGATGTTAAGGAGCTATCCTGCTGTGTGGGGTAAATAAATACTGCAATGGCAACCTAAAAATCACGTAAAAGCCGCCCAAAACCGGCAATAGAATCGTTGACACCCGCTAAGCGCATGACATCCCACGCCATAGCTTGGTTGCTAGTGATGACAGTTTTACCTGTCAGTTGTTCTAATCGATCAATGATGTCGATAGACCTAAGGGCACCACAGCTGATAAATATAGTGTCAGCATCTGCCCGGTCTAAACTAATTGCGAATTGCAAAATAGACTCGGGCGTAACTCGCACCATGTCACTGTCTTTTTCTATTTGCAGCCCCTGGATATCCAAAACCTCAAAGCCACTGGCTTCAACATACATTTTTTCTAAACTGTTTATTTCGTCTAAATAGGGCGTTGCAACGACTATTCGTTTGGCCTTCACTGCCTTAAGTGCCCTTAATACGCTAGTGATGATACAGGTCTTGTGTGCTTTTGGTGCGCCTTTATTGAGTTCTGCAAACACCTTACCTTCTCCCACCACGAGGCTACCTGAGGTGCAGGCATAGGTAATCACATCAAGCACTTGTGCAGCCGCACCCAAACCGCTGACAAGCTGAGTTAAACTAGCAATGGTAATGCTATCAGGAATGGCTACTCTGGAAAAATGCAGGCCCACTCCCTCTGGTATAATCTGCAGCATATCATCGGCTACGGTTTGCTCTGTAGCCAACAATACAAAACCAACCTTGCCCCGCCAGTGGCGCCCCTCGTCAAATGTTATATTTAAACCATTAGAAGTCATCATAATGTTCTCCAAAAAAGCATTATAAACCTTGGCAATCCAGCAAATAAGGTAAGCGTTTTTGAGCAGCTTTTACAGTCTCAAGTTTAACTTTTGCGATCAATAAAGTTTCTACCGCACCTGCCCTAGCAACTACTTTCCCTGCTGGCGAACCAATAAAACTGCCACCTAAATAAATTTGTTGATGCTCTTGCCCACAATAATTTGCATATACAAAATAGACACCATTTTCATAGCCACGTGTAGGCATCATTTGCTGCGCAACCCAGCCCCACTGGCTGCCCAAAGCCGTAGGCACCAGTATGATGTCTGCTCCTACAATGGCCAATTCACGCGCCAGTTCAGGAAATTCTGCGTCATAACAAATCAGCATGCCTATATTAAAACCGCGCCAGTTAAACAAACCAATATTATTACCTTTAGTAAAATAAGTAGCTTCAAAACCTGGTGGTAATAACCGTTTGCGATAGTGACCAAGCACCTTACCTTCAGGCCCTATGCATTGGGCTGCATTGTATAGTTTGGTGCCATTAGTACCATCACGCTCGGCAAAACCATAGTAAATAGCAATTTGATACTTTTGTGCCAGCGTGGCTATCATTTTAGCAGCTGGGCCTGCAGACGATTCTGCCAGTTGGTCTACCTGTGAACCAACGTTATAGCCCGAAACAAATAATTCCGGCAAAACCAACAGCTCTACAGCTTGTTGTTTGGCAAGTTTTAACTGTGTTTCTAGCCATTGCATACGTGCATGCCCAGCCATCGTGCTGGCATCAATTTGAGCTACTGCTATATTTAAATGGATATCAGTCATTAGCGGTTAGTCACCAATAACTGGCGTGGGTATTGTGTGAGGTATTCGCAACCGTTTGGCGTTACCACAATAGAGTCCCCAATGCGCCCTGCCGTGACACCATCGATAGAAATACCACCGTCTACCGCAAACGTCATACCCACTTGCAAGATGGTTTTGTCGCCATGTTTAAGCTCTGGAGCTTTTAGGTAAGCTACACCAATAGAGCGCCCTGTGCGGTATCCCGTTTCATAACCACGCTGTTGGTAAACCGCATTAGCGGCGTCAGCGACCTGTTCGGCGGTAACACCTGGTTTTATCACAGCTATGGCAGCTTGCTGAGCATCTATCGCGGCCATTTGTACTTCTGCCGCTTGATCTGTGATTTCACCGATATGAAACATACGATCAAAACCTAATTTATACTGTTTAAACTGAGCCATATTACAAAAACAAAAATACACAGGATCTGCCCGTTGATAAGCACGCACACTGGCCCTTCTATGCACCATAGAGGTATCACTGCCACTTTGTAAAATTTGTAAATTATGGATCATGGGAGATACAAAACGCTCCCAACCGGTGTCTGTTAAAAAGCCTGCAGCTTTTTTGGTGCCTGCGTTAATTACTGCCAAAGCCGACTCGTACTCAGGCACGCCTTCAGCTAAAGATTCATAGGCAGCTTGCATCATAGCACCGGCTATACTGCCCGCTTGAGACATTATTTGTATTTCTAAGGCTGATTTAATAGTGCGTAATTTACCTAATACAGGAGAGATATCATACAGTGGTACCGCAGCAAACTCTTGGTCTAAATAGTTACGCACAATGGCTGGCACAGTGGCCATCTCTAGCCAAATAGACTCAGGCCTAGTAACTACACTGCCACCTAAAGTGCTAGCTAAAATTTTGGCTAAAGCCACTTGCCAACTTTTACTACCAAAATCTTCCCACACTCTAATGTCTTCAACCCATGTCATGGCACCTACCATTTCTGATTCCATTAGGGGAGTGATGACCGTGGGAGCACCTACAGCTGGCACCACCAACATGGTTGGGCGACCAAATTCAATGCCAAGGTAACCCCAAAAGCCTGCCAAATAAGCAATGGAACTTTCGTCAGTAAATAGCCCAAAAGCAATGTTACGTGTTTGCATTTGCAGCTGGAGCGCTGCGGTACGGGATTTAGCTTCGGCTAACATGGCAATATCTCAGATAATAAAAATCTGAGTGTAACTGGATAATCTCATGCTGTATACAGCTAAGCATTAACCCTGCAATAACCCATTAACACGCGCAATGTAGTTGCGCTTAATGTGGCCTAAGGCCATCACATCGTTGTGCTGTGCAGCAACAATCAGCTCTGTGAGTTCAGCTTCTAGAGCCTCCACTTCGCTAGCCCAGAACTTAGGCATTTGCTGGTACCAAACTCGGCTTGTTTGATAATAATAGAGGTCATAGAGTTGTAGCAACGCAGTATTGCTAATAATCTCACAAATAAGCCCATGCAATTGGTGATTTATTTTTGCTAAAACAAGGGCTTGGCCTGTCTCCTTTGGCAATATCTTAGCCTGGGCTAACAACCTGTGCAAACCACTCACCAGTTCTTTGGGCACCGTTGCTACACCCATGTCACCGATCAGCTGCGCAATTGCAAGACGCATAGCGTACACGTCTTGCAATAACTCAAAATTGGCCTCAGTAACAATGGTACCTACACCATTTTTACTCGTCACCAATCCTTCAAACTCTAAGCGCTTAATAGCCTCACGCACTGGCGTTCGGCTACAGCGAAATTCATGCGCTAACTGAGATTCTCTCAGCACTGATAACGGCGCATACTCTAACAAACAAATACGCTCTCGCAGCAGATGGTGAATAGTGTCTATACGTTCTCGGGCAGTAAGATTATCAGGCACAGTAGTCATTAGTACGTTGTTGTCCAAGGTGTTTTTTATAATGGTTCATTAGCCAACTGCTGTTCACCTAGGGCGATATCTGCTGGTGTATTAACGTTGAAAAATGGATTATGGGTTAGCTCGTCAAACGGTACATCTGCAACACCATAAGGCGCAGTAAAGCGATCAACTTTGCGCATATCATCTTCCACTAAGGCTTTGTAGAGGTCATCAAATAAGTTTACCGGCCATAGACCAAACACAGGTTGGGTGCGGCCTTGGTAGCTAGCACAAGCTAGCCTCTGATTTTTTAGCTGCATTGATTCAAGCATGCGTGCAACGTAATCAGTTGGAAAAAAAGGTGTATCGGCTGCCACAGTGATAATGTGCGTGGCATTAGGTTGGTTTTGTTTTACCCAAGCCATAGCAGACACCACACCTGCTAACGGGCCTGCAAAGTCTGGCACTATGTCAGCTTGTATGGGTAAGTTAAATTCAGCAAACCGTTGTGGGTCGCCGTTGGCATTGATGATGACTGTTGCTAATTGGTTTTGAGCTGATTCGATTACATAATCCAAAATTCGCCGGCCACCTAATTGCAACATAGATTTATCACCACCACCCATACGCCGAGCCAAGCCACCAGCAAGAATAATACCTACAACGTCACTAGATTTAATCTGCATTTTTACGCCCTCCCTTTTTGCCACCCATACCTTTTGACTCTGTTGGGGATTCATCTTCAATTTCACTGGCATCTACATCATAAATTAAGCGCTCATAACCAGCCAAGGCCACAAATTTTTTACCTTTGGCCCTACCGATAAGTGTTAAGCCAGACTTACGCGCTAAATCCACACCCCAAGCGGTAAAGCCAGAACGTGAAATCAATATAGGAATACGCATTTGTACGGTTTTTATCACCATCTCAGAGGTAAGGCGACCCGTAGTATAAAAACACTTATCTTCAGGGCTAATATTATGCTTAAACATGTAGCCCGCTATCTTATCAATAGCATTATGACGGCCTACATCTTCCATATACACTAATGGCTGAGCTTGATAACACAACACACAGCCGTGGATAGCTCCTGCTTTTTGGTAGATACTAGGCGTAGTATTTATTTGACGAGAAAGTTGATACAACCAACTGGTATGAAGGCGCGTTTCTGTAGCCAGTTTAATGGTATCAAATTTTTCCATAATGTCGCCAAACACAGTACCTTGGGCACAACCAGACGTACGTACTTTTTTCTTCAACTTGTCTTCGTAGTTAGTTTCGCGCTGAGTACGAACAATGGCTACTTCTAAGTCTTCGTCGTAATCAATACCAGTCACCACATCGTCTGCATGCAGCATGTTTTGATTAAGCAAAAAACCTAACGCCAAGTATTCTGGATGATCACCTAAAGTCATGAGGGTAACTATTTCTTGTTTGTTCAAATACACCGTAAGGCCACGTTCGGTGACTACGTCTACCTCAACCTCTGTACCTGTATGGTCACGCCCGGTCACATGGCTTGTTAGGCTTGGGTTTTCTGGATTAGGGTAAATGAGATAACCCGAAAGGTCTGCCGTTTTCATGGCTTTGTCTCCGCACTTTGAGCTTTAGTTTGCTTGTCTGAATTTATGTTGTGTTGCCCTATGGTTCCCTGCTCTTTCTTGTCTTGCTTGGCGATCCATCGGTCTAGTTTATTAGCAAAGGTCTTACGATCAGTATGATTCATAGCTGAAGGCCCGCCTGTTTGAACACCACTATTACGCAGGGTTTCCATAAAATCACGCATATCTAGCCGCTGGCGTATGGTTTCTTTAGTATACGATTCGCCACGATGGCTAAGGGCTTCAGCACCCTTTTCTACTACTTCTGCGGCTAAAGGGATGTCTGAGGTAATCACTAGGTCGCCAGCCACCACTCGTTTCACAATTTCGTTGTCGGCGACATCAAAACCAGAACCCACCTGCACCATACTAATCACTTTAGAAGGCGGCGTAGTAATGTATTGATTAGCCACTAAAGTGGTGGGAATTTGCGAGCGCTGCGCGGCACGAAATAAGATTTCTTTAATGACACCAGGGCATGCATCGGCGTCAACCCAAATTGGCATATGGAAACGTAAGATAAGTAGCTAATGGTGTATTGTGCATCAATGACAAAGAATTGCCTAGTTCAGATACCTTATGTTTGTCACGATAGTTGGCTGCCTCTAAACCTGAGTATTCCAAACTGATACGCACCCAGTTTAATAGACACTCTAATTGGTTACAATGTAACGCAATGGGAGTCCAAGATGGCTGTGCTAAGGCCTATGGAGCCACCCACTTGTTTGTTGCTTGATGTGTAGGTTTCTGTGTCTTGCAAAGACTGTATTGTTAAGTCTCCACCTACCGTTGCATTGATGGTATTGGCGCTCACTTGGCTGCCAATAATTTGGGTATCACGTAAGCGCACTTAAATCAGCACCTACTTCTGCGTAATATCCTGCGGTACATTCCAAGGCAATAATGCCTCTATTTTTTCTAACGTATCC
>MDSY01062463.1_pt1 | contig 10392 bp, 9 predicted proteins | sample 811131 | NCBI WGS metagenome assembly MDSY01 (sample SAMN05326643, study PRJNA326480) | marine metagenome | isolation source: seawater | place: Atlantic Ocean: South West | collected 2010
GCAGGTAATTCGATATGTTCCGAAGTACTCCCTAACACAAATTCTCCAGGGTGTAGGATAAAAGGAGTGTTTTCATCAATTTGCACGACTTCTGTGAGATCTTCTAAGCTATCCCTTACATCTATGTATGGCCTTAGAGAATTACTGAATACTAATACTTTGTTGTCAAAGTGCAGATCTACACTTGCAGGCTGCACATCATCTTCGTCAAGGGGAGTGATTACTATGTCTCCCCTTTTAATACATTCAAGTATTGTTTTGTCGCTTAAAACACTCATTTCCTATCCTTTGTTAAGTCTAGCCTTTAAAATCTACTCGTCCATTGATTAGGGCTCTGGACATTACATATTTGTGGATTTCAGAAGTACCGCCTCCAATTCTCGCATGTCTGAGTAGTCTGAACCAATGGGATATTGGCATGTCTAGAGTCTCTCCTAATCCGCCAAATATTTGCATAATCTTATCAATGCTCCGTGAACCCCATTCACCCGCACAGTATTTTATCATCGATGCTTCTACACGTACGTCTTTACCTTCATCTGCCTGTATGGCTGTTTCTCTGACTAAAGCCCTTAGACTCATAATGTCTATGTAAGCGTCAGATAACATCCATTGTATGGCTTGCCTATCTGATATCGGACTTCCATAAGTAACTCGTTCATTTGCCCAAGCGATTGCCATTTCAAGAGCTCTCGTGAGAATGCCTGTGGCCATAGATCCTCTCAAAAGTCTGTCATGGTGAACAAGCCATTTTTGACCAAGGTTGAAACCTTGACCTATTTCTCCCAACACTTTTGTTTGAGGGACACGAACTTCGTCTAGGTTTACATAAAACTGTTGTGACTTTGTAGGTGTTATCCATATTCGGATAGGTTCAAATGATAAGCCCTCCGATGGGTTGTCCACAATGAACATTGTGATCCCACCTCTCTGACGTTTAGTGTCGTCTGTCACTGCTTGCACTAGTAGGAAGTCAGCTGAAGCTGCCCCTGATATGTACATTTTAGTCCCTGTTAAGACCCAATCATCCCCATCTCTCACCGCTTTTGTTTGCATCATGCCACCAGGATCTGATCCTGCTTGAGGCTCGGTTTGACAAAACGCGTAATTCAATTTTCCGTCTATAGAAGGAATAAGATACTGTTCTTCTTGGTCTGGAGTACAAGAGTCAATCATCATCATCGGCACTGGAGAGGTAGGAATTTGAACAATACTTCGGTGTATTTCTTCATCCATTACTACGTGGCCTAAAGCTCCCATCCCACCGCCACCATACTTTTCTGGTACAAATAGGGTGTATATACCTGTATCTTTTGATATTTGTTCTAGGTGGTCCCATTTTTCTTGAGGTAAGGTGCCTACTATTCCTAAGACAGTCTCTGCTATACCTTTAGGACCCGTGTCGTCATTTTCTTGAGGGGGATTGGATAGATATTCAGATTCGAGAGGGATGCACTCGTTTTCAACAATGTTTCGTATGGTTAATTTAAGAGCTTCTAATTCCTCAGGAAGTTTGGTGTCAGGCATGGATCCTCTCTTTTCTGATAGATTAGGCTTCTAATTGTGGACCGATATAGTCGGTTGATGATTAATGAAAAGGACACACAAACAGGAAAGCAGATTTTGCGTAAGTTGAGCCCTCGGAGTCGGTGATATCACGTGTGTATTTTGAAGATGCTTCTGTAGAATCATCAAGAGCACCCGTTATTGAACCGAATATAGATACCCCCATTGAAAGGGTAAGTATAAAACCGGTACAGATAGCTACCAACCGAATTTTCATAGTTCTTTGAATCCTAATTCTTACTACAACGTATTTATATTTGTGCTGTAATTGTATAACGTTGTAAAATATTTATCTAGCTAGCCTAGTGCCTATGTAGATGTCAAATGAGGCACGTTAAGTTAAGAGTAGATAGAATGCAATTAAGAAATATACCTAGTGTGGAATCTGTAATAAAAACTCCGGAGTTGGATGCATTGTCTTTAGAATATCCGAGAGAATGGATTATAGATGTCATCAGAGAGAAAATATCTGATAATCGTGAAGATGTGCTTGTAGGTAAAGATGTTAAAGATGCTCAAGCTATTTCGCGTGAAGTTGAAAAACATATACAAAAATTAATAGTGTCAAAACCTAAAGAAGTGATAAATGCCACGGGCGTAATTATTCACACCAATTTAGGAAGGGCACCTTTAAGCTCGGCAAGTGTCAAAGCAGCTGTTAACTGCGCAGCTGGTTATAGCGATTTGGAATTGGATCTGGAGACTGGAAAGAGAGGAGGGAGGCTTGGCACTATTAAGTCTTTACTGACTCAATTAACAGGTGCAGAAGATGCTTTAGTAGTTAATAACAATGCTGCTGCATTGCTTCTGGCGTTGTCTGCACTATGTATTGGGAAAGAAGTCATTGTCCCACGTAGTGAAGCTATTGAAATTGGAGGAGGTTTCCGTATTCCAGACGTACTAGTTCAGAGTGGAGCGAAATTAGTAGACATAGGAACCACCAACAGAACGTATATTCAGGATTACAAAAATGCTATCACGGAAGATACAGGGGCATTTCTAAAGGCGCACTCCAGTAATTTCGTAATAAGTGGGTTCATTCATGAGGTGGCTGTATCTGAGTTATCTGCATTGGGCCGAGAATTTGAGGTGCCGGTAATGCATGATGTGGGAAGTGGAGCATTTATAGATACTAGGAAATATGGTCTTGCCTATGAGCCTACTCCACAGAGTAGTGTGTCTGAAGGCGCAGACCTCGTTTTCTTCTCAGGAGATAAATTGTTGGGAGGGCCGCAGGCAGGAATCATAGTCGGCAAGTCAAAATACATATCCATTTTGGAAAGACATCCTATGATGAGAGCTATCCGCATGGATAAGATTAACCTGGCTGCACTGTCAGCAACTTTAGGGCATTACGTGAAAAATGAAGCTGAATCCGAGATTCCTGTGTGGAGAATGATATCAGCAGATCAAGAAGTTTTATTGAATAGATTAAATATTTGGAAAGATATTAATCATGATAACTTGGAAATTATCCCTTCGGAGTCAGCAATAGGAGGCGGCAGTCTTCCAGGGGAAACTATTCCGACTCATGTCCTGCGAATTAATACCGATAAAATGTCCCTGAATGCTATGCAAATCCAGACACGATTAAGGCAATGTGATGTACCAATAATAGTTAGGATAGAAGATGAAGATGTGATTATTGATCCTAGAACTGTGTTGCCAGAAAATGACGGACACATAAGTCTGGCATTAAAATCTATTATCAACTAGTATTTGTATTTATGTTGCATAAACTCAATGGGAGCAAGGATATTTCGTGAAAGATTACGTGATTGTACACACTCCGGGGCAGAGTTCATGGCATTGGAGCAAAATTTGGGCTTTGATGACCTCACCGAAGACTCATCCTCCTGCCCTTTTTAAGAGAACTGTGAACGTCCACCTGGTGGATCTTCCGGGGCACGGGTCTAATGACCATGGTGACACCGGTGAGATCCTCAGAGAAGAATGTGTGTTTGAGATAGAGAAAACCGTCGAAAGCAATAAGTTGCGGGATTACGTATTAGTGGCCCATGGTTTCTCCGCCAGCTTAGTGATGGAAAGTTTGTCTTCCTTAGAGACAGCGCCATCTAAAATAGTTCTTATAAGCGGGGTTGTTACTTCCGAAGGTAAAAGCTTGCTATCATTGTTGCCTTTTAGATCTAGAAATTTGTTTCGGTCAGCAAACCTGAAAGCCAAACTGTTTAGGAAGCCAGCAAAATTGTCTCCTGGAACTATAAGAAATTATGTCTGTAATGGAATGGACCCTATGGATATTATTCAAAATTTAGGGTTTTATGAATCCCTTCCATCAGGAATGCTGGAACAAAAATCATCTCCTTTTAAAATACCAGAAAACATGTCTGTCATATATGTGAAATTAAGTCAAGATAAAATTTTACCTCCTTCCGTTCAACAACAAATTGCTAACGATATAGGAGCCTCTCAAATAATAGACATGGAGGCGTGTCATCAAGTTTCTTTGCAGAGACCTGCAGAATTAGCAGAACTTTTGTTGAGTGTCTAAAGCGGAATGTTTTCCCAATAAGTATAACCAAGTGTAATAAGGATGTTATGAAATTTGTCCTTAGACATATGACGGGTCAAGATATAGAAGAAGTAGTATGCATAGAGAAAGATGCTTTTTATCCACTAAATATTGGTACTTCATTTACGATTCAATTAAGAAACAAATACTCTAGATATTTGGTGATAGAGAAAGCTTCTATTTTTGAGAAGTCATCGAGATCAAGCAAAGCTATACGTTTGTTTGGTATAATAAGGAACTTATTCCATAAGTCTCTTTCCGAGGATAAGATCATAGTAGGATATGTAGGTATATGGTTCCAGGGTAACGAAGGCCATATATCAGAGATCGCGGTGAAAGAAGGGTTTAGAGGACAGGGCTTAGGGGAATTGTTATTGATAGGAGCAATACGCGTATCGATTAGTAACGGATTACATATTATGGGTCTAGAGGTTAGAGCTTCCAATTTACAAGCTCAGAGGTTGTATCAGAAATACTACTTTCAAGAAAGTGGTATTCGTAAAGGATATTACTCTAATGACAGAGAGGATGCAGTTATTATGACCACAGGATTGATCCACAGTGATGATTATCAAAGCAAGTTTATACAAAGACAAAAACAATACTTAGATTCAGGGAAAGAACTCAATCTACATATATGAGTAATATATATGAGTAACATAATTTAATTTAGTTGGTATTTATGGTAGTTATAGGTCTTACAGGAGGAATAGCCACTGGGAAAAGCGAAGCTTCTAGGATCCTTCAAGAATTGGGCGCAGAAATCATTAACGCTGATTTGATAGGGCATGAGGCTTACAGGCAAGGATCGGTAGGATGGGAAAGTGTAGTTCAGGCTTTTGGTAAAGGAATACTAGATGAAAGCAATGAGATAGATAGGTCTAAATTAGGAGCTATCGTATTTTCAGACGAATCAGAATTGCAAAAACTTAATGAAATAATGCATCCAATCATGGAAAAAATAGTCGAACAGAATATTTTGGACTGTCAAGACTCAGGGAGTGAAGTCGTGGTGGTAGAAGCGGCGTTGATGTTTGAGGCTGGTTGGAACAAACTGGTTGATACTGTTTGGACTACAGATGCTCCTGAAGAAACAGTGATCTCTAGATTGGAACTACGGAATGGATTCAGCCGTACTGAATCGCAAAAACGGATCTCTTCTCAAATGGATAGAGAAGATAGGTTATCCAGGTCGGACGTAATTTTATCAAACACGGGTGACCTAAACGCTTTCAAAAATGTTATATTAAGTGCTTGGTTAGAACTAAACTAAAAGGTAAGGATGATAAGAAATGGTAGATGGAACAAATTCACAGCCTAAAGAATACGCGATTGAAGAATTTCTGGTAAAAGAAAAACCGTACTACAAGCCAGTCGGTGATGAGGAAGATTTATTTAATGCGGCATATAATCAGCATATACCGTTGCTTCTAAAAGGACCTACGGGTTGTGGGAAAACTAGATTCGTAGAGTACATGGCTTGGAAGCTTGGTAGGCCTATGACTGTAGTAAAGAAGAACGGAGCACAAAGTAAGGGCAGTGATGATACTAAACAGATTCCATTGGTAACAATAGCATGTCACGAGGACCTAACAGCGAGTGACCTGGTTGGTAGGTATTTACTGGATGCTGAAGGTACAAAATGGATTGATGGGCCAATGACCAGAGCTGTTAAAAATGGAGCGATACTATATTTAGACGAAGTAGTAGAAGCTAGAAAAGACACCACTGTTTTAATACATCCCCTCACAGACCATCGTAGAGTTTTACCTGTAGAAAAAACAGGTACCATCATCGAAGCAGATGATCGGTTCCTGTTGTGTATTTCCTATAACCCTCATTATCAGAGTGCTCTAAAAGACATTAAACAGAGCACAAGGCAAAGATTCATTTCTGTTGAATTTGATTACCCGCCAGTAGATGTAGAGGCGGAGATTGTGTTTCAAGAAAGTGGATGTACTGAAGATGAAGCAATGTCTTTGGCTAGATTGGGAGAAAAAATAAGACATCTTAGGGATAGTGGATTACAAGAAGGCGCAAGTACTAGGCTTCTGATATATGCTGGTCGTTTGATAAAAGAAGGTATAGCTGCTAGGCGAGCATGCCAAGTAGCCATAGTTTGGACGTTGACTGATGAACCAGAGCTCCAGAGGAGTATAGAAGAAGTAGTTTCTTCGATATTTGAGTAAATAAATGAATTTTTCGGTTATCGGCCTGAAAGAAGTATTATCTCAGCGGCCAGTCATTGAAGAGATAGATAGTGGGGAATATATGCCTGCTGCGGTCATGGTGCTTGTTTACAAGAAAGACAGTGAATACTGTGTTCTTCTTAACAAGAGGTCAGAATTAGTGGAACATCACAAAGGAGAAATGTCATTTCCTGGAGGTGCTAAAGACCCAGAAGATGGTGTGTTCATTAATACAGCCTTAAGAGAAACCGAAGAAGAGATGGGAATCAAGATTCAAGACATCATGATATTGGGTCAACTAGATGACGTAATAACCAGAAGTAATTTTGTTGTCAAAGTTTTTGTAGGAACTATAGATTATCCATATGAATTCAACCCTAGTGATATTGAAATTGCTGAAGTAGTAGAAATTCCTATTACGGAATTACTCGCAGTTAAGAATCAGTATGTCGAAACCAGATGGGATGGGATGGAATCCATCGATAGTATTTCATATGGATATGATCGTTATTTGATATATGGTGCCACAGCTACGATATTATCCCAGTTTTTAGACGTCATTTCTAATAATTTTAGTTTGGAGGTACAGGTAAATTGAGTGCAGAGGATTGGAAAGAGTTAGAATCTTCCTTGAAGACTTTACCTGGTTCTGTGGGTGATGCGTATGAAGATTCCAAGGCTTTGATGAGTGAGATTTTTAGTGATGATGAATTGTTGTTGTGGGGTAAAGAAGGATTAGCAATTGGTACACAGACTGTGAGGTCCTGGGAAGCTGCGATTGAATATTTCAACGTAAGTGCTATGGTAGTTAAATCCTTAGCGTTCCCTTCATTTATGCAATGGGCTAGATGTGGGACCCATCTGTCTCAAGATGCACCATCATTAGCATCAGCTTTCTTTTCTGTAAGCCCTTCCATCGTAACTAATTTAAGACCTCAATACATTCCTAGATGGGTCGGATTAGGAAGAGGATTATACAAAGGCACTTGGAAATCGGGGAACCTTGCCAGTAAATTTTTTGAATGTAGCCCTGATCTAGTCAGGAATTTGCCCTTTTGGGATGTAGAGATATTTGCCTCCCTGTTGGAATCTATTTCTAGTAAATCCTATGAAGTGGCAGCTGACTGTTTAGATTTAGGTACAACTGTACTACCAGCTATGGGTAGAGAGCGAGAAGTCTTTCTATCCATGTTACGATCATTGACAGACACGAGTTGGAGAGAAGTTAAGAGTTGCCTTGAAGTTGTTCCTAAGGTAGCAAGAGATGTGGAAGATACCCAGATAGGGAGATTTCTAAAATTAGGAGAAAAACTCGCTAAATCAGGAATGAAAGATACTTCACGATTTATGGCTGATGGTACTCAGGCTTTGAGTGGTTTGCAACCAAACACACATGGGAAAATTTTGGATTTATGTGATGCATTGTTGGAAGTAGAGTATGATGCGGTGCAACCGTTCCTGAAAAGCTTAGAAACAGTGTTGGCTGGAATTACTATCATTCAATTGGACCAATGGTTTGAAACGGGTTTGAGTTTGATCAAAGAGAACAAAGAGGCAGGGTTAGCATTCTTTAAGATTGAATCAAACACATCTGAGGCAGTTTTAAAAACATTATCATCTAGCATAGACTTAGATGTGATTAAAGGCATAATCAAACTTTATTGCACCGCATTAACAGGTCAAGATATTGAGATTAGTAATAGCCAGGAACTTGTTGATAAAGGTATAGGTTGGGTGGATGAAAGTTGGGCATCTACAGACGGCACACAAGTGTTTTTGCCATCGGTAGTAGATCAATACGATGATAAACAGTCAAACTTTTCTTGGTTCAAAGTTATCGCTACTCATCAAGTCGGTAGATTGGAATTTGGTAGTTTTGAGTTTCAATTTGACAAAGAATCAAACGTATTCTCGAATCGCAGGATAGATGCAGAAAAAGCTCAAGCCGAGAAGCTATATCAATTAGGCCAACCTGATGAGGTAGGCAATGTAAGAACCTACACGGATATAGGGAAATTCTTGAATCTCTTTGATGAGACCAAATTAGCCTTTGATATTTTCACGGTTTTGGAAGATTGTAGATTAGATTACCTGATCAAAACATTTTATCCAGGAATTAAGAACGCAACAAAACAGATTCAAGACGATGCAATACTGAAACGTCCTGAAATAATGGAACTTCCATTGAAAGAAGCTATGGTTGAATTATTGATACGGTTCAGTTTGGGGCAATTTAATGAAGTTAAAGTTCCAGAAGGATACGAGGATGTGGTCGAGACATTGGCAAACCTGGTACACACTCTAGGAAATGCCGAGTCAAACATAGAAGATTCTGCAGAAGCTACCATCAGAGCTTATGAACTTATCTCTAAAGTGATTAATGAAACCAAACCAGAAGATGATTGGGAAGATGAAGACCTTGAAGATCAATTAGAAGATTTTGATGAAGATGAATATGAATCTTTAGTTGAAAAAATGCAACAGTCAATGGAAATGAGCGGAGAAGACGGCGAAGGTGATCCGTATGATTCACCCTCTCCTGTTGAATACAGGGGTGATTTTAAACCAGAAATGGTTCAGCTTATATCTAAATTACAGAGTGACGCATCTGAGTCGGGTGAAAATCAACCTTTGTCTCAAGAAGAATTGGAACAACTGCTTCAAGAAACTGATGAATTGGAGTTGGATGCTGAACAAGGTGAAATTGATGCAGGAATGTTTGCTGCATGGGTTGAAAATATTATGAAAGAGGCTGGTATGCCTCCCCCAGAAGGAGAGCCTGGAGATGGGCAAGCCCCAGTGATGTCTGGAGGCGAGGAAGAAGGTGAACTTGAAGCACAAGAACCCAAGACTTATGCGTATGATGAATGGGATTTCCGAGCGGATGACTACAAACCTAGATGGTGCATAGTCAAAGAAAAGACATTAGAAGAAGGCGAACAATCGTTTTATACTGAAGCGTTAAATAATTACTCAGGCTTGTTGGCGCATATTAAACGGCAGTTTGAATTGATAATGCCGGAGACCTGGAGAAAAACTTATCGTCTGGTTGACGGGGAAGACATTGACCTTAACGCCGCTTTGGAAGCGATATCTGACTTGAGGATGGGTGTTCCTCCAGATGACAAGATATATTGGAGACGTAATAAGGTAGAAAGGGATGTAGCAGCAGTGTTTTTATTGGACATGAGCGCATCTACAGCTGAAGCTATTGATGAAGGTAGACAGAATTCAGACGACACAGACGCTCCAGATGATCCTGTTGAATATATGGTATGGCTCAGAAGAAGAAGGGAAGGACTAACACGTAGGAATTACAAAAGGATCATAGATCTAGAGAAAGAAAGTACTGCTTTAATTATACAAGCGATAGAGTCTATAGGAGACCAGTATGGGATATATGGCTTTTCTGGCTACGGAAGGGAGAATGTAGAATTCTACGTTATTAAAGATATAGATGAACCATTCAACGATAAAATTAAGCGCAGGATAGACAAAATAACTCCACTACATGCAACTAGAATGGGGGCATCAATCAGGCATGCCATCACAAAACTAGAAAATAAAGATGCCACCACCAAAATCATGTTTTTGATAAGCGATGGTAGACCGCAGGATAGAGGTTATAGCAGAGAAGGTGTCGAAAAAGAATACGCCGTACATGATACTCATCAGGCCTTAATAGAGGCTCGGAGGAAGAATATCATACCTTTCTGTCTAACTGTGGATAAGGCAGGTCACGATTATCTTAAAGAGATGTGTGGCGACATGGGATATGAGGTTTTGGATAATATATGGTCTCTTCCTGAACGATTGCCGATGGTTTATCGCAATTTAACGAAGTAGTTTTGCCAGTTCTATAAGTGAAGTGTTAGCGGCTCTGCGTTTTATAGTTATGCTTCTTGCAGGAACATTTGTTGTTATCTCTGAAGTACCACCTACGCCTGCGATTGATATGTAGAGGTTCGCCGACTGTATGGTTGTGCTTTCATTGGGTTCAGTTTCACCGATTATTCCTATCCCTATATCAGACATCATCTCTTTTCTGATTGATTCAGCCATGTCTGTAGCGGTTTGTTGACTTATACTTCTGTTATTCTGGTA
>MDSY01108399.1_pt1 | contig 10392 bp, 11 predicted proteins | sample 811131 | NCBI WGS metagenome assembly MDSY01 (sample SAMN05326643, study PRJNA326480) | marine metagenome | isolation source: seawater | place: Atlantic Ocean: South West | collected 2010
ATTATTGAACTTTCACTTCTCAAATAAAAAACTTGTAACTGTTACAGCTGTTAGACCCCCAGCTAGATTCGGGGAGATAGTATTGAAAAAAAATTATGTAAAACAATTTAAAGAAAAACCCCAAGTTACAAAAGGGTGGATAAATGGAGGTTTTTTTGTAGCGAAAAGCAAGTTTTTAAAATTTATTAGAAATGATAAAGAAATTTTAGAAAAAATGCCCTTAGAAAAGGCCTCAAGATACAAGCAGCTCACTGCTTTTAGACACCATGGTTTTTGGAAATGCATGGATACACCCCGAGACAAAGATGTTTTGGACGAAATGTTAAAAATCAAAAAGACTAAATGAAAATTTTTTTAACTGGCGGAACTGGTTTTATTGGAAAAAAATTTATTCAGGAGGCATTAAAAAAAAATCATGTTATTTATGCTGTAACTAGAAGAAAATTTAAAAAAAAACAACGAAATCTATATTGGTTAAAAGGAAGTCTAGATAAGCAAGCTTGGTCAAAATATTTAAAGAGGTCTGATGTTTTAGTTCATATGGCTGCCGCAGGGGTCAATAGTAAAGTTTCTTTAAAAGAAGCTAAAAATATAAATGTTATAAAGCCTTTTAAATTACTAATAAATGCATTGAATTCTAATTGTAATAAATGGTTAATTATTGGGTCTGCATCCGAATATGGAATACAAGCAAAAAAAAATAAAAAATTAAGCAATAAAACAATTGAACTACCCGAAACTATATATGAAAAAACAAAATACTCTTTTAGCTTTTTATGTTTATATTTATCCAAACAGTACAATACAAAGTGCAGAATTTTAAGACTATTTAATATTTATGGAGAAGGTGAGAATAAAAAGAGATTGTGGCCGTCAATAAAAAAAGCGGCTGAAAAAAACTTAAATCTAAAAATGACAGACGGAAAAGAATTAAGAGACTTTATGAGCGTAGAAGAAGCAGCAAAAAAAATATTGCATGCCTGTAATTTTAAAATTAGAAATAAGTCTTTTCCTCAAATTTGGCATTTAGCAAGCGGTAAACCTATTAGTGTTAAAAAATTTGCATTAAACTTATGGAAAAAATACAATGCAAAAGGAAAAATTTTTTTCGGTAAAATAGACACAAAATCAAATAAAAACTATATTTCTGAAAAAAATTCAATCTGGTTTTAAGATATTATGATTAAGAAAAAGCGAACAGCAATAATATTATGCGGTGGAAAAGGTACTAGACTAGGAGCTCTATCTAAAAAGATGCCTAAAACTTTAGTCAAAATTCAGGATAAGGAAATACTTTGGTTTATAATTAATACTTTAAAAATGAACAACTTTAACCATTTCATTTTACCGGTTGGTTATAAAGGTAAAAAAATAAAAGAATTTATTGAAAAAAATTTTAAAGATGACGAAGAAATTGATATTTTTGAAACTGGTTTAAATTCATCTATATCGTCAAGAATTTTTAAAATTAAAAAATATATTAAATCAAATGATTTTTTGCTATTAAATGGTGACGCCATATTTAATTTTAATATTGATAAAATATATAAAGATCATGTAAAAAAAAAAATAAAGATGACTTTTATATCTTTTAAATTTCAGGCTGATTTTGGAACAGTTAGTATTAGTAATAAAAAAATAACTGGTTTTCAAAGAAATTTTAGTTTTGATTATGTTGGTGCTGAAGACAAAAAAAATTTAAAATCATATGTTTATAGTGGAATATCTTTAATGAATAAAAAGTTATTATCTACTAATTTCAAAAATTATGAAAATTTTGAAAAAAAACTTTATCCAAAGGTAATTAAAAAATATAAATGTGATATAAAGACACCTCAAGGATTCTTTGTTTCAATTGATAACATGAAAGATATATATAAAACTAATTTAAAAAATCATGAAATCTCAAAGTATATAGCTGTGAGCAAAATAAAGAAAAATATTAAAAATTTTCAAAAATTAAAATGATTGAAAAAAAATTTTGGAATGGAAAGAGGATACTAGTTACCGGCCATACCGGCTTTAAAGGGGGTTGGCTATCATTATGGTTAAATTTTCTTGGCGCTGAGATTGCAGGATATTCTTTGAGTCCCATAACAAAAAAAAATTTTTTTGATAAAACAAAAATTAAAAAAATTTTTACAAAAGATGTTAGAAAAAATATACAAAATTTAAAAGATTTATCTAAATGCATTCACTCTTTTAAACCGGAGATTATATTTCATTTAGCTGCACAACCACAAGTGCTAGAAAGTTATGTGCAGCCTTTAAATACTATTAAAACAAATATAATTGGAACAGCAAATTTATTAGAAATTGTTAGAAAATTAAAATATGTAAAAGCTGTAGTAGTTATAACTACTGACAAAGTATACAGAAACGCAAATGAGAATATTAAATTTAAGGAAAATTCAGCTTTAGGTGGAGATGACATTTATAGCTCCAGCAAAGCATCTGCAGACATCTTAACTTACAGCTACAATAAATCTTTTTTTGATAAAAGAACAAGTCTAGCCAGTGTAAGAGCTGGAAACTGTATAGGAGGTGGAGACTGGACAAAATTTAGAATATTAACTGACTCTATTAATTCATTTGAGTCCAATAAAGTTTTAAAACTAAGAAATCCAAAATATCAAAGACCATGGCAACATGTTTTAGAGCCCATTGCAGGATATTTAATACTTGCAAAAAAATTATATTCAAAAGATGGATCAAAATTTTCTGGAGCTTGGAATTTTGGTCCAAACAGCAAAAAACATTTAAATGTTTATCAATTTGCAAAGTTATTAAAAAAAAAAATGAGATCTAAGTCAAAAATAAAATTATTTAAATCAAAAGATAATAAAGAAAAACACTCTTTAGATCTTAACAGTCAAAAAGCTAAAAAATTTCTTAAATGGAAACCTTTATTAAGAATTGAAAAAACACTTTCTCTCACTGCTGCATGGTATTTAGCCAGTGAGAAAAAACAAGACATGATGAAATTTACTTTAAATCAAATAAAAATATATTCTGATTTAATTAATAAGCACAAATAAAAATGAAGTGTAGAAATTGTAGAAATTCTTTTTTTGATATGATTACCAAAATTGGTGAACAACCTATAAGCAGTATTTTTTTGCCCAAAAAAAAAAAATTAAAAAATTTTTCTTTAAATCTCTTCGAGTGCAAAAAATGTAAATTGATACAACTCTCGAAAATACCTGGTTTAACAGATATGTATGGGGCGCATTATGGTTATAAAACTTCAATCAGTGGTTTAATGATTAAACACCTAAAAAAGAAATTTAATTATGTAAGAAAATATTTAATTTCAAAAAAAAATAAAAATATTTTAGATATTGGTTCTAACGACGGCACCTTTTTAAATTTTTTTGAAAAAATTAAAAATATGAAATTAACAGGTATAGATCCTTCCTCTATAGCTTTTTCAAAATTATATATTAAAAAAATTAAAGTTATTAATGACTTTTTTAATCAAGATTCGATAAAAAAATATTTTAAAAATAAAAAATTTTCAGTAATTACATCTTTTGCGATGTTCTATGATGTAGAGGACCCTAATTCTTTTTGTAGCAATATTTATAAACTTTTAGATAAAAATGGAATATGGATAGTAGAATTTTCTTATTTTCCTCTTTTACTTAAAAACCTTACATACGATCAAATTTGTCACGAGCATGTAATGTATTACACATTAAATACTTTTAATAATATTATAAAAAACAATAATTTAAAAATAATTGACTTTTCTCTAAATGAAATTAATGGTGGAAGTATTGAAGTTATTTGCTCAAAGAGCAACTCTAAATTAAAGACAAATAAAAAAAAATTAACCAAAACTATATTTGAAGAGAAAAAAATTTCAAAAAGCCAATATGATAAGTTTAATTTGAGAATTCAAAGTAGTAAAAAAAATATTCAACTATTTTTAGGCAACATAAAAAAATCAGAAATTATAGGTTACGGCGCTTCTACGAAAGGAAATGTGATACTAAATTATTGTGGAATTACACAAAAAAATCTTTCTTATATTTGTGATGCAAATCCATCAAAGTTAAAAAAACTTACTCCTGGTAGCAATATTTCAATAATATCAAAAGAAAAAATGAGAAAAATTAACCCAAAATATCTTTTGGTTTTAATTTGGTCTTTTAGGTCTGAAGTAATTTCTCAAGAGAAAAAATTTATTATGAAAGGTGGAAAATTATTATTTCCATTACCTAATTTTCATGTTGTTGATAAAGATAATTTTAGAAATTATCTTGAAAAAGATTTCAATGATACCTTATCTTATTGATTAAATGAAATTATCAATTTGTATTCCAACTTATAATAGAAAAGATAAAATACCTAATTGCTTAAATTCAATTTATTTAGCAAGTAAAAATTCAAACTTAGAATTTGATGTTTGTATTTCAGATAACGGATCTGATTATGATTTATTCACTGTTATAAAAGAATTCGATAAAAAATTAAATATCAAGATTAATCAAAATAAATTCAATCAAGGTTATATGTCCAATCTGTTGAAGACAATATCACTTTCAGAGAGTGAGTTTGTTTGGGCAATTGGTGATGATGATTTACTAATGCCTAATTCTTTAAAAAAAATTGAGAAAATATTTTATGAAAATAATGATGTAGATTTTTTTTTCTTAAATTCTTACAGTTTGGACTATAAGTATTTAGCGAATTTTCCTACACCATTCGATACTAAAAATTTGCCAAAAAATATGGAATTTAAATTAGGAAATAAAAAAGATAGCCACCAACTTAAATTCTGGGAATTAATTGATTACAATATTTCGTTTGATTTTTTAATAGGTAATTTCTTAAATGTTTTTAATAGAAAAATGTGGAAAGATAACCTTCATCATCTTGATCAGGATCTTGTTAGAGATACTAGAACATGGTCTAATTTTGATAACACCGTAGGACATACAAAAATTTACGCTAATGCATTTAAAAACTCCAAAGCTTATTATTGTGCAGAGGGTTTTACAGTTAATTGCCTTGGAGTAAGAGAATGGAAAGATTTGTATCCTTTTATAGAAATAGTTAGGTTGCCTGAAGTTTTAGATTATTATAGAAAAAATGGTCTTAGTTTTAAAAGTTATATTATAAACAAGAATTATGCATTAAGAAATTTTTTTAACTATATGCTTAAAATTATATTTCTTGGAAAGAATGGAGGACTTCAATATTTAAATATTTATAGACACGTATTCTTAAATTTAATTTATCCAAATGTATATCTATCTTTAGTATATTTTATTTACAGGAAAATTAGGAATTTATTTAAGCATTAATTAAATGAAAAAAAAAAATATTTATAACAAAGGTCTTATAATAGGACCTTCAGGTATTGGAGCTGTACATTTGAGAGAGTTTATTAGAAATGGCATTAATGAAATCGCCTTTATTGGAAAATCAAATTCCAAAAAAAGATCTTTTAATATTAATTTAGATAAATCAAAAGAAATAAAAATTATAAACTTAGAAAATATTAGGAATGTTAAAAAGTTTAAGCCTGACATAACCAGTATCTGCTCCCCTTTTAAAGAACATTTAAGTCATATAATGAAATGTAAAAATCTTTCGAAATTTTTAATTGTTGAAAAACCTTTTTTATGGTCGGCAAAACATCTAAAGGATTATAAAAATTTTGATATTTCGAAAAATTTATTGATTAAATCAAAAGGTAAAATAGCTGTGAATTTACCAATGGTAAGCCTGGCAAATCAATTAATTCTTAAAAAAGAAACACCGCAAAAATTGAAATCTTTCAAATTTTGTTATTTTACAAAAGGTACTCAAATAAAAAAAAATATAGCTGTAGATTTATTGCCACATGCCTTGTCTTTTCTCTTCACTCTCTACAATAAAAAAAATTATAATGTTAAGATAATAAATTTAGTTGAAAAAAAAAATAATTGGTCCTGTAGAGTAAAAATTGATGAAATACTATGTATTTTTAAATTTACACAAGACAAATCAGCTAAAGAAAGCATTTTAATGTTTGATATAAATAAAAATAAATATAAAAGATTTCAAAAAATAATAAGAAATGAACGTGAAGATTACCTGTTAAAAAACGAAAAAATAAAATTATTCTTTAAAAACCCTATGGTAAAATATTTACATTATTTATTAACAAATTTTAAAAAAACAAATAAAATATTAGAAAATAATAGACTAGTATTAAAAATAATAAAAATAAAAGAACAGTTATTGAATTTTAAAGAAATTAAAATATAAAAAAATGAGCAAATTAGAAACTAACAAAAAAAAAATATTAGAAAATAAATATCAGTTTAAAACTGATTATACTGGAGATTTAGAAGAATTTAAAAGAAATTTAATGGAAAAAAAAATAATTCCTCATCAAGTTGAATTTCAAGCTCCACCCAGAGGTAAGAAAATATGTTGGCTTGAGTGTCCGTATTGTTATGGATTATCTGCAGATGACACAAAAGAGCGATTGGAAAAAGAAAGGGGATTGGAAATATTAAAACAAATTTTAAGCGGAGGAGTTAAAAAAATAATATTTGCCGGGTACGCCACAGACCCTCTTAATTGTTCATACATCGAAGAGCTTCTTGATATGACAATTTCAAAAAAAGCTATTTTCGGTTTTAATACTAAAGCTATCAGAGTTTCAGAGGATTTTTTATCAATTTTACAAAATGGAAATATAATTGAAGGAAGTTACATAAGCCTTAGCATAGATGCAGGGAGCAACGAAACTTACAATAAAATTCATGCAGTAAAAAGTAAAGCTAATATTTACGATAAAGTACTACAAAATGTAAAAAAATTAGGAGAATTAAGAATAAAAAAAAATTTTGATTTAAGCGCAGCATATTTAGTTAATATTAATAGCTCTAATACTTATGACTATGAAAAATTTACAAATGATTTTATAGAAGCAGGGTGTAATTTATTGAGATTCACATTTCCACAGCAACCAAAAGATATAAAAACAGATAAGGGTGTTATTCCTTCAGTTGAAGATGTAAAAAAATATAAAAAAGAATTAGAAAAAATAAAGAATAAATACTCTAATTCTAATTGTTCAATACTAGTTATTGATGCAGACTCAGACAATGATATCTATAACAAGCCTAGAACAATTCCCTGTTATGCAAGATATATTTTTCCAACTGTAGGTTTTGACGGCTGGCTTTATAATTGTTCTCAATCTAGTGCGCCAAATTTTAGGTCTTCAGCTTTGGGTAATTTAAACAAAGATGATTTTTGGAAATTATTTTATAATTATGATAATAAAAATTTTAAGAATTTTTCTTTCGAATGTAATAAAAAAATAAACAGTTCAGGTTGTAGATGTGATCGAAAAGAACATGTAGTTAATGAAACAATAATAAACGGTAAAACTTTTTAAAACTATAAATAATTTAATATGATTGAAGGTATTGTAGTTACAAAATTAAAGCAAATTGAGGATGAGAGGGGAAAAATCATGCATATGATGAGACAAGATAGTAAAGTCTTCAAAAAATTTGGTGAAATTTATTTTTCAACCGTGAAACCTAATTTTATTAAAGCTTGGCATTTACATAAACAGGCTACGCTTAATTATGTCTGCGTTAAAGGGAAAGTAAAGTTAGTTTTGTACGATGATAGAGATAATAGCAATACTTTTAGTCAATATCAGGAACTAATTTTGACACCCTCAGACTATTACATGGTTACTATCCCACCTTTAATTTGGAATGGTTTTAAAGGTATAGATGATCAAGAGTCAATAATTGCAAATTGTATGACTATAGCTCATGACGAAAAGGAAATGGTCAGAAAAGAATATTCAGATAAAAAATTTAATTACCAGTGGAATTGATTTAAATTTTAAATTTAGATGACTTCAAAAAATTTACCATTAGTAAGCGTTATAGTGAATTGTCACAATGGACAAAAATTTTTAAAAAAATGTATTAAAAGCATACTAAGCCAAACGTATAAAAAAATTGAGATTATATTTTGGGATAATTTATCTACCGATGATAGTAAAAAAATTATTAAAAGTTTTAAAGATAATAGGATTAAGTACTTTAAAAGCAAAAAATTTTTAAGTTTATATTCAGCAAGGAATCTAGCTGTCAAAAAAGCCAAAGGTGAGTTTATAAGTTTTTTAGACACGGACGATTGGTGGGTACCTAGTAAAATTAAAAAACAAATTTCTATTTGTAAAAAGAATAAAAATGTCAAGTTTGTGTATAGTAATTGCTATCTATTTAATGAAGAAACAAAGAAAAAAAAACTGTTTGTAAAAAAAAAACTTCCTGAAAGAAAGGTCACACAAGATATTCTGAATAATTATAATGTTGGTTTACTAACTATAATGGTTAAGAAACAGTTATTTTTAAAAAATAATTTTGATTTAAATTATAACATAATTGGAGATTTTGATTTTGTTATTAGATTGAGTAAAAAAATAGATTTTGCATGTGTTCAAGAACCTTTGGCATATTATAGACATCACAGTAATAACTATTCTACAAAAAATTTAAAAGCATATATAGACGAAATGAAACATTGGTTTAAAAAAAATCAGATTATTCTAAAAAATGAAGGTTATTCGTTACAATCACAATTATTTTTACTTAAAAAGCTTCAGTTTAAAAATTTTTTAAAGCGATTTGTAAATTTGTGAATTCTTTGGGCGTGTAGTTCAGTGGTAGAACGCTACGTTGACATCGTAGAGGCCATAAGTTCAATTCTTATCACGCCCACCATAATAATTTGAGAATCAAATTTCTTAGTCAATTAAAAATAAGAAATAGCTTTTAATTAGAATTTGAAATATTAAGTAAATTAAATGAAGTGTTTAATCTGTGAAAATAAAAATATAACTTTTTTAAGTGACTATAAACTTGAAATTAAAGGTGATGTAGAATATTTCAAAAATTGCAAAATTTATAAATGTAGTGATTGTGACTTTAATTTTGTTGATCCGATGCCCACAAAGGAGAAACTTGACTATTTTTATGAAAATATTTACAGGTCTTTAGATAGACCCCCTTATTGGTTTACAGAAAATTTTGAAGATATAAAAAATTCGTATTTAGAAGACAGAAACATAGGATATCTGATGTATACTAGTCTCTTATTGGATTTTAAAAATATTGCAAATATTTTTGATTTTGGAGCCGGACCTGGAGATTTAGGATTTGTTTTAAAAAAAAAATATTCACATTTAAAACTTTTTTCTACTGAGAATGATAAGCATTGTGCGCCTTTATTAGAAGAAAGAGGTTATACAAATTTAAAAGACATTAATCAGTTAGAAAATAAAATTGATTTAATAATAACTTTACATTCACTAGAACATTTGGATTCACTTAATATTTTTGAAAATTTTAGAAAAATTTTAAAATCTAAAGGAAGAATTTTTTTTGAAGTTCCCAATTGTCCAAAAGAATATTTTGATGGACGACCCTATGATGGGCCACATTTATTGTTTTTTACTAAAAAAAGTTTTGAAAAAATTGCAAAAAAATATAATTTTGAAATAGAACATTTTCATTTTTCTTCATATACTTTTAAACAAGATCACAAATATCAAAAAGAGTCCCAAGATCTTTATTATAGATTAAATAATAAGAATATTAATTTTGAGAAAATTAAAAAAATAATAAAAAAAATTATTCCATATAAATTGATAAAGCTAAGGCAGAAATTAAATCACGCTAGTAAATTAACAGCTAGTAACAGAATTGATAATTTTGCGTTTAATACAGGTGATAATTGCTACATTAGAGGAATTTTAAGAAAATTAGATTAAATTTAAAGATAATCTACTATTTACTTGTTTATCTAAAAATACTATAAATCGGTGCCTGGTGATTATTGCGAAAGGGTCACACCCGATCCCATTCCGAACTCGGAAGTTAAGCCTTTCTGCGCCGATGGTACTTTGTCTTAAGATATGGGAGAGTAGGACATTGCCAGGCTTTAAAATTATGAAAATAGCTAGCTCATTAAAATCACTAAAAAAAAGAGATTTAAATTCCAAATTAGTAAAGCGAAGGGGAAAACTTTACGTGATTAATAAAAAAAATCCCAAATTCAAAGCTCGTCAAGGCTAAAGATGAGTAATAATGATTTTAAAAAAACATACGACGGTTTCACCAAATTTGTTTTGTGGGGAACAATTGCAGTAATTGCTATTTTAGTAATCCTTGCAATCACATTAGTTTAAAATCTAAAAATTATTAAATGATAGTTGGCTCAATTAAAGAAAATGTAACATTAGAAAAAAGAATTTCAGTTACACCAGAGTCAGCTAAAAATATTATTGGACTTGGACTTAGATTGTGTGTTGAAAAAGGGTATGCACTTCATCTTGGAATTAATGATGATGAGTTCAAA
>MDSY01049887.1_pt1 | contig 10391 bp, 18 predicted proteins | sample 811131 | NCBI WGS metagenome assembly MDSY01 (sample SAMN05326643, study PRJNA326480) | marine metagenome | isolation source: seawater | place: Atlantic Ocean: South West | collected 2010
TAACTTAGCGCGAGAACGTGGCGAAGCTCGCGACCGCGCAAACGCAGAAGCTGAAGCTAAGAAAGCACAACTTGAATAAGAATATGCCAAGAGATTGGCAAGTAAGCGAGAAGAGATGATACAGCACGGCGCACCTGCTGCGCTAGTAGACAAGATCTTCGCAGACATGAGCGAGAGCGACATTAACAAAATGCTAGGATACTAAAATGCAAAACAAACCACAACTAAAAGCCTTTAGCTTCCAGTCACAAGCTAGCGCAGCGCTAGTCGATGGCCTACGCAAACATAGAGGCATGCTACTACAAGGCGGCACGGGTACGGGTAAAACGTACATCGTAGCGCAAACAATCAAAGACTCTCTAGCATCGTTGCAAGAAAACGATACGCTAGGCAAGGGGCCATTTCCTATATTGTGGATTTGCCCTGCGGCAACCAAACTCCAAACGGAGCGAGTCTTGTCAGCGTATGGCATCAGCCGATACGTTATGGTCATGTCATACTCATCCTTGACGTCGCCTACGACAGGCGGAACCATGTTCTACAAGGCGCACACTATCGTACACCTTGGTAAAGAAGATATGGCATACGAGTGGAACGAGATTATGCTACCAAAGCTCGTTGTCTTCGATGAATGCCAAGCGTTGAAGAATGAGGAAAGCACAAGGACAAACATTGCACGTAGCATACCAGAGAAACAGGTCAAACGCTTGTTTATAAGTGCAACGCCATACCAGCGTGTATGCGAAGCGCGTACGGTAATGGTAGGCGTAGGTATGGTCAGCGAATACAATGCGCTACCGCTCTCGCAAAACACAGCGCCCTCAGTTATGCGCTCACTTGCAACTTACGGCAACCCTCACGCATACAGCCCTAAGGCTATGTCAAACGTCAAGGAAGTAATGGAACCGTATACGGTGGCGCTCAAGAACGTACGTTTCAAGTGTAAGGCACGTACAGAGTGTGTGCTAGTAGACTTCGCAAATGAACAGCAGCGTCAAGCGTATCAAAACGCATACAACGAGTACCTGCAGGAACTATATCGCTTGCGCGGACAGACGGGACACGGTATCGTAGCCGCTCGCTTGGTTGCTATGCTAAAGTTTCGCCAGAAAGCAGAAGAGATACGATCTCCGCTAGTTGCTTCCCGTGCGCGTAACGCAGTTGAGGAAGGCTCGCAAGTCATTATCGCCAGCAACTTCAAAGGTATGCTACGCGGTGCGCACATGGGCCTTACAAACAATTACGGTGTAGACGACAGTCGCATAGGATATATCACAGGCAACCAGAGCGCAGAGGCTAGGCAACGTGACGTAGACGCTTTTCAGCGCGGAGAGAAAGACTATATGCTGCTTACCATACAAGCGGGAGGCGTTGGCATTAGCTTGCACCACGAATACGAGAGCGCACGACCAAGGCATATCATACTTCCGCCCACATGGTCTGCGATAGATCTTATCCAATGCGTAGGTCGCAGCCATCGGCTAACTTCAATGTCCAATACGCTACAAGAGATCTTGTGGTACAGAGGCACGATAGAAGAACAGGTTGCCGCTACGGTAGAAAACAAGGTCAGTTGCATCAACCGTGCTGTAGCTGCTAAGGAACAATGGGCTTCGCTCTTTGCACCTAACGTAGACGACGACCTCGGCAACGTAGACGGTAACGCAGATGATGATTACGATTACGGTCTGGACGAAGGGATGCTAGAATGAACTGGGTACAAAAAGCCTGCGCCCTAGCGCGTGATGAACAGGTTGCGCTAAACAATGACGCAATATACAACGAAGTACATAGGGTACGCTATGATAGCTCAGACTATGTTAACATGACGGAAGGACATGGCGACTACGGTATCGTAAAAGATCCGTGTCCCGTACACTTAGAAAGCTTTGATGACCAAACTGATGCGCCACCGTTACGCTACGGACACAACAAGAGGTTATCATTTAACGAAGGATACAGTAAGTTTTGGAGAAAGAGAGGATACAATGAACATATTCGCAGTTGATACAGACCCCACGGTAGCGGCCAAAATGTTGTGCGATAAGCACATCGTAAAGATGCCGCTAGAAACAGCACAGATGCTATGCTCAGCGTTCGACCCGCTAGATCTGCCACCCTACAAGCGCGTACACTACAACCACCCGTGTACCGTATGGGCCAGAGAAAGCGTAGCCAACTTTGATTGGCTCGTAACGCACGGCCTTGCGCTCTGTGCAGAGTACACACACAGGTACGGTTGTGATATCGTACAACACGCTAGCGAGAATCCTATACGATGGTGCAAAGCTATGCGACGTATGATATCCTTCTCGAAGCAGGAGCTAACAGAACATCCGCAATGCTTCGGAGAATATCACGATAGGTGCTACGTACACAGCGCACCTATGATAGGCTACAGGCGGTACTATCGTCTGGCAAAGCGCCGGTTTGCTAAGTGGACAAAGTCTACGCCACCACGTTGGTTTACTGCTGACGTAGATATAAGTTTCTTAGAACAGGAGGATAAGCCATGAGCTTCGCAGCGCGAAAGAACATCTTTAAGATACGCTTCGACTATACGCAAGCGCCGAAGCCAGAGTACAGCGAGCCGAAGGTGGAGTTGAGCATTACCGTATCAGCTATCACTAAAGTGACGCTAGGCAACGACCAAACGTTTGCGGAGGTCGCCATCTACGATAACAACGACAACTGGTATACGTTCGACCATAACGGCGAAAACTACGAGGATGTCATACCACACGAACACTACTCCGATGTGATGACCGGCGTTAGCGCACGACAGTACGCTGCGATACTCGACAGCATAGACAACATCGCTAACTACATTAGCATAATACCACTACAGAAGATATGAACTACAATAAACCATACAGCAAAAGACAAGAGCGCGGAATGAGGACGGGTAAAATTACCCAATCAACTATGCAACCACCTAACACTAACAAAACACGGGCCACTAACCGTACAAAACCAAAGAAACGTAAGAAATGAAAATAAAACTAGACTACAAACTAGACCCCGACAAAGAGTATACTGTAAAAGATATTAACCTATACCTCTACGCTTACTGTGAAGAAAAAGATCCAGAGGTAGCACAGAAACTATACGAGCCGCTCTTAACATTGGTAGCCCACGCTATGCACTTAGGTATGCACTGCGATATAAGCGAGGTACTTGTAAAGTTGCCAGAGTTTGGGCGAGAGGTGCAGGAGCTACGTGAAAAACGACAACGCTACATAGAGAAATGAGTGACGCTAGAAAATACACAAACAAACTACTAGAAATGGTAGACGATGGTAGGATAGATAAAGATATGCTTATCATGGCATTTGCTAAGTACCTTAGCGAAGCAGACGTAGAGGATCTTATGCACATAAACGAGATCATACCTTGGGACGATGAAGCCTGAGCAGATACTAGAAGCACGTAACGCTTACACCACGGTGGATAACTATATGTCCACCGTGGTGAATAAAGCTACCACGTTATCCTTTCGTAAGGAACCTGTGCTTATCACAGGTGAGACGGGTACGGGCAAGGAGCTTATTGCACGTATCCTACACGGTGCTAACCATAACAAACTTGTTACGGTAAACACCACAGCCGTAACAGATACACTCTTTGAGAGCGAATTGTTTGGCCACAAGCGTGGCGCATTTACAGGTGCGGTAGCGGATCGTGAAGGTCTTGTTGAATACGCTAGTGGTGGCACACTCTTTCTCGACGAGATAGGTGATATGCCACTATCGTTACAGCCTAAGATCTTACGTCTCATACAGTTTGGGACGTATCGTGTCGTAGGTGACAACGAAACACGTACGACAAACTGCCGCATTGTAGCAGCTACCTGCGCAGACTTAGAACATAAGATCAAACTACAGCAGTTTCGTGAAGATCTCTTCTACAGATTGTCTACGTTTATCTTACGACTGACTCCGCTTAGAGAAAGAGTGTGCGATGCTGTGTTATACGTACAAAACAACAAAGAAAAGTGTGAGTTAGCAGATGCTGACCTCACAAATCTTCTAAACTACGTATCATCTAGCAAATTAAGTGGAAACTATCGTGAGCTAGAACAAATTATGTTGCGATATGAAGTTCTAAAAGAATTACCGTGTTAATGTTAGCGTATAGAAAAAAAGTTTTAGAAGATGCAAGACTTGGCATAGTTCTTGCTCTTATAAAAGTATCATGGCTGCCATTTTGCCACGTAAAAATGGAAAAATAAAACCCCTATCGTATCATGGCGCAATATATAACGCAAGAATACAAGGACGGTGACTGGAAAGGTTTCAAGTTTACCGTAAAGCAGTTCGACACTTCTGCTGAAGCCGTCGAATCACTAGGAGAAGATAACGTACTAGCGTTACTTAACCAGCAAACCGCATCCCGCATACGTGCTAAGGTAAAGAACTCTTTACCAAAAGGTTTGAGCGGCGAAGGTTTGGCAGATGCTCAAGCTAAGCTAATTGAAAAGCATAGCGACGGTGTTCTGTTTACCTCAGACGATGCAGATGCTTGGAAGCCTGACCAGCGTGAGCTTACGCCAACAGCGTTGTTCAAGCTAGCGAAGGAAGCATTCAAGGCTGGCGATGCAGCAAAGGGCGCAGAGTTGCTAACGCAGATGCAGTCCCTTATGGCACAAGAATAGTTCTTGTACTTACGAGAGAGGCTAGGCGTGATTGTCTAGCCTCTCTTTTTATCCCACAAACGATAACCTATTAACATTATCCCTTATTCTTATGTCAGAAGATATAGATATAGTAGTTGGAAAACTTAAACGTAAAAATTTAGAAACAAAACCAAAAGTAAAGCGATCATCATACAACGCGCAGACGGCAGAGATGGTCAAACCTATCGTAGATAAACTCCTAGCAGAACCAAAAGATGTTTTCGTACCATGTAGCGGAACAGGCTACAGCGCATCTACGATGTATGTTAAGTTAAACGATGGGCTAAAGTGGCTCATGAACAACGGAGATCCTGACGTAGCAAACACTTATCGTCTGTTACGCACACAGATTTCAGTACGCAAACTAGAAGAAGGTTGTCTTATCTTTTTCAAAGAAGGTATCAAAGCCCTACGCGCACAAGATCTTAAAGTCAAAGAGCTGGAGATTGCCACAAACGATAGCATAAAATGGCGACACGACATTCTAACGTGGTTACAATCCGCGCAGTCAGAAGAGATCTTCACACGTGACAACATAGCAATCAGCGAAGATGACAAACGCTGGGTACACGATACGCTAGCTACGATGGCTCCCGATGCGGAGGTTGTTTTTTCCGATATTAAAATTACCATCATACGCTAATGCTTGAAGATATCTTTCCTTTTTTATATATCGGAACAGTATTGCTTATGATGTTTGTAGTAGATTATATACGTAAAACACGAGGATGACTATAGAAGAACTTTTAGATTGTAGCGTAGAGCAGCTTGAGGCTATGACAGATGATGAGCTATCTACTCACTTCGCACCGTATCTTGTTGTGTGTTCGCCACCACCTAAAGAAGCCGATGTAGTTACCATACAAAAACCAAAACGTAAGAAGCGTAAGACAAAAAACCAATCTCTTATAGAACAAATGCAAGAGTTAGCAGACTTACATGACGTAGACTTAAACAATGCTAAAAAGCTACCAAAAAACCTACAATGAATCTAACCTTATTTAAGACAGAAGATAACAGATACGTAATTAAATTAGACGCTAGCCTATACAGTCAATCAGCGTGTCCGCGCAGACTGTTCTACTTAGGCGCACGTGGTTTGGTCTATGATACCAAATCATATAAGATGGAGTACGGCACAGCTTTCCACAAGGCTTTGCAGGAATACTACACGACTGGCGATACAAAGAAAGCTCTTGCGATAGCACTTGAGCATTACTGTCAGCCAGATATTCACATACCGGATAGTGACTTTCGCGATGCCGGTCATCTCGCAGCTACGCTAACACAATACTTTTCAACATACGAAAAGTTTGACGGACTCAAGCCAGATATGTCTGACGAAGGCCCGATGTTAGAGCAACGCTTCGCTATACCATACGACACAGATGGCGAGCGTATTGATGTTGTGTTGTGCGGTACGATAGACATGATAGGTACACTTAACGGTATGCCTGTTCTCGTAGATCACAAGACGACATCACTAACAGCAGTTGATCGTTACCTAGATAGCTACTATAACTCACCGCAGATGATGATGTATACTATGGTATACAAACACTTGTTTCCCGACGAAGATCGTTCGGTTGTTATCAACGGCATCTTTCTGTCGCGTAGTGGGCGCAATAAGTTTCGTAGGTCAACGCTTATTACGTTCCCAGATCATGTGCTTACCGAGTTTGAGAATCATGTGCGTACGGTAGTTAAGTCTTTTATGGCTGGCATACGCCGTGTCGTAGATGATGGTGAAACGCCAGAGAATGTGTTTCTTCCTAACTTTACTTGCTGCGAAACTAAGTTCGGCACTTGTAACTTCTCGCCGGTTTGCACTACGCCACGGGCAGAAGATCGTGAGACTATCATAGGCACTACATTCACTACAAGAAACACGTACGACCCATTACAATTCCAAACATGATAAACGATGAAGAAATAAGAGACGCTTCACACGAACGTTTCAATAGGCTAGCAAAACTAAAGTTTAATGCTGGCATGAAAGAACACAATCCAGACGGTACTAAAGGCTTAGATCGTATGACGGCGGCTCAGTTGCTAGACTGTTTTGAGGAAGAGATTATAGATCAATGGCACTACCTTTTTGTACTGCGTAGAAAAGTTGTTGATCTTATGGTAGAAAACCAAAGGTTGAGAGACTACATAGAAGAACAAGACACAAATGAGTAAACCTATTATAGGTGTAGTAGGTGCTAGCGGTAGCGGCAAGTCCACATCGTTACGTAACCTACCACCAGAAAAAACCCACATCATAGACCTAGAGCGTAAAGGTCTACCGTTCAGAAACGCAGGTGCTTTTAAAGTAGCAAGCTGCGCTACAGTAAAAGCCTTCGATACTGCGCTAGACGCTGCGTTGGCTGATGAGAAGTGCGAGGTGATCGTAATTGAATCATTCACAAAGTACGTAGAAGTATTGATTGCCTTAGCGCAATCATCTTTCAAGGGCTTTGATGTATGGTCTTACTATAACCGCACGATACGTATGATGCTAGACAAAACAAAGAACAGTCGCGCAATAGTAGTCTTTACAGCTATTGACGAGATCGTACAAGTTGAACAGCCTAGCGGAAATGCGTATAACGTACGTCGCGTAAAGGTTCAAGGCAAACAGCATGAAGGCTGTATCGAGAAAGAGTTCCTTATGGTACTTTTCACAGAAGCCAAGGCAGATAAAGACGGTAAGATATCGTATATGTTTCAAACGAATACTGACGGTATCACATCTGCTAAGACTCCTTTGGATATGTTCAAAGATCAGTATATACCAAACGACTTGAACAGCGTTATTGAAACAGCGAAGAAATACTACAATGACAAATAATAAAAAAGCGGTAGACGAATTGTTTGTTGTATTAGAGAACGCGATCTCTGAACTTAATTCAGCAAAGCGTGACATAGAAGTTGCAATGGATGATATGCCAAATATTGTTGATGCAGTAGAACTTAAATGGCCAGCAGGATTATACTTGCGCGACATTATACGAGACTTACAGAAAGCCTATGGTAGGCCGATGAATGAGTACGAAACAAATATGAACATTAAGCTAGGTCGCTTAATAAATGTTTTAGCAGTAGCTAATATTGACACGGTAGAACAACTAACAGAATACATCGAACGATGAGTAGAAAAAAAGAATACGAAGAGTACAAGCAGTTCATGGCCAAAGTTTGCACGGCAGCGCATGATGAAACGGATGAGTTATCAAAAGCACTTGACGTAAGTAAGTCAGAGGCTATCGGACTCTATATAATTGTTATGCTAGACAAGTTATCTAGCGCAATATTTCCCACTAATGATGCTACATCGGATGTAGCAGCTAGCAGCACGGATTTGGCTAGCGGAAAAAACGAAAAGAAATCCTAGTTAAAAGTAAAAACCTAAAACGTTATGGCTATTATTAACCTAGACGAAGTATCAGATGGGGGTCGTCCTTATCTGAAGAAAGACACATACTCAGCTCGTATCATAGAGGCTGAGTTCACCAACAGCAAAGCCGGTTCGCCTATGATCGTACTGCAATGGGAGTTAGTAGCTCCTGAGTCAGTAGACATTGACGGTAGCAGCGTGCGTATCGCAGGCTTACAGTTCCGCGAATACTGGTCATTCAGCGAAAAGGCTATGGATATTACGCTGAAGAAGATGAAGAAGCTACACAAGGTTCTTAATCTGCCGTCTTCTATAGACACAGACGATCCCAACGTAGATCAATATGCCGGTCTGGCAGCAGACATTACGTTAGTAACGGAACAGCGAGACATGAAGTCTGACGATGGTACTCCTATCGTAAATGACGACGGTGAAGTCGTACAATCGACTAACTATCGCCTGTTAGATGTGATTCGACCAAACGAAGAGCATACAATAAGCTAACGTAATTGTAATACGTAGGTACACACTACCTATTAAGATGGTAGGAGGGTTTATGTTGAGTTAGACCTGCATTTGATCGCCTACGTATTACATATTTTATATTCTAATATGCCAGAGACTGTACGTTTTCAAGAAGCCAAACTACCATACAAGGGGCTTACCATAGTTCTTGGCAAGCCGTCGCGTTTCGACCGCGCACAATTACTCAGCGGATATGCTGGGCAGATTTTCAACAACTCACTTACGATACCAAGGCAAGCCTGCGATATAGTTCTGGCAGATGCGCTCGTTAACGGTGAGTTAAAACTACGTTCTGAGACTCGCGTAGTTTTATTACTAGGCCAGAAAGCTCTGGAGATATATAAGACAGGAGTTTCCATACAAGAACAACGCGGTTGCCCGTGGGTAAACAACGGCATAACATATATAGCAACGTTTGAACCGCAAGAAGCTATCGACAGACAAGCATACTTTAATCCAAACGATACGGCAGACAATAAAGCTGGTGATGATAAAGGACGACACGGTCACACCAAGCGACCTAATCGTAGGTTTTGGATGGCAAGAGATTTAAAAAAGGCCGTAGGCTACTTAACAACGCCACCCATAATAGTTAAGTCTGAACATATCTTATGGCCCCGCGCAGATGAAGTTGTCAAAGTTTTAACTGAGACAAAAGACGAAAATCTTTTCTTTGACATAGAAACAAACCGTAACCTAGAGATGACCTGCTTTGGGTTTTCGTTTGACTACAAACGCGCATGGTGTGTACCTATGGTAACATCTGCGTTTGCAGGTTACTACTATGAGGACACACCTAGAATACTTCGTGCGCTAGCAGTTGCCTTCAGAGATAATACTGTAGTAATACACAACTCTTTGTTTGATCTGTTTGTCTTAGCGTACAAGTACGGCATCCCTGCGCCTCGTCGCGTTTATGATACAATGCTAGCGCATCACAGGCTATTCCCTGAAGTAGAAAAATCACTGGGGCATTGCATATCTTTATATACAGATCAACCGTACCACAAAAACGAAGGTATCTTTGAGCCAAAGAACTACGATCAGCAGAAATCTCTTTACGAATACAACGCTAAGGACGTAATTACTATGGCATTACTCATGCCTAACATAGATGAAACTGCTGAGAACTTTCGTGCGACTGAGAGTATCGAACAAGTAAACGCTAGTGTTGTACCGTACTTGACTGCGATGCTTCAAGGTATACGCTATGATGAGGACAAACTTATAGACATCATCAAGCACAACGACCGTTACCAGATGCAGTTGCTACGTTTTACAAAGCTACTGACTGGCGATGAGTTAAATCCTAACAGCCCGAAGCAGGTATCACAATACTTATATAACAGACTAGGCTACAAAAAACCAGACAAAGATCCTACAAATGAAAAGACTTTGTTGCAAGTTCAGTTGAAGCATCCAGAGAATCCTATCATAAGTATCATACTACGCTACCGCGCAACTGCAAAAGAAAGTGGGCAGCTAAAGTTTCCTGAGTGGACTGGCTTAGAAAAGAAAAAGCTAGACCACAAGCGTATCACAACTGCATACAATCTAGCTGGCACGACATCGTATCGCTTGGCATCTCGTAGGTTACTTAACAAGTGGGGTACGAATGTGCAAAACTTTCCTAAGAAGCTACGCAAGTTGTTTGTAGCTGACCCATGTAAGGTTATAGTGCAAGCTGACCAAGCTGGTGCAGAGGCACTTGTCGTAAGCTATCTTTGTCGCGAAGGTAATTTTCGTAAGCTGTTCTTAAATGGCATAAAGTCTCACGTATACGTAGCCATGCGCCTGTTTCAAGAGGTA
>MDSY01146037.1_pt1 | contig 10389 bp, 9 predicted proteins | sample 811131 | NCBI WGS metagenome assembly MDSY01 (sample SAMN05326643, study PRJNA326480) | marine metagenome | isolation source: seawater | place: Atlantic Ocean: South West | collected 2010
AAACTTTTTTTGTATTATTTTCTTGTTTATTCATATTGATTCCTAGCGCTATTCCGTGATTACTATCCACTATATAAACAAACGGTGCAATCATACAATCGTTACCTATAATAATACTTTCTGATGAATATATAAAAGTATAATATCCTATTGTAGTTCTATCTCCAATAGAAATATAAGCAGATTTATTACAAGCACAAATTTGTGCATTTGATTTTATTATGGCAGCGTTACCAATGCTTATATTTTTATAATTACGCAATAACTTAGCAAACGGATAGATTACGGTAGATTTCTTAAGCTTGACACCAAAAAATTTATAGTATAATTTCCAAGCTAAAAGACTGTACCTATTTGGTAAATTATCTCTTAATTGTTTATTAATTATTGTTTGTTTTTGTTCAATCATATAGAATTAAATAAAGATTTAGTTAAATTATATGTTTGTTCAAATTGTTGATTTTCAAAATCTTTATCTATCAAAAAATCAAACCTTCTTTGTGAACTTCCATTTTGGCAACTAGTTATGGTATTTGTATTTTTTTTGTTTAATAAAAAGTTTAAAATATCATTACTGTTTTTAACTTTTGATTTTAATAATTTACTGAAATTTGAAAAATTAAAAACATTTGGACACCCTGAGTACCAAGTCTCTGCAAATATTATTGATTTTTTTCCTAAAATTGCAGCTTCTAAAGCTAAAGAGCCAGTAATGGTTGCTACAAAAATCGAGTTTTTAATTAGTTTCAAAGTGTTAATTTTAGTATTAACAATCCTAACTCCACTTATGTTTTTTAAATTATTATAAAAGATAGGACTTCTTCCTAAATGACCTTTTTCAAGCATAAACTGAGAGGGATGTTCTTTAACAAATATTTTTATATTAGGATTTAAAACTGATCGTAATTTAATGATTGCTGCCAATTGATCATGAAACTTCTCACCATCTGGATTTGTAGTCCTTTCATGTTCGTAATGTAAACCGAAATATACATAGTCTTGATTAAAATTAATTTCAGAGATATTTTTCTTAAAATGGTTAAGCAAATTTGATTTTCTTTTGGAAATCATTTTTTTTCTCGTAAAAAAAGTTATTTGATATGGGTTGATATGACTGTGTCTGGATTTCAAAATATTTCCAAAATTGTGTTTTAAATCATTAAAATCATATTTATAACCATTTTTGAAATAATTTTTAACTTTATAAAAAAATTGCTTGCTAAGTCTCTGTTTTTTCATGTAGGAGAGCTCATAATCATCCCCTCTATTTGTTAGATCATCAACAAACTGTCTGATTATTTCATCAAATTTTAAATCAATTTTCGAATCTTTTTTTTCTGGTTTTACTATTTCTCCTGTTTCAAAATTCTCCAAAGATAAACACGGTACTAACATCCAGTTATTGAATTTATAGCATGGAATTTTTAAATATCTACAAATTTCATATATGAGATATTGAGCATGTGAATGAGGTGCTTCTGCTACTAACAATAAATCAGGTTTATCGGTATTTATTTTTGTTAAGCACCAAATAACTAAATTATTAAAATATGCCTCCCTATCAATTCTGCTAAATGTACCGTAAGTGTCTATTCTATCCATCATTTTCAAACATCTATCTTTCGCTTTTAGGTAATGCTCAGAAAGAAAAAAGTCGCTATTATGACCAGAATAATTTACATCACAAATTTCATATGGACGATGAACGAACTTGAGCATTTTTTCAACTCCATACCCAAATTTTTTTGAAGCATTATTATAGTGTACATCGTCACCAAGCCATAAAATTGGTTTTGCTATTCCTTCTGAGTGTAATTTTTCTGCAACATCAAACCAATGTTTACACTCTGTCATAAAAAAATAATACTTTTTCATATTTTGTTAATCAAGGTTGATTTTGATAATCTCATAACTAAAATTTCAAGCATAGTTTTTCCTTGTACTAACATCAATGGCTTTCCTGGTAATCTACTGCTTGTCATTCTTACTTCAACTGTCGCATTTATCATACTAATTAATATTTCTTATTAAACAAAATGCTTCAGCTAATTCTTTACCTATAGTCATACCCCAATACTCAGCTCTAACTTTTAATGCTTTTGGAGATCTTGGATGTGGGTATTTTCTTTTTTCAAATCGATAACATTCCATAGCTGAAATTTTTGAATTCAAACATGACTCTGAAAAAGAAAAAAATAAGTTTGGAATAAAATGTTTTGGATCTGAAGATGCTCTCCACTCAGTTCCAGATGGTGTCTCAAAAGTTATAATTGACTTTACATTTTCATCGGACATAGGTCTAGTGCAAGTTATGACAGCTTCAAAAGTACGTTGATGATCAATATTAACATCTCCACCGTGATGTGTAAAAATTACATCAGGATTGAAGTCGTTCTTTTCTTTTTCAATAATTTTTATAATATCTAATAGCGGAACAGAATCAAATCTATTATCTGGAAAATCATATGTTTTAACTTCATGATAACCTATAAATTCAGACGCTAAACTAATGTCATTTTGATGAGCACTCAAATCACTTTTTCTTTTACTTACATTTCTACTGTTATCTCTTGAAGTTATACCTTCCCCTAGGATTACGACTCTTGTTATTATGTTTTCATCGTATATTAACCGTTTCATAGTAGCTCCTAGTCCTAAAATTTCATCATCAGGATGAGCTACAATCAATAATATTCTTTTATTTTTCAAAAATGAATTCATATTGTATAAAGTTTACGGTTTGAAATTTAGTTCTACAAAATTTAGTTCCATTGGGGTACCAAACTCGATATCTCTTTTAAAAGATTTTCCTAATAATTCTTTTAAGTGTTTTGGATGTATTCCGATACCTGGCCTAATAGACCTTACATTTTCTTCTGTGACAATGTCGTCTTTTTTCACATCTTTAACAACAAACAAGGAACGTGCAAATTTTCTACTATTAGCTACATCTTCATCTATTTTATAATTATTATAACCAAGAGCTTCTTCAGTTCTTCTTACTTGAGTTACCATTTCTTTAAATTCAAATGGATCCATAGAAAACTCTACATCAGGACCTCCTAGTTTTTTATCTAATATAAAATGCTTTTCTATTATTTTAGCTCCCATAGCAACAGATGTAACAGGTATTAAATGACCTAAAGAATGATCAGATAATCCTATTATACAATTAAAATCTTCTTTTAATTTAGGAATTAAATTTAAATCAACTTGATTCCATTTTGTAGGATAAGCTGAAGTACATTTTAAAAAGATATATTGATCATTACCCACAGATTTACAAGTTTCGATAGCTAATTCAATATCCTCTTTAGTAGCTAATCCTGTTGAGAAAATTACCGGCTTACCTTTTTTTGCTATATACTCAATCAAAGGAATATCCATTATTTCATAACCTGCTACTTTATAGAAATCAATTCCTAAATTTTCTAAAAAATCTACAGCACCTTTTGAAACAGGTGTTGAAAGAAAATCTAAACCTAATGACAAGGCCAAATCTTTCATTTCTTGGTGCCAATCGTAAGGAGTTTGTGTTTCCTTGTATAAATCGAATAAGGTTCTACCGTCCCATAAAGTCCCTCCCTTAAAAATAAAAGCATCCTTATCACAATCAATGGTTAAGCCTTCAGGTGTCGTTGTCTGTATTTTCACACAATCAGCTCCTGATTTAGCCATTGCTTTGATTGTGTCTAAAGCTATTTGTTTATCGCCTCTATGGTTACATGACAATTCAGCTATTATGTATACTGGATGATTATCTCCTACTAATGTTTTACCTAATTTTATTTCTTTCATAATTCTTATTAGAATGCATCCGAATCTCCCATCATCAATTCCCAATTAGAGAAATCAATAAGAGTTTCAGATTTTGCAAAATTATTATTTATGTATTTTATGCCTAAAAAAGTTTCAAAACTATATTTTTTATTTTCCAATAGATTTAGTTCCTTTTTAAAATTATTATTTATGGGCCAAAATATTACAGATTTTACTTTATTTTTGAAAAAACTGAGTGTTACTTCTATTATATCTGATTCAGATATACTGTCAATTTTGATATAATCGATGATGTGTCCTTTAGAATTTTCAAAAAACTTAAAGACTACAAACCCCTTAATTTCTCGTTCATGATAAATGAAAAAACATTCATACAATTTTTGAGGATGGGAAATATATCTATTTTTATAATAATTAATATTCTTATTTATCTTAATATAATTATTACTCTCTCTTTTAGAAATGATTTCGTCCAGTTTAAATAAATCAGAATAATTATCCGAAGCTTTTATTAAATTAAATTTATTATTATTTACTTTAATATTTTCATTACTTATTTCTATGGATTTAAATAAATTAACTTCTTTCCATCCTTCAATCTTAATTTGAATATTTCTATAGTTAACATTTGGAAATCCATAAATTATACTAATACCTCTTTTTTTAGCTATTTCGTAAGCAAGTTCAGAGATTTTGTACATTAATACTTTACCTCTATATTTAGGATGAATAAATGCATGTATTCCTAATCCTGATTTGATTGATATCTCATTTAACATCAAATTATGTGGAACTATAGCATAATGTCCTATAATTTCATCTCCGTCTGTTGCTACAGATACAATAGACTCATCTGTACCAATTAGTCTATTTATCCATATCCAAAATTCTGTATCTCTTTTGTATTCTGTGAATTCTGATAATAATTGACAGATTTTATCTCTATCTGAACTAATATATTCTCTTATTTTTACAGCCATCTATGTTAAATTAAAGGTCCTCCAAAAGTGGACCATCTTACCATTCTCTCCATAAGAAATATCCCATCCCATGGAGACTCAAAATTAAGCATTCTTCCCATTTCAGGACATCGCATTACTCCTTTTTCTACTGCTTTTTCTGCGAAATTTAAGGCCTTAGAACCACTAGAGGCTAAACCTATTGTTTGAATATTATCATCTATATAGTCTAAAGTTTCATCTATATGATCAACAGGGTGTACCATTATTACTCTGGAATATACTGGCGGATTCAAGTTTTTATCGTCAGAATATAACACAGTCCAAGTAGCGTCTTCACTAGCCCACACTTCTCCTTTAAAATCGTATAGACCTCTTATAGAGTGTATAGCTGATATTTGCTCAACACTATCAAATCCTTTAGGTATTTGAATTGCTGATTTTTTCATTCCTTCTGCTAATAACTCACAAAATTCTCTTGGAGAAACTTCTCCACCTCTTTCTACATATAAATTATGTGGCGAAGCACATCCTGTTTGGTCAAAAACACTAGAGTCTACAGCTACTTTTCTTGCTAATTTCTTAGCTTTTCTTTCTGTAACTAGTACTTCCTTCGAAATAGCTGAAAAAGAGATTTTAGGGCCAAAAATTATATCCTCTGTATCAAACATAGAAGGATAACTAGCCACTGTATCTACAGCTTCTCTACCTCCCCATGCTATTCTTACATTGGCTGATTTTGACATCAATTCCCCAATTTCTTTGTCTTTATGTGAAAAATACACTATTGCTATTGTTTCTAATAGTTCGTCTCCTTTTATAGTGTACCCTCCCCTTGTTGTATAACTAACTCCTTCAAATGCTTTTAATAAACCTGCAAAAACGCCTTCATCTTTTGATGAAATTTTAAGCAAATTTACATTTTTAGTCAGTATTGACTGAATAAGAGCAAACATACCCAACACTTGTACGTTTCCTGCTAGCCAATGACAAACTAAACCTCTCTGGTTTGCTTTTAAAAACTGTTTCCTTGAGCCATTTAATGGCAAGAAATTATCAATGTATTGTCTATTCCCTCTAAGTCCAATAGTTGATATTCTATTTAAATGTTCAGGTTTTGACCAATTTGCTAAGAACCCTAAACCTTTTTCTTTCATTTTTTCTAAATCTCCTTCGGCTTTCAACCATTTTTTGGATACTTCTCCTATTAAACCTATTAAAGAATCTACAGGCTGATCTCTTAACCATTCTTTTTTAGAATTTAATTCTTGTATTATACTTGATAATTGCTCTTTATTGGTTTTATCTGAATCAATTTTTGTTCCTTTCCAGAAATGTAATTCTAATTTAGACAGAGAATCTTGAACACTACCATCAATAGTATCCGTAAATTTTAATTTGCTCCCTAATATATCACCACATCCTCTAATTTCGGCTTTCTTAAGCCTACCTAATATTTTAAAACGAGTGCCATTTCTTTTGTACGGACATGGGGCGGGATTTATTATACCCATATCATCGGTAAGCACTACATTACCAGGGTATGAGTGTGGAACTGGCGAAATAAATTCTAAGACACCTTCCTCTCCATCTTTTACAACTTGACGAGTTACAGGGTTTCTCACAATAAGTTCAGAGTACAAAGGCGTATGCTTATATCCACACTCACAGTCAGGGTAGTTTAGTCCCATTTGCTCGGTGAATCCATAAATATCTATAACATTTTCCTCTCTTACAAAGAATAGTTTAGCCATAGATTTATTAAACTTGTCTTTGCTTATTTTTTCATTTTCAAGTTTTTTCCAACCTCCTATATGAATTATTTTAGACCCTTCTGGTAATTTAAAGTTAATTCCTTTATCCAACAATGGCTTCACTACTTGAGCATATAGCATATATGTAAAACCAAATACTACTATAGGAGTGTTTTTATCTAAAGCTTCTACAAATAATTTTGTTTTTTTAAGATCAAAACTTACTGTTTCGTTGTCATCTTTTACAAGCGCATAGTTAACTTTATCTGCAAAGTTAAGATATCCACCGATTGCTGCATATCTAGCTCCTAAAAACTTAATATTTTTAGGATCAGGACTAACATCTACAACTATAAAAGGTTTTCTTTCAGCACCAATAAAGTCTTTAACAACTTTAATCATCACTTTGGCCTGACGCCTAGCTGTTATTTTATCTAAAACTATTGTACTAGGGACTCCTGAAGTTGCTGAAGATTGTAGTGTTAGTTTCACCTCATTTTCAGGAACAGATTTCAAATTTTCTCCCAAATCTTTAAATACGCTTACTGCTATTGATGGTATGTCCTTTAATTTACCTTCAAAAGTAAATGGATCAAAATTTTTGTTAATACAAAAATTTTGATACTGTTTGTTGTTTTCGAAATGAAATTTCAATTCTTCCATTAAAGAATCAAAAAACAACTTTTCTTTTTCTGTTTTATTAAGTTCATATGGACCAGTTTTAATTAAACTATCCGTCAAAAATACTGATTTCATTAAATAGCTGTTTTAATTATGTCTTTTAGAAATTCTTTGTCCATAGATATAGGGTTGCCTTGCCCTCCTTTATCAGCTAAAGCTCTTTCAAAAAAACTTTCATCTGCTAATATTATATCTATATTGTTTGAAACAATATTTTTTTCTTTATGTAAATCAAAAGAAGAAATAATATCTTCTACAAAGTCTAATAATTTAGAACCTTTACTAAATCCTGAATGGATTGCTAATTGCTCAAATCTATTGTTTGATTCTCGATTTTTAATATTTTTTCTTATCACTGAAGGTAAAAATATAGATATAGCATTAGAGTGAGATAATCCAAATGCTGACATCTGATGAGCTAAGGCATGAGTAGCTCCTACTATGCAATGATTTTGAACCATTCCTGCAAAAACAGATGCTAATTGTAATTTATTAAGATTTTCTTTATTTATGCCTATACTTACAACCTCGTAATATTTTGATATTATTTGTATTGCTTTTTCTGCGTAGCTATCTATAAGCATATTATCTATATTTGACATATATCCTTCTATACAATGCGACAATGCATCAACCATTGATGATAAAAGTATTTTTTTAGGAGCATTTACAATTAGTGAAGCTTCTAAAACTATTATTTCAGGGATGAACTGATGACTTATAACAAATTCTTTAGATTTATTACTATCATTATACATTACCGATGCTGACGATATTTCTGCACCACTTCCTATAGTAGTAGGGATAACTACAAAATTTGTTTTCCAATTAAGCATAGAAAATCTAGTATCGTTCACATCAAAAAATGGAAATTCATAATATGTTCTAACCATTTTAGCGCCATCTATTACGCTACCACCACCAATAGCTATAATCATATCTGGCTTTATTTTCTCAACATCAGCAATTGTCTCCGATAAAGAAGTTAAAGTTGGTTCTCCTTGCCATGTTTTTTCTACAAAAGATATCTCAAAAGCAGATATAGCTTTAAAAATCTTTATCTTATAATCTTCAGTCAAACTAGAGCCATGAATAATAGCAACTCTAGACGAAGCGTAAGTTTTAAGGCCCATTATAGCGTTTTCACCAAACAATATTGTTGGTTGCTTTAATATAAACTTAGAATACATCCCTTGTGGTTCCCACATATTATTTTAATTTTTGCCTTTGAATTTTACCTGATGAAGTCTTTGGGACTTCTTTTATCCATTCGTATTCTACTGGAACTTTATATTTTTCTAACTTCTTTTTCAAAAAATCATCGATTTCTTCAAAATCACAAATAGAATTACCCTTTACGACAAAAGCTTTTACAACTTCTCCTAAAATACCTTGTTCATCAGTAATACCAATACACACGGCTTCTAATTCAGGGTCAAATTCTTTTATTTTATCTTCTACTTCTACTGGCGATAGTTTCTTACCTCCAATATTTATTATTTCCTTTGATCTCCCTTTTAGAACGATGTAATCTTTCTTATTAATTAGTCCAATATCACCTGTTCTTAAATACTCTCCATAAAATAAATCGTTCCTTTCTACATTCAAATATTTTCTCGACACGTGATCTCCTTTAATACATATCTCTCCTTCTTTTTCTTTAGAAAGTTTATTTCCGTTTTCGTCAAAAATATTTATAATTACATTAGGACTAGACTTTCCTATTGTATTCAAATAATCTTTACTTGTATTAAACTCCATAAAAGTGGAACGTGAAGCTTCAGTCAAACCATAATGCATGCACAATCTAGTATTCGGAAATAACTTAGTTAATTCCATCTTATCTACTGCAGACATATAAGAACTACCAAACTCTATATAATTTAATTGATTTGAATATTCAGCTAGTTTATTACCACTCATCTTTTTAATATAAGACCAACTTGCTGGAACCATTCCGAACCCAGTAACCTTGTATTCATCGAACATTCTAAACATACGCTTCATATTAACTATACTGCCTAATAAAACCAATGTACCTCCGGCTGATAAAACACATTTTAATCTTGCCAAACCAAAAGAATGACTTATCGGCATAGCCAAGAGCTCTGTATCATTATGGTTATTGCCTATGAAACTGTTTATATTATTAGCGCTTTGAGCAATATTTCTATGTGACAAAACAACTCCTTTAGGCTCTGCTGTTGTACCTGTTGTAAATAAAATATCAGCGTTGTCCTCTAAGTCAGGAAAACTAACCTCTAACGGAATAATTGATTTTTCTAAATCGGTAAAACAATCAAAGCCAATAACTTTTATATTATTTGATTTATTTTCTAAACCTATAATCAATCTAGGACTAATTTTATCTAAGGTGAACTTTAATCTATCTTGGGAGATTTGCTCATCTACAGGTAAAACTTTAGCTCCAATAAGATGTAAGGCAAAATAAATAAATACAAAAGAAACATTTTTATTAGCAGCCAATACTACAGTATCTCCTTTAGAAATACCATATTCTAGTTTCAATATTTTTTTTGAAGCCCAAATATTTTCAAATAATAACTTATAAGTAAAGTTTTTATTTTTGTCTATTAAAGCTATTTTATTGGGAGTAATAACAGACCAACTATGAATTTTATATACTAAAGTATTCAATTGAATAAATATTATTAAACGTTTGTATATCCTTCTATTGCTGCTATCATGTCTCCAACATCTTCCAATTCCATAATGTCCTCAGGATCAAACTTAATATCAAATTCTTTCTCTAAAGAAGTAATGATAATCAATTGTCCCATCGAGTCCCAATTAGGAAAATCTCCTATTGCAGTATCTTCATCAATTTTAAAAACATCTATTTCAATAGCTTCAGCTATTATTTTAATTACTTTTTCCTGTGTTGTCATTTGTTGATTATATATTGCTTTTTTTGTTTAAATTAAATCTTTTTAGTGATTTAAAAATTTTCTTATATCTTTCTTTTTGATTTCCATCAAAATATTTAATTTGATTTTTTATTTTTGTTTGATAAACCTCATCTTCAGAAATTAGAATTGTTTTTAACTGTAAATTAAAATCTTTTTCTTCAAAATTCGAAATGTCTCCCAATCCAAAAATAATATTTTTGATTCTTAAACCTTTATATATATTTAATTGATTTTCTGTTGTAAATCCTGACGCAATAACACATCTAAAAGAGGCTAATTCATATG
>MDSY01064505.1_pt1 | contig 10388 bp, 10 predicted proteins | sample 811131 | NCBI WGS metagenome assembly MDSY01 (sample SAMN05326643, study PRJNA326480) | marine metagenome | isolation source: seawater | place: Atlantic Ocean: South West | collected 2010
CGGAGAATTGGCAGAGTGGTCGATTGCGGTAGTCTTGAAAACTATTGTACCGAGAGGTACCGGGGGTTCGAATCCCTCATTCTCCGCCAAAGAATCAAAGGTCTCATTTATGAGGCCTTTTTTTGTGAATAGGGGTTTGTTATTTAGTGGACAGTCTTTTAAACAATAGATATACGGACAGAAATACCGATCCGAAAGTTAATCCGATCACAAAATCTGCAGGGTAGATAGGCCAGCCATACACGAGCTGATGAACCATATCAATGTTGTGCACAAAAATACCTCCACCCACAAGAATCATTGCAAGTGTCCCAACAATCTTCAGTGTTCGGATGATCACAGGAAGTGCTCGAACCATAAATAAACCAGCCTTTTTCATTAGGTTGTTTTTACTTATTGAAATAAGGTGGTAGCCCGCATCATCTATTCTGACCAATAAAGCTACAAGTCCATAGACACCAATGGTGGATAGTAAAGCTATGATTGAAACAACAAATATTTGTATTGAAATGGTCTGGTCTAAAACAGTACCGAGTGTGATAATGATGATTTCAATAGATAGAATAAAATCGATTAATATCGCTGATTTTATCTTCTTTTCCTCTAAAACAGACGGGTCTTCGTTCTGTTTTATCTTTAGGTTATTTGCTTTCATCTTTTTATTAAAGATCATTTTATACACATTGAGCGCGCCTTCGAAGGACAAGTAAATCCCACCACAAATGAGTATCGGGATGATGATACTCGGTAAATACGCACTTAGCAGAAATACACCTGGAAGAATAATCAATTTATTCAAAAAAGAACCTTTTGTTAATTTCCAGAGTACAGGAAGTTCTCGACTCGATGTGAATCCAGATGCCTTATCAGCATTGATTGCAAGGTCATCCGCAAGTATACCGATTGTCTTTTTTGTTGCCGCTTTACTTAGGATTGCGACATCGTCCATTAATACTGCTATATCGTCAAGTATACTGAGAATTCCTGATGTCATGAGCGGTGTGGTTTAATTGTTCTTCACTGTGGTAGAGACAAAGATAATTGATATATGTGAATGTTGATTCTTAATATCAACGTCTATGAATTTTGACCTAATTGATCAAGCATGGAGGATGAGTTTAAGTTTTGAAATTATCAATAGCTTAGACTTTTCGTTGATCACTAATCAGAAAATAAAAGAGGTAAATCGTTTTTTTTACTTTAAATCAAGACTAATTTAGATTTGCATTACATATGATACTCAAGCTAGCAAGATTAAGCAGATCAGTTGTCCACTCATATTCTCTAACTGACAAGCTCAATGTTAAGTCTTTAAATGAGGTTTGCATTGTGTATCTTTTGAATCTCCCATCTCTATGTAAGGGTGCAGATTCAATGTCGTTCAATTTAAAGAAAGTGAATTTAAAGTCTTCAAAATCGTCTTCTGTCATGACCAATACCATATTCCCTAAACAAAGCTGAATGTCGCTGCAGCAATCGCATCGTGAGATATATCCAAAAGGGTTTTTATGAATAATTGAATGTGATTCCATCATTGTCTTTGCTCGCGTATTTTTTTGTAAATGATATTTTCTTCAATCCAAGCATGCTCCTCAAGTTCCAGTTCAAATTTCTCAAGCTGCTGAATTAAAATTCTACAAAATGGATTTACAGAACACTTTTCCTTTCTAAGAAGATTAATAATTTCACCTAGGAAAGGTTCTTCATCTTCATGTGATATTGCATCGGTTGCAGTATGCTTTGAATGTTGAGACAGATATTCTGTGAAAATAATATCCTCTTCTATGGATATATGAAACTTCATAGCCAACTCAAATTTGATAAATACCTTAAAAAGAACAGCCAAGGAAGGGTTCTCGGGAAAAATCTTCATCAAGCCAACAAAGCTTTGTTCGATTTTAGGAATAATAACATTTTCAAATCTCCAATGTGATGCCTTCAGTCTATCTACAACAATTGCCGGGTTTGCATTCAGAAGCTTGTTTCTTTGCACAACCTTGTTTGGTTGGTTAGAATGAACGTTTTGCGGCTTTCTGATATCCATGAGTATATACTGAAACTAATTAGAGTTCAAAATTATAGGTCATTAGAGTCAATTCAAATACCTTGAATATGGTATAATTGAATTTATATATGATTTGCTATGCTCTTTTTCCCAGCTCGATAAGCTCTAGGTCATGAATTCGGTCCTTTGTAATGCTAAATCTAAGAATGGTTTTTATTTTATGGAACCCTTTGTAACCGCAGGCTCCAGGATTCATCCATAGCATGTTGTAGCGCTTATCCATTTTGACCAATGTAATGTGCGAGTGGCCACAAATGAAAAGGGTAGGAGCTCCATTCTTTTCGATTTCTTCAAGGGCTGGCTTTGAATATTTCATAGGCTTTCCACCGATGTGTGTCATGAGAATAGAAACGTTTTCTAATTGAAACCTGAGAAACTCATCCGTCTCTTGACGTATTTCATTATTGTCAATGTTTCCCCAAACCGCTCTGGTTGGTTTAAAACTTTTTAATTCGTCAAGCACGGCAATGTCACCAATGTCACCTGCATGCCAAATTTCATCTACCTCTGAAAAATATGATTTTATTTTTGGGTCAAGAAAGCCATGTGTATCAGAGAGTAGTCCTATTTTTTTCAAAGCTAATCTAGATTTTGATTAGCATCATCCTCAAGATTATTGACATCCCCTTGATTTGGGACTATTTTGTCATTTTTAAGATCGCTTTGCTGTTTTTTATAAAGGTCAAAATAGAACCCTTTTTTCTTGAGTAAAGATGTATGACTGCCCTGCTCAACAACACCTCCGTCGTCAATAACGATAATATGCTTTGCATTTCTGATGGTTGAAATACGATGGCTCACAATGATTGTCGTTCTATCTTCATTTTCTTTCTGAAGCTCCTTTAAGATTTTATCCTCCGTTTCTGTATCTACCGCTGATAAGCAATCATCTAGTACAAGGATTTCCGGTTTTCTCAGTAGTGACCGCGCAATACTTAGGCGTTGTTTCTGACCTCCACTAAGATTTACGCCGCGTTCTCCAAGTATTGTTTCATAGCCATGCTCAAGCTGATGAATGGTATGCAGGATATCAGCCGTTTCGCAAACAGCATCAAGCTCAAGCTCTGATACCTCGGGCTCATTAGAGCCGAATTTCACATTGTTGCGAATAGAGTCCGAGAATAAGAAAACATCTTGAGGAACGACTCCTAAAGCATTTTTAAATCCATCTATTTTGATGGAAGCCGAATTTGTGCCGTCAATGTTAATCTCTCCACTATCTGGATGAAGCTGTCTGAGCAATAAGGCCAATATTGTAGATTTACCGCTTCCTGTTTTTCCAATTATGGCAAAGGTTTGACCTTTTGGTATGCTGAAGGATAGATTTTTTATAGCTTTTATTCCTGTGTTTTCATATGTATATGATACATTTTCAAAAGAAATCTGTTCGGAGAACACGTAAGGCTCTGTTTCTTTTTCTTTATTGTGATTTGTTTTCACCAAAAGGAACTCATTGATTCTTAGCTGGGATGCCGCGGCACGTTGGATTAACGAGGTTACCCAGCCTATGCTGGCAAACGGCCAGGTTAGGTTGTTGACAAAAAATATAAACGCTACAATGCCGCCTAGGGAAATCTCATTGGTGAAAGACATTTTCCCTCCAATGTAAATTGAAAGTAGGGTGCTCAAACCAATTAGGAAAAGAATCGTTGGTATAAACAGTGCATTTACAACGACCAACTTCATGCTTTTATTTTTATACTTATTTGCGGCATGCTCAAATTTTTGGCTTACTGAATCCTGCTGACTATATGCTTTAATGACTCTCATTCCTGAAAAACTCTCTTGTGCAATTGTTGAAAGTAAGGACTGCTCTTCTTGGACTTTTTTACTCAAAAAGTTCATTTTTGCTGAGACCTTATAAATAAGAAAAGACATTAGAGGCAAAGGGATAAGCACCAATACCGTTAATGTTGGAGAGATGACAATCATTTGATAAACTACGAGCGTAAATAGAACAACAAGGTTAATCGAGTACATAATCCCAGGTCCTAAATACATGCGCACATGACTAACATCCTCAGAAATACGGTTCATTAAGTCTCCCGTGTTGTTCTTTTTGTAAAACGAAAGGTCTAGATTTTGATACTGCTGATATATCTCGTTTTTCAAGTCAAACTCTATCCTTCTTGACATAACAATAATGGTTTGTCGCATTAGAAATAGAAAAAAACCTTTGGCAAGAGAAAGGAGCATGTAAATCCCTCCAATCTGAAGAGAAATCCAAAGAGCATCATTTATAGATTCAATTTTTATATCAGTCATTAAGGAATCCACCGTCGACTTTACAAAAAGCGGCATGCGAACGCCAAAGTAATTACTAGTAATTGTAAATAAAATCCCAAGCAATAAATGCCACTTATACTTTATAAAATATTTGTTTAGATGTTTAAGTGACTTCATTTAGTTTTGCTAATTTTATAGCATCCATTAGAGGCGTAAAGCTAACGATTTGGGGCGTACAAAAGTTCATTCACGCAGAGTTTTACAGAAAAATATATCCATAAAAAAAGAATGAAAAAAATTTATTTTTTAAAAAGTTGTTCAACGAATCAACGTATTTTAAAACAGCTTAACCTAAGTGAAGATGTCACCCTTCAAAACATCAAGGAGGATAATATTGACGAGGTAACTCTCGATATGCTAAAAGAACGTGTAGGTTCATATGAAGCTTTGTTTTCAAAGAAGGCTATGAAATTTAAATCTCTTGGTTTAAATGAAATAGAATTGACTGAAGCTGATTATAAACGATACATGCTCGAGGAATACACTTTTTTAAAGCGACCTTTTATTATCAATGATGATCAGGTTTTTATAGGAAATAGTAGGGATGTTGTGAAAGGCGCAGTTGAATCATTTAAAAAAGTAAGTGATGTTTAAACTTAATTGTTTCATGGCAGTATTGACCATTTGTATTTCTTCTTGTTCTTCAAAGAATATTCCTCTTCAAGAAATCGATTCTAGGCAAGATGTTAAAATAAAAGAAACGCCCAAAAAAACGCCACTTGATAGTGCTCAGGTTATCCAAATCAACAATAGAAATCTTAAAAAATCAATTCTAAACACTTCAAAATCAAAGGAGAAAAAAGGATTGTGATTTGAGTTTAGTTATATATCTTTACAACTCGTTAAATAATTTATTGAATATGAAAAAAGCACTTATATGTTTCGTGGCGTTGTGGTCACAGTTATCTTTCGGTCAAGTTCTTACCGAAGACTTTGAAAGCTCTGCAGCTCCTGCATTGCCTGTTGGGTGGACGGCTTCAACCCAAGCAACAAATGGTTATACTGGTTACTACACAGGTAGTGAAGTAGACGCCAATGCAGCTGGATTTTGGCCAGTAACGGCCAATGGTTCGACTTCTTTTGCAATGACAAATGATGATGTTCAAAATGATATATTATGTGATGAGTTGTTGATTTCTCCTTCGATGGATTTTTCATCACAAGCAAATTTGCAACTTGATTTTAAGGCTTATCATGACGGAGCTTATGGCTCAGGTGACGCCACTGTTGAGGTCTCAACTGATGGAGGAACTACATGGAATGTTGAGCTTACACTCACGCCCGCTGCTTCATGGGAGAACTACTCCGTGAATCTTTCTGCATATGACGGTCTTGCTACTGTTTGGATAGGTTTTCGTTGGAATGATGGTGGTGATTGCGCCGGTACGGACAACTGGGGAACAGGTTTAGCGATTGATGATGTAGTTGTTGATGAAACACCTTCATTTGATGTTTCTATGTCAGACAACTCGGGACTAGAATATACAATTATCCCACTTGATCAACTATCGGGACCTTTTGGTGCTTCCGGGGTGATTTCAAATGTAGGTGCAGTAGATGTAACTAATATTTCTATGACGACAAATGTTTATGATGCAGGTTCAGTTTTGTTGTACACGGCATCAAGTAACCCGACTTCAGTTTTGGCTTCTGGATCTGATTACAATGCCTCTGTTCCGGGTTATACGCCAACAGCAGATGGTCTTTACACTGTTGAACTCATAGCGAATGTAAATGAGAATGATGCCAATCTTATTAATGATACAGTTACTTATTCCATTATTGTTACAAACACCTATGCTCGAGATAATGGTTCTGTTGATGTGTCTCTTGGTGTTGGTGCTGGAACGACTGCGATTTTGGGAAATACTTATGAAATCTTATCGCCAACAACATTGTCATCAGTTTCATTTTTTATGATTCCTGGAATTGATGGTTTGGGTGATTCCGTTCGTGTTTCGATTTATGATGTTGTTGCTGGTATTCCAACCTCACTAATTACGCAGTCAGAGTTGTACCTCATTTCAGAGGCAGATACAACTGTCAATGGAGCATTTTTAACATTATCTGTTTTAGATAATCAAGGCGCTCCGTTTGACCTAGGTGCGGGTACTTACTATGTTGGTGTAAATGAGTATTTCACTGTTGATAATATGGCGCTTGGTCAATCGTTAAGTATTGAAACGCCAAACTCATGTTTTGGAAGTATCAATGGAGCGGCATTTGAGCCTATGGAGGACTTTGGTTTTCCTGGTCCTTTTATTGTACGTCCTAATTTTGCATGCACGGTAAACACGGTTTCTGTTTCGGAGTGTACAAGCTACACTTGGTCTGCAAACAACGAGACATATACTGAGTCTGGAGAATATACTGAGTTATTTTCTGATGAGTCAGGATGTGACAGTTTAGTAACCCTTAACTTAATAATCACGGGACCTTCTGAAGGTATAGACGTTCAATCTGCATGTGGCTCTTTTACCTGGATTGATGGAAACACTTATACTGAAAATAACAATTCTGCAACTTTTTTATTAAGTGATTCAAATGGATGTGACAGTACCGTGACTTTAGATTTAACAATCAGTGCACCAACGACAGGGGTAGATGCGCAAGTGGCATGTGGTGATTACGAATGGATCGATGGGAATATTTATACGGAAGCCAATAATACGGCTACTTTCACCTTGCTAAGTGCGGCGGGTTGCGATAGTGTGGTTACCTTGGATTTGACTATTACAAGTTTAATTGAGACAACAGATGTTCAAGAAGCTTGTGCAAGTTTTACTTGGGTAGATGGAAATACATATGTAGAGAGCACAACAGCTACCTTCATGTTAGTTTCTTCTAATGGTTGTGATAGTTTGGTTACTTTAGATTTAACAATTGTAACAGAATTGCAGACTACAGATGTACAGGAGGCTTGTGGTGAGTATACATGGACAGATGGCATCACTTATTCTGAAAGTAACAATACAGCAAATCAAACCCTTGAATCTGTTGGAGGGTGTGATAGTATTGTAACTCTTGATCTTACTATTTTACCGCTTCCTGATAATACAACTTTTTTGAGTGGATCAACGATCGCAGTTGATGCTTTTGCTTCTTCTTATACTTGGGTTGATTGTGCTACAGGTAATGTGATTACTGGTGAAACATCTCAGACTTTTACAGCATTGGAAAGTGGAGAGTATCAGGTTATTATTGAGATCAATGGTTGTGAGAACACATCTGAATGTGTGTATGTTGAGGTTGAAACTTCAGGTTTACTCGAAAATGAATCGGAGTTTGATACTCAGCTATACCCGAATCCATCAAACGGAATATTTACGCTATCCATTGAAGGGTTGAATAATCCTCGAATCGATATATCTGTTACGGATGTTAGTGGGAAAGTAATTTACGTTCAATCACTTATTTCTAATTCAAGTAAGTTAATTGTGCCTATGAACATCTCGAATGTTGAAGAAGGTGTTTATTTTGTTCGAATTAATGGAGCCAATACAATAACAAAAAGAGTAGTTGTTTCTCATAATTAATCAGAAACAATAGAATCGAATTAGGGGACATATGTCCCCTTTTTTTATGGGAAATACTTCCGCTTAACGAGGAGATAAAATATTTATGCCGCCGTGAAGTTAGTTCCTTTATAAATCGCTATTTTTGTCAACGCCGATTCATTTTTTATAAATGGGGTCGTGCGCGGAAGTTAACGAACTACATTACTTATGTCCGTAAAAAGTATGAAACCAGATTTTGAGCTTTCTAGCAATCCTGTTATCTCTCAAATGTCTTCGATGGATCACGATCAGATATTATTCTGCAGTGATAACCAAACTGGGTTAAAGGCAATCATTGCAATTCATGATACTACACTTGGTCCAGCACTTGGAGGAACCAGAATGTGGTCCTACAACAATGAGTTGGAAGCCTTGAATGATGTTTTGAGGCTCTCAAGGGGTATGACCTACAAAAATGCTATTTCAGATCTAGCATTGGGTGGAGGGAAAGCAGTAATCATCGGTGATTCGAAAACAATGAAATCTGAGGCTCTTTTTAGGAGGTTTGGAAGATTTGTAAACTCTCTTGCAGGAAATTATATAACAGCTGAAGATGTGGGTATTTCTCCCGCAGACATGGTGTGGGTGAGCAAGGAAACAGAACATGTAGTTGGATTACCAGGAAAAAGTGGAGATCCTTCTCCAGTTACAGCTTTTGGAACTTATATGGGAATCAAAGCCTGTGCTAAAATCAGGTACGGGACAGACGCGCTTGAGGGTAGGAAAATTCTCGTTCAAGGTGTCGGTCATGTCGGAGAGTATTTGGTGGGTCACCTTCGTAAAGAAGGAGCTGAAGTTTTTGTCGCAGATATTCATGATGAAACCGTTTCTCGTGTCGCGAAAACCTATGGAGCAACCGGAATTGAACTCGATTCAGTATATGGATTGGATATGGATATATATGCACCATGCGCATTGGGAGGAACAATTAACGATACAACCTTACCGCAGTTAAAATGTGCAATTGTCGCTGGTGCAGCGAACAATCAATTAGGAATAGAAAATGAACATGGCCAAGCATTGTTAGATAAAGGCATTTTATATGCCCCTGATTTCGCAATTAATGCGGGAGGGGTAATGAATTGTTTTTCTGAAGTCGAAGGTTTATCGAGTGAATGGGCAATGGGGAAATCCGAAGAAATATATAATACGATATACAATATCGTAAGCCGTTCTGAAAAAGAAAGAATTCCTTCGCATATTATAGCGATGAAAATGGCTGAAGAAAAAATCAATAAAGGTTCTAAAAAATAGATTCTAAATGCTAAATAGAAGACACTTAAGAATTAAGGTACTTCAGATGTTGTATATTTTTTACAATCAGAAGGAGTCGATGGATCTCAAAGCAGCCAACAAGCAGCTATTGCATTCGGTAGACCTAATGTATGATCTATATTTATATCTACTTCTGACATTTCAGGAGGTCAGAAATGCCTCATTGTCAAAAATGGATGACCGAGCAAAGAAAATGCGTCCCTCTTTTGATGACCTGAATCCGAACCGTAGATTTGTAGATAACTCCCTCGTTTCAAAAATCATCGCCTCTGATGGGTTTCAGGACCTTTGTAAAAACCGAAATGTAAATTGGAGCTCTGATGAAAAACAGGAAATATTCAGAAAGCTTTTTATCGAGATAGAGAAGAGCGAAGTTTATTTTGAAAATATGGAATCCTTAGACGAGGATTTCTCAAGTGTTAAAACATTTTTGATACAGCTGTTTAGATCCGAGATTGCTAATTCGCCATTGATTTATAATTTTTTCGAGGAAGAAGAGATCTCGTGGATGGATGACATTGATTTAGCCTGCTCAATGGTGATTAAGACCTTGAAAATGAGTTCAGGCGAAAGCGATTTCGAATACCTCCCCTTGTATAAGGAGAACGATGATGAAAAGGATTTTATTCAAACTCTGTTGAAGCAAACGGTGGCTTTGGATACGGATAGTGAAAAGCTAATAGAGGACTTGGCTGACAACTGGGAATTAGATCGAATCGCTAAAATGGATGTTTTGTTGTTGAAAATGGCATTTGCTGAGCTGCAGTCATTTGAAAACATTCCCACTAAGGTCACGATCAATGAGTATTTAGAGATTTCAAAATATTATAGCACGCCAAAGAGCAATATTTTTATCAATGGTATTCTAGATAAATCCTTAAAGAAATTGATAAAGGACAAGAAAATTATTAAAAAGGGTAGGGGTTTAAAAGAATAAATATGTGTTTAATGAAATATATAAGTCTACTTTCACTGATTTTAGTGATGTCGTCCTGTAAAGGAGAAAATAAACTCGAGGTAGGGCAAAAAACAAGCATGAAAATTGATAAACTTTTTGATGCTGGGACTAGAGTAAAAGGAGAAGTGATTGAAGCAAAATTCAATATTGAAAACACAGGAGATTATCCACTTGTATTTGGGGAAATAAAAGGTTCTTGTTCCTGTACTGTAGCAGAGAAACCTGAAGCGCCCATCCTTCCCGGAGA
>MDSY01108645.1_pt1 | contig 10388 bp, 7 predicted proteins | sample 811131 | NCBI WGS metagenome assembly MDSY01 (sample SAMN05326643, study PRJNA326480) | marine metagenome | isolation source: seawater | place: Atlantic Ocean: South West | collected 2010
CGGCGCTGACGCCGGCCATGCGCCCTCCAGTGGCTCTGTCGGCCTCGCCGGCCATGCGCCCTCCAGTGGCTCTGTCGGCCTCGCCGGCCATGCGCCCTCCGGTGGCTCTGTCGGCCTCGCCGGCCATGCGCCCTCCGGTGGCTCTGTCAGCCTCGCGAGGGGTTGGTATTGATTGAACTTTAACGTACACACCTTTTAGACCGCCCCAATCCGCATTATCAGCCAGCTCGATACCAACGAGGCCTCTAGATAAATCAAGAGGTTTAAAGCTCCACGTGTTTCTTCCAGCAGTTCTTAAACATTCTATCTTGTATGATAGATAGTTTAATCCCATGTCAGTGAGTACAATCCTAGAAACATCTCCTACGCCCATGTTAGGACCAAACGATCCGTCCCGCTTCTGGAATCTAAGACCTTCATTACCAACAAATGTGAACTTGTGTTCAATACCGCCTCGGTATATAAATGTTATAGACCCGTTCATATTTACAGGATCTGCTCTGTGTACATCGACGTGTTCAATGTGTATTTCAGCAGACTTAGCAGGATTAAAAGTTAATGCTTTTGTTTTATTATTTATATCGATACCTCCCTCAGACGCAACTTTCCCGCGGGCTCCTATAATCATAGTATTCTCTTGTTGTGGAGGAAGATTCGCCTTGCGCTCACGCTCCCGCGGCGGCAGCGGTGGCAGCGTCCTATTGAAGCACTCTCTCTGTCTCTCTCTTTCTCCGTCAGTTTCCATAGTTTTGCTATGAGCCTTTGAAATTGTCATCGGTATAAATCCCCCTTTTTCCACCGAGTCCGGTTTAGTTATTCTAGGGTCCATAATCGCTTTAATTTCTGGTTCATTTACATAAACTTCTTTAGAAATATTCTCGAACAATCGTAAATGGAAATTCATGCCACACACTTGCTCCTGTATATCCCTGTGAGACCCTCTCTGTTGCACATGCTTCATATGGGGCGCCCATACAGCCTCAAATTTATTAATAAATGTTGCGCGTTCTTTAGGTGTTAATAGTCTGATGCGGCCGGCGGCGTAACCCGAACGTTTAGGGGGGCACTTTTGATTTATAGATTTTCTTCCGTCATTCTTTTCCATATAAATACCAAAAGCGTTTATTATACTACGCGGTACAAATCCCCCCTCGGATGATGGTTTGTCCCGAGTTATTCTAGGGTCCATAATCACTTTAATGTCTGGTTCACTTACATATGTTTTTAGAGCAACAGCAGCAATCACTGGCTTAAGGAACTGTATCTCGCACTCGAGGTCGGCCCTCTCGTCGTCGCCGCCCTTTCTCGCTTCTACAATCGCGATCTCCATTGCATTGTTAAGTTTGTTCATAAATGTTTCGTGTTCTTTAGGTGTTAATAGTCTAGGGGTGGATTGGGCGACAGCTGGAGTGGTAACATTGGTAGCGGGGACTAAAGGTTTGGCAGGGGTTGTCGTAGGCGTAGGACCATCGTCGAAATCATCGACGTCTTCTTGAGGAGAAGATCTTTTAATGGGCGCATTTGCTATAGGTTTCGGCTTTTGGACTAAAGGTTTGGCAGGGGTTGTCGTAGGCGTAGGACCATCGTCGAAATCATTGACGTCTTCTTGAGGAGAAGATCTTTTAATGGGCGCATTTGCTATAGGTTTCGGCTTTTGGATTAATGGTTTTGCGGGGGTTGTCGTAGGCGTTGGCGCTGGCGGCAAATCTTCATCTTTTGTAACTTGAGGGGTCCGTTCTACCACGGGTTCTACCACGGGTTCTACCACGGGTTCTTCTACTAGATCTTCTACGGGTTCTTCTACTAGATCTTCTACGGGATCTTCTACTAGATCTTCTACGGGATCTTCTACTAGATCTTCTACGGGATCTTCAATTGGGGTATCTGCTGATTTTTTTATTAGAAATATAGTAGCACCGCCTAAAATAACCAACACGATTATAATTAACAAATACTTAGTAATATTGTTCATATTTTTAATATAAAAAATATTTTATTTTTAAAAAAATCTAGTGTATTACCTGAAAATTACACTTTATTAATTAGTTTAAAAACAATAAACATACAATTTTATAAATACGCCTTACATAATGGACACTCTTGAAATTTCAAATATTGGTTCAGCATGCGGAAAGAATGTTTACGAGCCCAGGAATAAAACTATTATGTTGCTACTTTGCAGACACGCTCCTAAACTATTCAGAGATAAAATGATTCAGAACGGAAATATTAAGCCGCTCGAAGGTAAGTCTTTGAAGAGGCCGATCGAAGACTCTTATAATATGTATTCAAGTTCTGTTAAAGACCCGAAAGATTTTGATTCAATTGAAAAAAAGGTAATCAATGAAATTAAAACCAAAACGCCTGATATAACAAACTCCGAACTTGAAACTGCGCGCAACATTGTAAGGGACAGTCTTAAGAAGGATTGCGGTAAAAATACAGAAGCTACTGTGATTCAAGTGTCTAATTATACAAAAGGAAATAATAGAATGTGGTACTACAAAGATGCTAATCACGGCTGGAATCTTAAAGGTTTTCACGATGCTACAGACAATGACATTGTCGTGGAAATTAAAACAAGGATGAAAAAAGAAAATGTTAGGAAAAACGAGTATGATTTATATCAATTATTTGGGTACATGCTAGTTATGAACAAAACAAGGGGTATGATATCGCAAACTTTTTCGGGGGAAATTTACAAGTCTACTGTAGAAAATAATTGCGAATACGGAATTATCGATATCACTGAATCGTACTGGAACGAAAAGTATATTCAATTTTACAAAGATCTGGACACTTTTTTCAAAGAGGTCTTTTTGTACTCAAATAGCGATTTTGACATTTCACGTGTTATGAAAACAGGAAGAATTTATGCCGAATATGACAAACAAGGGAAATTTCATAATGTAGATCCAAAATACACGAATGTATTCAAAGCTTTATAATACACTTTTTATCAGTAATTCTCTTTATAATCAGTCTTGGGCACTGAATTATTTCTAAAATTTCAACGGATACATCATCCGTACCAAATGCTCGAGATGAATTACATTTAACCTTTACTAAATTTTCATTTACTGTATTGAATGAATTACTTGAAACAACTAAATCATAATTGTCCTTAAAAAAATCATTATTAAGCCTAGATTTAATCGAATTATATTCGCTTGCTATAATATCTGGTCTATTCTTTCCGGAATATAACCAGGATTCTATATCTGTTCTGTTTTTATACATCTCTTCCGTTACCGCATATCTATGAGTGGTTATATTAAAATTAGTGAATAATATCTTACCGAAAGCCAAGAATAAAGGTCTTTCAGATAAAATTTTACCACCGTCGTTTCCAGGTTTCCAAAATGTATTTCTATTACAGTTAAAAATTTTTTTATACATAATATCGTCTTTTCTCTTGATGTATTGTTTCATGAAGGCCGTGTCGTTTCCGTGATAATAACTTAACAATTCGTGTTTACCTAATAAAGATATTACTCTACCAGATTGCATTTTAGCCTTAGAATCGAAAAGTTTTATTAATTTCATTATTTTTATTTCGCCCGGTAACATAATGTAGTCTTTATGAAGCGGCGGACTTTTAGTACTTTTACCAGACAGCGTATTACCCATTTGGATAACGTATGTATCTTTTCCTATCCAATTATTGTCTCTTATAACATTTGCTAACTCTAAAGATTTTATAAGTACTTCTGAATCTCCGCGGAGGTCTCCTATGACTACTATTTTTCTTGTATATTCGGACATGTATACAATTACAATTACATTTTTTACTCATTTAAAATCTTGTTTAGAATTTCTTCTTCCGGAAACCCCAATATGTATTCGTTATCGTGAATTATAGTAGGAAAAAAATAACCTACATTATCCATGAGTTCTGTAACCCCATTAATGATCGATTCTCTCTCTGCCTGATCTAATTGACTAAACTTTTCATCAAATCTAAATGTGTCGTCGTTATTCATCATGATTTTAACGTAATCGTTTTTTGCCGTATCCAGATGAGGGTCTAATTTTTCACACCAGGGACACCCCTCTTTAGACAATATAATTACCTTATCAGACTTTATATTCAATTTAAATGGTACCTTCTTTTTTTCGATTTTAAAATTGTTAAACTTTCTCCTAATGAAAAACAGTAGCAAAAGTGTAATGAGCGCAAATACCAAACTGATCAATAACATTATTAACGTTATATGTATAAATTTTATTACATTTTAAAACTTAAATTAGACACATTTATAAATAGTTGAGTGTAATCATTATGAACGTGCTTGTAGTATACGATACGTCATGGGACAATCTTGCAGAGATTTCTAGAAGACTTACTTCTAAGAATATAGACCCAAATCACAGAATAAATATATTTTACGGAAAACAATCTAAACATTTGAATACTATTTGTAATAAGAATATGCTACAGATATTCAGAAAATGTATAAATACAAAACAATTTTTAGAGGATCTCCGTATTCAATTACAATTTACGAAATTTTGTATTATATTTCACAATTTTACAGAATACAATACAATAAGCAGTGTAATTATTAAGATCTGCGAAGAAAACGAGATTCCATATTTTATTTTCTCAGAACACAATGACGATTTTTTTTTCAACGGAGAACTAACATCTGCTCGATTTAAAAAGTGTGTATTAGAGATACCGGATATAACGAAAAGAGCAGAGGTGTCTTGTAATATAGACTTTGAAATAGCATTTGCTACGGAGACAAACAGTGCAAAAGATTATTCTCAGATAGTGCAAAAACTTAGAAATTGTTATAGATCTATAGACGAAAGCAAGGCAAAAAAAAGTATAATATTCATCGATAACAAAACTCCTAAACAGTATAGTTATCTTGAATATATGGCTAATAAGAAAAAATGGATAAAGGAGGTTATACCAAGGTGAATGTTTACTCGAGTTGTATCTTTGTAGCGTATATACCGGTTTTATACATATCTATTATGAATTTAGAACTCATTCTGCTCAAATTAAGATAAACATTTGCATCGACCATGGGTTTTTCTATATTTATTAAGAAAGTACTATTTGGAAGCTCACGTGTAAATATAGAACAAAATATTTGAAATGGATAAGATTTAACTTTAGTGTTCAATACTAGACTATAACCGCATATGTATATCTCCTTAGGGGGAGATCCATACAAGTTTTTACAACACCCGTCTACATACATCTCATTGTCTATTTCTACAGGTTTGAATAAAAATGGTATACTCATAGACGCTTTTAGAGCATCTTTTAATTTAACGTATGGGTTAGTTTTATTACTCAAGCAATTGTATTCATTCCGTGTAATATTTGTGGCGTAAATGTGTACATCTACATTGGTTTTTTTAGAAAAATCGTATAAATTTATATCTGGACTGTATTTATCTGTTACAAAATTGATGAGTGTATCAAGAAGCGAATCGTCTATTACTCCATTTTGAATATTTGCAAAATCGTACTTTATTATTTCTTCGAGGTTAATCTTTTGAAACATATTAATCATACATTTAGGGTCCGTTCCAGAAATATAAAGTGTACCTATTAATGCACCTATGCTAGTTCCATAGAAATTTTTAAGGTCCAGTAATTTTTTTTGGTGAATGTATTCAAGCGCGCCAATAAAATGGAACCCTGAATATCCGCCTCCTCCTATGAAAAGGTCGTTCATTTAATTTAGAGTATAGTTTTTTTTATCAGAATGTCTACGTATTTATCTTTGAATTTTAAAAGATATTTATAATTAGTTTTCCATTCGTTGCCGTGTCCAACTGCATTTGATATTGAATGGGCGTGCTCGTGAAAAAGTGACTCAATAATATGTTCAGCGCCATAATAAGTTCCGTCGTCTTTGAACATTTTAAATCCTATTTCCCGCCCCTTGTCATAATTCCATGCTAAAATATTATCGTCTTGATCTATCAATTCCTTATAACTCGTATTTTGTAACTTTTTGCGTAATAAGTTTCCTCGATTTGCTTCTATTTCATAAGATAAATCTATAGCAATAACGCGTAGAGCGTCTAAGATTTCAGCCGTCTCAAGGTCTCGTGCTTTATAAGTCTTGCCAGATTTAGTCTTAAAAGTCGTAGAACACGATCTATAATTTATAAATAACAATACGCAAAAAATTATAAATATTATAATTAACTTCGACATTAATTAATATGTTAGACAATATTTTATTTATACTCGGAATAAAATCTTATGCTGTATCTTTTCCCTTAGTATCTAAAAAAGACATCTTCAGAGACGAAAGATGCGTTTTTCCATACGAAAAATTTAAATTGATGTATAAACTTAACTTGATAAATACCGAAGAAGACGTCGACGAATTTACATTAGGAATACTACCCGAGACAATCACTGAACCCAATACATATGATAAATTATTTTACATTATTTATACATTTTATTTCATTTTAGTTAATATATTATTATGGGTACAATGTGTTTATAATTTTAAATTGTGGACAGAAGCATCTGATATGCGTCATTTAGTGTCTTTTTTAACGCATGTTAATGTACCCTTAATTCATCTATGGTCTAAGAGGTATTTTATGTGTAATCACATGGAAAAAATACTAAATTGTAAAAAATTTAAAACAATGATTGTATTCGGTTTTACAATAGTTTCTGTTATAGCAAATTTTGTAGACATTCCATCGTTTAACAATGATTATATGTGGTCAAGGGGGTTAACAAAGAATGATTACGTATTCTATGCAATTATTATCATTGATTGGTTTTATTCAAGGCTTCTCTGTTTTTTATTTTTATTTACAATTGTATTCATCCTTAAACAACACGTTTCAGATATTGATAAATTGAAAGATGATTTAAGCGCACCAGAAGAATACTTTCTAGAGAATGCCTGTATAAATAATTTACTCATCAGTATATCCTCTGCTAAAGACAGGATATCTAAAACTATACATATATTAAATCCAATAATTTCATTTAGTACACTTATAGGAGCCGCAAATGTGTCTCTTTTTATACGATCAATTTTACCAAAGGATGATATTACATTTAGAGATATAATAGACAATTTGATACCATTTGATAGATATCTTTTTGTTTGTAGTATTATTTATACACTGATACAGGCATGTCTCTTATTTTACATATACCTTTACGCAAGCAAAAGAGAATCTATATTAGACTATATTAAATCTTATACATTTATCAGAACATTTTTGTATAGATTACCAATTGATTCATTAATTTCTAAAGATACACATATCGTAAATTTATCGACAACGTTTGATACGGCTAATTCAGTCGAATGGCTGATACTATGCGATATCTTATCAAACAGATGGGTAGATTTCACCATTTTTGGTGTATCAACATCGGATGGAAAACTGCTAATGAAAGGAATCACATTAGGCGGTACAATATTATTTATTATAACATTTATTACAAAATAAAACACATTTTAAATATATTTAAATACAAGATACATTATATTGTATAATGGAAGACTTTAATCGTCCAGAAAGTAAGACTGAGTTAAATGAAATTACTTTCCAAGTATTATCTTGGGAAGCATCCGATGAAACCGACGACCCTGACGGCGATTGTCCGGACACAAAATATAACATTTATGCCTTTGGCGTCAATAAGATGTCTGAATCAGTATGCATGAGATTTGAAGGTTATAAGCCCTACTTCTTTGCTCTTATTCCAGAAAAGTATCAGGATTCTTTTGATGCTTTCAAAAAAAAGGAAGTGGAAAAATACATAAGAAACAAACTTTACCGAAATAAAGAAGATCTCGAGAGTATAAGCGTTGTATCTCGCAAGAAGTACAAAGGGTTTACTAATGAAAAAGAGTATAAATTCTTACGTTTTGTATGTAAAAATCTTACCACATTCAATAAAATCAAATGGATTCTAAACCCAAGAGATACACGTAGGCTGCCCAAGATTTCATCGATAAGTACAACTGAATATTTGAAGTTTGACCTGTACGAATCCAATATTGAACCTTATCTTCGTTTTACACACAAAGCAGACATTCAGATGGCTGGCTGGATAACTGTAAATAAGATTTGTTCATTTCCGGATATGTCAAGGTGTCAGCATAGTTACACTTCAAATTACAATAATGTAGAGAAACACGAATGTAATGACGTATGTAATCTCACTATTGGTTCTTGGGACATTGAGGCATTTTCACATTCATCGAGATATCTAGGTATTAATGAATTTCCAAATCCAGAAAAAGAGCATGACATTATTACTCAGATCGGAACAAGTCTTTATAAATTCAATACAAAAGAATCTATTAAACACGTAGTGACTATCAAAAGTCCCATAGACAACGATTGCGACCCAGTCGAGGGTGTTATCATTGAAAAGTACGATTCAGAAAAAGAACTTATCGAAGGTTGGGTTAAATTTATTCTAGCGACTGATCCAGACATTCTAATACAGTATAACGGATACGGTTTCGATTGGAAATACCTATTAGCACGAGCTAAATTTCTAGGTATTGAATATGTCTTAGAAAATTTAAGCAGGATTACTGATAAACCGGCGATTAAGCAAGAAGATCAATTAAATACTTCGGCATACGGAGACAATACAATGGTATATCTTAAAGCATTCGGTATCACTCAATTTGATATGATGTTTATCATTAAGAAAGAACACAAACTAGAATCTTATAAATTGAATTCCGTTGCTGAACACTTCACTGGCGACAAGAAAGACGATCTTTCGCCGACAGATCTTTTTAATTACAACACGTCTACTAAAGATAAGATTGCTCTAGTTGCAAAGTATTGTGCTCAGGACACCTGGCTCCTTATAGACCTTATTCTTAAACTGAGAATTATTACCAATATGATCGGTATGTCTAACATTACTATGGTTCCGATGCAATACATCGAGTTGCGTGGCCAACAAATCCGTGTTCATACTCAGATTGCTTATGAAACAAAGAAAGAGGGTTATCTTATTCCGGCTAATGATTACAAACCGAAAGACGACGCAGATGAAGATGAAAAGTTTACCGGTGCAACAGTTCTTAGTGCTACACCTGGCGCGCATTTCGAACCTATCGCTGGGCTTGATTTCGCAAGTCTTTATCCGAGTATTATGATTGCTCACAATTATGACTATGCAACAATCGTCGAAGATCCAGAATTTGATAATCTCGAGGGGGTAGAGTACTTCGATATTAATTGGGATGAAGATGACATTGATACGGATGGCAACGAAATCAAAAGAAATGTAAATGTAAGATTTGTGCAAAATCGGACGGGTATTATGCCAATGATTCTTTCTCGACTTTGGAAAGAACGTAAGGCTATTCGTAAGCAAATGAAAGGTCTTTCATCAGACGATAATTTATACGCTGTTCTCAACGGTGTACAACTGGCAATCAAGGTTTCTATGAATAGTATTTATGGTTTCACGGGTGCGAAGTATGGTAGACTCGCAAATAAAAGAATCGCAGCGGCTGTAACAGCGTGTGGACGTGAAATGATTGCTCATAGCAAGAAGTGTGCCGAAGAATGGTACGACTGTGAGGTAGTATATGGAGACACTGATTCTATTTATGTAAAGTTCAAAAGCGATCTAAAGGGTCAAGATCACATGAATTACGTTTTCAAGGTAGCACCAGAATGCGCCGATAGAATTTCGGCCACATTTAAGAAACCCATTGATCTTGAATTTGAAAAAGTTATGTATCCATTCATTTTGTTTTCTAAAAAGAGATACGCAAGTCTATTCTGGACTAATCCATTAAAGTTCGATTACATTGACTACAAGGGTATTCAAGTTGTTCGCCGAGACAATTGTGAATACGTGAGAGAAAACTCAAAGAAGATTTTTGAATACATTCTAAAGAACGACAAGGTTCTAAATTACGAATTCGATACCGTAGAAGAAGTTATCGAAACATCTAAGGAGTACGCAAGAGAAAAGATTCGTAAGTTAGTTAATTCTGAAGTTCCAATGAAACAATTGATGTTATCAAAGAGTTTGCGATCTGGTTACGCCTTTGACAACAAGGCGGTTTGTACATCGTGCACAAAAATTTATTACGAATTGAATGTAGTTGGTAAAAAAGAAATGAACGTTTCAATTCTTCACACACTTAAAAATAAAAATAAGTCTCACATCCTCGAGTTTATAGAAACAGAACACATCTGTCCAAGCTGTAAAAATGAATGTCTTTTCAAAAGGTGTCCTGCTAATATTCCACACGTGGCTCTTGCTCGAAAGCGACAAGAAAGAGACAGGATGGACATCGTATCTTCTGGCGATCGCGTTCCTTATGTATTCGCGACTTATCAAAGCACTAAACAATTTGAAAAGGTAGAAGACCCAGATTACATCATTA
>MDSY01068915.1_pt1 | contig 10386 bp, 11 predicted proteins | sample 811131 | NCBI WGS metagenome assembly MDSY01 (sample SAMN05326643, study PRJNA326480) | marine metagenome | isolation source: seawater | place: Atlantic Ocean: South West | collected 2010
TATATCTAAAAAATTAATTCAGATTTATCCTAAAGAAAAAGAGGGTATCATTGATAAAAAATTTGCAAATCTAGTGAATAAAAAAACCTGCTCCAATATAGCAAATGATTTAAATATCAAAAAATTTATGTTTTTAGGTCCATCACATAAATCTAATCTTAAATCAGCAAATAAGATTATAGGAGATTGTTTAGAGGCTCTTATAGGTGCTATTTATTTGGATGGCGGATTAAAATCTGCTGAAACATTTGTTTTAACTTTTTGGAAAAAATATTTAGAAAACTCATCATTACCAATTATAGATGCTAAAACACAGTTACAAGAACATAGTTTGAAAAAGTTTAAAGAGTTACCTAAATATACATTTTACAAAAAAATTGGGCCTCAACATAAACCAATATTTAAAACTGATGTTCAAATACCTCATTCGAAAAAGATATTAGGCACAGGAACATCTAAAAAAGCGGCACAACAAAATGCAGCTACCAAACTATTACGATCTCTTAAAATATTATGAACTGGGAAGATGAATGTTATCTTTTATCAAAAAGAAAATTTAGAGAAAATGCGAATATAATAAATGTTTTTTCTTTGAATAAAGGGAAAGTTGGTGGAATAGTGTATGGAGGTAATTCGAGAAAAATAAGAAATTATTTGCAAATTTCAAATAAATTATTTGTTATCAATAATTCAAAAAGTGAAAACAAGTTAAGTTATTTTAAAACAGAACTTGTAAAAGCAATTTCACCAATATATTTTAGTGACAAAGAAAGAACAGCGGCATTGGTTTCTTTATGTTCATTGCTAAACTTATTATTGCCAGAGTCTCAACCAAATAAAATTATTTATAAAGCATTCGAAAAATTTTTAGATACTTTAAATTTAGACAATTGGATAATTTTATATATATTCTTCGAAATTAATCTAATCAAAGAATTAGGATATGATACAAATTTAAAACATTTTAGTGACTCGGATGATGATTTAGGTAAAGTTAAAAAAATTAAGATTGATGGATACACCTATGAGGTTCCAAATTTCTTAATTAAACAAAAAGTTCCTAATTCTATATCAAAATCAATTATAAAAAGATCTTTAAATTTTACCAGAAATGTTTTTTTAAATAAGTTTTTTATCCCAAACAATTTAATACTTCCTAAATCTAGAGTAATGTTAGAAAACTATTATAATTGAAGTCTTTTGAGCTGACTTGCAATTTCTATTGCGAAATAAGTTACTATCGCTGAGGCTCCAGCTCTTTTAAAGGCCATTAAACTTTCTAATATTGCTTTATCATCTATAAAATTATTTTTAATGCCATTTTTAATGAGACTATATTCACCAGATACTTGGTAAGCAAATACTGGAACTTTAAAATTATCTTTTATATTTCTAATAATATCTAAGTACGGCATACCTGGTTTAACCATAACAATGTCAGCACCTTCTTTTATATCTAATCCAATTTCTCTATATGCTTCATTTCTATTTCTATAATCCATTTGATATGTCTTTTTATCTGATTTTAGATTTTTTTTAGATCCTACGGCATTTCTAAATGGACCATAAAAACTAGATGCATATTTTGCAGCGTAAGATAATATGCTTACATTATGAAAATTTTTTGCATCCAAAGCTTTTCTTATTGCTCCAATTCGACCATCCATCATATCTGAGGGTGCTATCACATCACACCCTTTTTCAGCTTGTAATACCGCTTGTTTGATTAGAACCTTTATAGTTTTATCGTTATCAATTTTATCATTAAGTAAAATTCCATCATGACCATGTGATGTGTAAGGATCTAATGCTACATCACACATTATACCGACCCCAGAATATCTTCTTTTTATAAATTCAATAGATTTGCATACTAAATTATTTCTATTTAGGGCTTCAGTTCCGTTTAAATCTTTTTTACCGATATTGGTATAAGGGAAAATAGCGACCATAGGAATTTTATGTTTTACAACCTGTTTCATAATTATATTTAATTTATCCACTGAGTATCTGTTAACACCCGGCATAGACTTGATAGATTGAACTTTATTTTTTCCATCCCTTACAAAGATTGGTAAAATTAAATCATCTGTACTTAGATTATTTTCTGCTATTAATCTTCTTATCCATGGTGAGTTGCGAACTCTTCGCAATCTAGTGCTAGGAAATTTGCCTAAAATCTTCATTTTTTTTTACAAGTATATTTTATGCGACAAATATAATATTATACCTTATAAGCAAAGTAATTTAATAGTTAAATATGTCCAATTCAGTAACATTTGAAGATTTTTACCAGGTTCCAGATCTTTCTTTTGATATTAAAAAACTAAGATCTGAATTAGAAATTATATTAAAAAAATCAAAATACCAGACTTTAGGAATTAGCAATTTTGCAGCCATTCCAATGAATCAAATTCCTGGAGATGAAAGTTCAATTAAAGGACATAACGTAAGAGGTATTTACTGGACAAAGCCTGATGAAACAGGAAAAGAAGTTACAAGAGATAAACCAATTGAGGAGTCAAAATATACCGAATTAACAAAAGAATTTAGAAATACGTATTTTGAGGAAGTTTACAAGATTTTAAGATCAAAGTTTAAATTGGGAAGAGTGAGAATACTTTTAAAAGAGCCAAGATCAACTTTGAGTTGGCATAAAGATCCAGAACCAAGATTACATATCCCAATTATAACTAACCCAGGCTGCAAAATGGTTATAGAAGATGTTGCTAAGCATCTACCCGCAGATGGGAAAGTTACAATTACTAATAATACCAAGTATCATAACTTTTTTAATGGTGGTGAGCAATCACGTATCCATTTAGTAGCTTGCGTTTTAGAAAATCCGTTTAAATAGATTGAAATTTTTATTTAAAAAAATTTGTATTAGCTCAGATCATGCTGGTTTCAAACTTAAAGAAAATATAAAAGATTTTCTAATTAAAAAAAACCTATCCATTATTGATTTAGGTCCAATAAATGAAAATTCTGTTGATTATCCTGACTATGCGAAAAAGGTTTCAAATAGAGTAAAGTCAAAAAAAAGTGAAATTGGAATACTTGTTTGTGGTTCTGGCACAGGAATGGCTATAAGTGCTAATAAGACCAAAAAGATTAGGGCTGCTGTATGTTATAATTTAAAGTCAACAAGATTGTGCAGACAGCATAATAATGCTAATATAATTGCATTAGGTTCAAGGTTGATTAAAAAAAACAATGCATTAAAACTGATATCAGTTTTTTTGCAAACAAAATTTGAAGGTGGTAGACACCTTAGAAGGGTTAAAAAGATATAATTATGTCATCGGTAATAAAGGTTAATAAATTTTTAAACAGTTTTTTTAAAGCAAATTTAAAAGATTCTGATAAAGAACTTTATGACTCTGTTAAAAATGAGTTCATTAGACAACAAAATCATATTGAACTTATAGCTTCCGAGAACATTGTTTCAAAAGCAGTTTTAGAAGCTCAAGGATCTGTGTTGACTAATAAATATGCCGAGGGATATCCTGGTAAAAGATATTATGGTGGATGTGAACATGTTGATCTTTCTGAAACTTTAGCTATAGAACGAGCAAAAAAACTTTTTAAATGTAAATTTGCTAACGTTCAACCTCATTCAGGAGCTCAAGCTAATGGTGCAGTATATCTAGCTCTTATTAAACCTGGAGATACTATATTAGGTATGAGCTTAAATTCAGGTGGACATCTTACTCATGGAGCTAAACCAGCTCAATCTGGAAAATGGTTTAATGCGGTTCACTATGATGTCAATAAGGAGACAGGACTAATCGATTATGAAAATATAGAAAAATTAGCTCTAGAACACAAACCAAAATTGATTATTGCTGGAGGAAGTGCTTACTCAAGAGTAATAGATTTTAAAAAATTTAGAAATATTTGCGACAAAGTTAATGCTTACCTACTTGTTGACATGGCTCATTTCTCTGGGTTAGTTGCTGGTGGAGTTTATCCTAATCCAACCGAACATGCTGATGTAGTAACCTCAACAACTCATAAAGTTTTAAGAGGTCCAAGAGGTGGAATTATTTTAACTAACAAAGAAGATTTAATTAAAAAATTTAATAGTGCAATTTTTCCTGGACTACAAGGAGGTCCTCTGATGCATGTTATTGCTGCTAAAGCAGTTTGTTTTAAAGAAGCTTTGTCTGAGGATTTTAAGATTTATTCACAAGATGTAGTTAACAATGCAAAAACTTTATCTAATAAGTTGATTGAAAATGGTTTTAAAATATTTTCTGGTGGCACGGATACACATTTGATGCTTGTAGATTTAAGAGATTTTAACGTTACTGGCAAAGACGCAGAAGCTTCTTTAGGACGATCAAATATAACATGTAATAAAAATGGAATTCCATTTGACACTCAAAGTCCAATGATAACATCAGGTATAAGACTTGGAACTCCAGCGTGTACTACCAGAGGATTTGGTTCCAATGAATTTATTTTGATTGCAGATTTAATTACAAAAGTAGTAAAAGGCTTAAGTGAAAATCCTGAAAATAATTCAAAAATAGAAAAAGAGGTGCAAAAAGAGGTTATTGATCTTTGCTCATCTTTCCCTATATATAGTAATTAAATAAATATAAATAACTATGCTTTGTCCGTTTTGTAGAGAAAAAGACACTTCAGTCGTGGACTCACGACCTACTGAAGATGGGGCGGCCATTAGAAGAAGAAGGCTTTGTGGTTGCGAAAGAAAAGAAAGATTCACAACATTTGAAAGAGTTCAATTTCAAGAATTAACTGTCATTAAAGGTAGTGGAAAAAGAGAACCTTTTGATAGAGATAAAATTTCAAAATCAATTAGAATTGCAACAAGAAAAAGACCAATAGACTCAGAAACAATTGAAAAATTCATTTCTAAAATAGTAAGAAATTTAGAGGGTCTTGGCGAAAGTGAAATACCGACTCCTACAATTGGTAAATTTATAATGGAAGGTTTATCAAGCCTAGATAAGGTTGCCTACGTTCGTTTTGCTTCAGTTTATAAAAATTTTAAAGAAGCAAAAGATTTTGAACAATTTGTGGGCAATCTTGATGAAAATAAATCATAGAAATTATATAAAATTAGCTTTTAATTTAGCTCAAAATAACTTAGGAAAAACTAATTTAAATCCTTCAGTAGGTTGTGTAATTGTAAAAAATGACTCGGTAATATCATCAGGAGTTACTTCTAAAAACGGAAGACCACATGCAGAATTTAATGCTTTAGTTAATAAAAAAAATTTTGTGAATTCAGATATGTACGTAACAATGGAACCTTGTACACATTATGGTGTTACACCTCCTTGTACTGATTTGATAATAAAAAAAAAAATTAAAAGAGTTTTCTATTCTTTCAACGATACAGATTTACGAACAGCTAAAAAACTAAGATTAAAATTATTTCCTCGAAAGATAAAAGTTTATCAAGAATTAGATAAAAGATTTAAAAATTTTTATGAAAGTTATTTTTCAGTAAAAAATAATTTAATTCCAATGTTAGATGCAAAAATAGCGATATCAAAAGATTTTTATACAATTAGCAAGAAGTCTAGATGGATAACAAATCATCTTTCTAGAAAAAGGGCACATTTACTCAGGTCGCAATATGATGCTGTTCTTTCCACTTCAAAATCAATTAATCTCGATAATTCCTTACTTAATTGCAGATTAGAAGGATTTGATAAAAATAAGCCTGATTTATTTATCGTTGACCTAAAACTAAAGATAAAAAGAAATGTTAAGTTATTCAAAAAAATTAAAAAAAGAAAAATATTTATTATTACTTATAAAGAAAATTCAAATAAAGTAAGTTTTTTCAAGAAAAGAAATATTAAATTTATTTACGTAAAATCATTAAAAGATAAAAGAGATTTTATGAAACTGTTCAAAATTATGAGAAAATTAAATAAAAGTAGAATCTTAGTAGAAACTGGACTAACTTTTTTAAACAATCTTTTAAAAAATAAATTAATTAAAAATTTATATTTTTTTATTTCTTCTTACAAGTTAGGCAATAAAGGCTTAAATAACGCATCGAATAATATCTTGAAAAAGATTAGTATATCTAATCCAATAAAAGTTAATTTAAATGGTGATAAAATTTATAAGGTCAAAATTTAGATGTTTAATGGAATAATCTATAACCAAGGTAAAATAAAAAGTATTAGAAAAAATCCTAAATACGTAATTGGCAGTCGTGTTATTGAAATTTCTTCAAAAATAAAATTTAAAAAAACAGATATTGGCGAGTCTGTAAGTTGCGATGGTGTATGTTTGACTTTAATTAGGATTAAAAAAAGGTCCTTTTTATTCTATCTTTCAAGAGAAACACTTAGTCGATCAAATTTTAAATACGCTAAAGTAGGGAAACATATTAATATTGAAAAATCTCTGACACACGGTCAAAAAATTTCAGGGCATTATGTACAAGGTCATGTAGACACCACAGCAAAAGTAAATAGTATTAAAATTGTTGAAAAAACTTGGATTTTAAGATTTTTATTAAAAGATAAAAGATTGCATAAATTTTTAATTGAGAAAGCTTCTGTTTCTATAAATGGAGTTTCTTTAACTATATCTAAAGTTCAAAAAAATTTTTTTGAAATTAATGTGATACCTCACACATTAAAACTTACAAACCTAAAGAGTCTTAAAAAAAAAGATGTTGTTAACGTAGAAATAGACATTTTTAGTAAATATATCCTTAATTTATCAAAATGAGTAAAAAATTATTTTCTCCAATTAATGAAATTATCAAAGATGCAAAAAGAGGGAAAATGTTTATTTTAGTTGATGATAAAGATCGTGAAAATGAGGGAGACCTAGTTATTCCTGGAATAAAATGTTCATCTAAACGAATAAATTTTATGGCAAAACATGGAAGAGGTTTAATATGTTTAGCTTTAACAAAAAAACAGATTGAACGTTTAAAACTTCCTTTAATGTCTAGAACAAACAAATCAAGAATGCAAACAGCTTTCACCGTCTCAATTGAAGCTAAAAAAGGAATTTCTACAGGTATCTCAGCTTATGATAGAGCCAAAACAATTAAAGTTGCAATAAATCCTAATGTTAAAAAAAAAGATATAGTGTCACCAGGACATGTTTTTCCACTTGTAGCTAGATCGGGCGGAGTTCTTGAAAGAGCGGGCCACACAGAAGCGTCTGTTGACATATCAAAACTATCAAAATTGAATCCCAGCGCAGTAATATGTGAGGTAATGAACGAAGATGGTAGGATGGCAAGATTACAAGATCTTAAAAGATTTTCTATAAAGCATAAGATTAAAATTGCCTCTATTGAAGACCTGATAGCCTTTAGGCTAAGAAATGAAAAACTCGTTTATAGACTTTCTCATAAAAATGACTTTTTTAAAGAAAATGGACACGATCTATTAATTTATGAAAACAAACTTAATCGTTTAAAAAATTTTGTTGTAAAAAAAGGTAAATTAACAAAAAATAAAGCTATAAGAGTTAGAGTTTTATCTACTAGAATTAAAAAGATAAAAAAAATTTTTAAAGATCCAAAAATTAAGAAATCACTTAAATACTTATCGAAGTTTAATAACTTTGTTCTTATTGTAATTAATAATGAAAAGACCGATAATGTCGAAAAGGATAACGTTATTTTAAGATATTATGGTATTGGCGCTCAAATTATTAAAGATTTAAAAGTTAAAAATATGATACTTGTAAGTAGAACAAAAAAAAAAATTATAGGGTTAGATGGTTTTGGTATTAAAATTAAAAAACAAGAATTAATAAGATGAAGAAAAAAATTTTAGTTGTTGGATCAACTTATTATGAGGATTATTGGATGACTTTAACTAATCAAGTCAAAAGGGTGTTAGAAAAAAATAAATTAAAAAGTGATTGGATTAAAGTACCTGGTGTGTTTGAAATTCCTGTTGTTATTTCAAGAAATATTAAAAAATATGATGGATTTATAGCTTTAGGCTGTGTAATAAAAGGAGAAACGCCTCATTTTGAGTTTATATCTAGAGCCTCTATTGATGCAATTATGAAACTGTCAATTGACTCAAAAAAACCTATTGGCAATGGAATTATTACTTGTTTAAATGTGGATCAAGCAACTGTTAGGTCTAAAACTAAGGGCAATGAGGCAGTAATGGCAGTAATCGAGGTTTTAAAAAATGACTCAAAAAATTGAGAAGAATTCCTCACCAAGAGTAAAAATTATTCAAAAAATTTATGGTTCTTTAATGAATCCCGAAGAGGCAATTGTTTATCCAAAAAATCAGTATAAGAAATATATTAAAGATGTCGTCTCTGGAACACTTGAGAGAGCTGAATTAATCGAAGAAACAATCACAAAACACCTAAAAAATGACATTGATTTTAAGAAAACTGATAAGTTGCTTAAAATAATTTTGTTTTCTGCTGTTTTTGAACTTTTATTTAAACATGGAACACCTAAAAAGGTCGTTATAAGCGAATATGTTCAAGCCTCTGAATTCTTTTTAGAAAAGGTTCAGATTAGCTATTTGAATGCAATTTTAGACAAATTATCAAAGATTTTAAGAAAAGATTAAATCAACTACAACTTATCATAAATTAATAGTAAGTTTAGCTTGCCTTTTTTAAATATTTTTGGCATTTATCCCAAATAAAATGAACAACTATTTAGAATTACTTTATTTAATTTCATTCACAGGAATCATTGCAGTAGCCTACAGCTATTTGCTATCAGGTCAGATTTTATCATCCAGCCCAGGTAACTCTCGAATGCAAGAAATAGCTGAAGCAACTCAGATTGGTGCTAAAGCTTATTTAAATCGTCAATATAAAACAATAGCAGTAGTGGGTTTAATTGTTTTAGTTATTGTTACATACTTTTTTAATTACCTTGTAGGTCTTGGTTACTTTATAGGCGCGTTTCTTTCTGGAGTTGCAGGATATGTAGGTATGTTAATATCTGTTAAAGCAAACGTGAGAACAGCTGAGGCATCAAGAAATAGTTTGCAAGCCGGTTTGACTATTGCTTTTAAATCTGGTGCTATAACTGGATTATTGGTCGCTGGATTAGCTTTATTATCAATAACAATTTATTATATAATTCTTATAAACCTAAATGTAGACAGTCGTGAGATAATTAATGCATTAGTTGCCTTAGGTTTTGGGGCATCTTTAATCTCAATTTTTGCCAGGTTGGGTGGAGGAATTTTTACCAAAGGTGCTGACGTCGGAGCAGATTTAGTTGGCAAGGTAGAAGCTGGTATACCGGAAGACGATCCTAGAAACCCGGCAGTAATTGCGGACAACGTAGGGGATAATGTTGGTGATTGTGCTGGAATGGCCGCAGATTTATTTGAAACTTATGCTGTAACTATTGTAGCAACAATGGTGCTTTCATCAATTTTTTTTCCAACTAGCTATAATTTAATGATTTATCCTTTAGCCATAGGTGGATCATGTATTATTACTTCCATTGTTGGAACATGGTTCGTAAAGCTAGGTAAGAATAAAAATATTATGGGAGCTTTATATAAAGGATTTATTGTAACAGCAATTACCTCATTGTTAATTTTATATCCAGTTACAGACGCAATATTAAATATGGATGAAGTCTATAAGAGTAACAAAAATAATTTTACAGGTTTGGATCTTTACCTGTGCGCAGTTGTAGGATTTTTGATTACAGGTTTATTGATCTGGATTACAGAATATTATACTGGAACAGATTATAGACCTGTACAATCTGTTGCAAAATCTTCAACAACAGGACATGGCACAAATGTAATTCAAGGCTTAGCTGTTTCGATGGAAGCAACAGCACTTCCGGCATTAATCATTGTTGCTGGAATATTATACACAAATAATTTGGCTGGTTTGTACGGTATAGCTATAGCCGTAACAGCTATGTTAGCTCTTACAGGTATGGTTGTGGCGCTAGACGCTTACGGTCCAGTAACCGATAATGCTGGGGGGATAGCTGAAATGTCTAAACTTCCAAAAAACGTAAGAAAAACTACAGATGCATTAGACGCAGTAGGAAATACAACAAAAGCTGTTACAAAAGGGTATGCAATTGGATCTGCAGGTTTAGGTGCTTTAGTTTTATTTGCTGCATACACTGAAGACATAAAATATTTTTCTACTGTAAAAAATTCTGCTTTAGAAGGTGTGAATGTTACTTTTGATTTATCTAATCCTTTTGTGGTAGCTGGTTTATTAATAGGAGGTATGCTTCCTTATCTATTTGGCTCGATGGGGATGCAAGCTGTTGGCAGAGCTGGTGGTGCAGTTGTTATTGAGGTAAGAAGACAATTTAAAAAAATACCAGGAATCATGAAAGGAAAAAGAAAACCTGATTATGGAAGACTTGTAGATTTATTAACTAAAGCGGCAATAAAA
>MDSY01021308.1_pt1 | contig 10383 bp, 12 predicted proteins | sample 811131 | NCBI WGS metagenome assembly MDSY01 (sample SAMN05326643, study PRJNA326480) | marine metagenome | isolation source: seawater | place: Atlantic Ocean: South West | collected 2010
TAATGCAAAGACCAAAGAAATTAACTTATGTGTTGATCAAAAAGAAATTGATAATCGATTTAAAAATTGGCAAAAACCAAAGCCAAATTATACTCGTGGCGTTTTAGCAAAATTTGCACACACCGTTAGCTCAGCATCATTAGGCGCCATTACAGATTCCTTATAATCTTTAGCTATATATAATTAGTATTTATCTTTCTCAAATTTCTCCAAAATCTCTTTCATACTATCAAAAGAAGATAAGTAGGTTTTAACAGTTAATCTATCATGATAGCGCTTCTAATAATTCTCGTTATGTTTTCAAGCTTATTACGTACTACCTTCTCTGCTTTAACATTAGAAAAAAGTTCATCTATTAATACATATAAAACTTTTTTTACTGAATTAATATTATTATATTGAGTTACTTGTGTATTTATTTTTTCACCCTTATCTGGCTTTTGTAGAGTATTTTCTAGAGCATTGAGTAAATCACTTTTAATCCGACTTACATCTAGTACATTACTTTTTAATTTAAGTTCCCTTGACTCATTGTGATTTGAACCTTGTGATTTATCAAGGCCTTCTTGTGGGTTTACTGGAGAAAATGGTTTGAAACACCCAAATGTTGAAATTGAACATAATTTGAAAAAAGCCATTACTATACCCCTTTAAGAAATTAATAGAATTAAATAAAAACATTACTATTTTAAGAGTTAGAATCAGATTTAAAACTGATTAATTATATAAAAAATAATATTATAAATATTTCTTTTTTCCTATTTACTGATATTGTTATAATATAATTGTTAGTTCAAAAGGAATGTTGAAATGAAAACAGAAAGCTCAGGGGGGATTATTATTAACAATGGCGATGTCATGCTAGTCTGCCAAAAAGAAACCTCTTGGTCATTTCCTAAAGGCCATATTGAAGATAATGAAACACCTTTAGAAACAGCTTATCGAGAAATTTATGAAGAAACAGGTATTAGAGAACTCCAATTAATTAAGTCTTTAGGCCACTATACACGCTATAAAATAGGTAAAAATTTAAATGAAGATGATAGGTCTGAAGAAAAAACGATTCATTTCTTTTTATTCAAAACCAATCAACGATTTACCAAGCCTCATGATCCAGATAATACAGCGGCTATCTGGCTACCAATAACAACATCCATTGATTTATTAACTCATAAAAAAGATAAAGCATTTTATCAATCTGTAATTCCTATTGTTACAGCCTATTCAAGCAATCTAATTGAAATTGAAACAACCTTTCAAACAGAAAAAGAAGCGTCTAATTTAGTAACACGTCTTATAGAAAAAAAGCTAACTGCCTGTTGTCAAATATCTCAAATCAAAAGTTCCTACAATTGGAAAAATTCAATTGAACATACTACGGAGTATCGCTGTAGCATCAAAACCATTCAGTCTTTATTTCAATCTATCCAAGATAATATCTTAGAGCATCATACGTATGATTGCCCTCAAATAATAGCAAAGGAAGTTACTGCAGTAACACCAGCCTATTTAGATTGGCTTCTCCAAAACATTAATCACGCGTCTTCTTAGAATCCTGCTTAGATTCTAACGTTTGTTCCAATGATAGCGATGTACCCTCTTCTTTAGCTTGCTGTTTTTCTAACTCTATTGCAGCAATTCGTTCATCAAACTTACTAAAGTTATCCATAAACTCATGTTTTTTATATCGTTCTTTTAATAATTTTAAAAATTCACTACTATTTTGAGATAATTCAAATGCTAATTCATATTGAGAAAAGCCTGCCTCTCGTTGCTTATCTTGAAGCAACAAATCAGCATAAAATACATGTAATTCTGCAAAATCTGATTGCGGTAACATTTGAGCTTTTAAAGTCGCTTTTTCAAGCTCTTGTAAGGCTAAAGCATCATTACCCTGCCTTACAAAAATTTCTGCTCTAAAAAAATGAGGTGCCGGATCACTAGGATTTAACGACAATAATTCTTGATACACATTCAGAGCTTCTAAAAACTTCCCTTGACTCTTAAGATAAACCGAGTTTAAAACCGCATCATACACCATCATAGGGTGATCTTTAAATACAGTATCAATACGTCGTTGAATTTTATTTTGTTGTAACTGACTTTTTAACGCTTCAGCATATGTAGCTTCATCATAATCAGCGGGTTTTTCTTTTACTTGAACCCCTTTTATTTGAACAATAGCACAAGAAGATGCTTCACAATATGGATCTAAATAAGCATCTATATCAAGTTTAACGAGCTGATCTCTAATCACAGGATCAAATCCTAAATAATCTTGAAACCTTGGCTCTTCATAACTATTTATAGAAACAATCCCTTCATAAGTTTTTTCTAATTCAGCTCGAGACTGTCCACTAACTAACGCTTGTTTGATAGTTAAAGCCTGTTCTTTTATTTGCTCATCTGATAAAGCTTTATTATTAACAATAATATAATCCACTTGAAACTGCTTAAATGTATTTTCAATTAAAAATACGTCCATCACAACATCACTAGGATATTGAGACTGAAACTTACGTATCATAGCATCCTTTTCAATCTGAACACGAAATTCTTTATAAGACCCCTTATTTTCTTTTAATTTCTTTTTTAAACTTGATTTATCTTTAATATCTAATTGCAATAAATAATCTTGTTCAAGAGCATTAACCTCTTCTTTCGTTGTTTCAACCAATTCCTCTTGAGCAGCAATATAAAAAGCCTGTTGATTAACCGCATATTGTAGCGATTGAATTAATATTTGTTCATGAACAATCGGAGAAATCGTTAACCCAGACATATTGTAATTTTCAATTGCCGCCTGGTACTGCTGATAAAATGGCCTTATATCAACATCATGATTTCCCAAAGAGACAAATGTTTCAGAAGATGAAACATTTTCATCTTGATCACCACGGTTTTTAATCGCATCAAATCCAAAAAAAACACTCCCAGAAAACATCGTTATGCCAAAAAAACCTACAATAGACCATCCTATTACTGCCATATTCTTTCTAAAAAATTTAAACACTACTTTCTCCTTACAATATTTTTTTTAACGTAGATCGCGTGGATAAAAAAGCACCCATCAAACACATAATACTCCCCCATAATATAACAATTAAATAAATTAAAAAAACATTCTTTTCAGATATTAAATGTGGAAAAAAAGGCATAAATGAAATCATTTTATAAGATAAAAGCTTTAACCCCACATGAATCATTCCAATGGCAAAAACAGATGAAGCCAATCCTAAAAGAGCACCTTCAACCAGAAAAGGTCCCATAACAAAATTATCCGTTGCACCAACTAATTTCATTATAGAAATTTCATTTGATCGATTCATAATCGTAAGTTTAATTGTATTAAAAATAATTAAAAATGTAGCACAAAATAAAACAATAACAACACCCCAACCAAAATATAATATAAAACTAGATACACGTTGCATTCTTTCAGCCATTTGACCACCATAAATCACATCATCAACAAAGTTGGTAAACCCTTGTAGTAGATTAACAGTAGTTAATAAATCTTTTTGATTAATCAATTGAACAGTCATTGATAAAGGCAGTGGGTTTTCTTGAACCAATTCATCTAACTGTAACTGTGAATACTGCTGTTTAAACCTATACCATTCTTGTTTTTTATCTAAAATATCAACCGACTTAACAGATTCTAACTGTAAAAGCTGAGCTTTAAATGATCGAACTTCTTTTTTTGTTAAATCATCTTTTAAAAACACCCTAATTTCAAGTTTTGAATTTAAAAACGATGTAAATTCAACTAAATTCAAATTTAAAATCAAAAAAAAACCAAAGATTAATAGAGATATAAAAACAGTAGCTAAAGATACTGTTATCATTAAAGAAGATCGCTTCATTCCTATAAACGCTTCAGCAATAAAAAAACTTAATTTACGAATCATAAACACCTAACTGCTGATCACGAATTAATTTACCATATTCCAATGCAATAACGCGCTTTCTTAAATCATCAACAATTCCCTTGTTATGAGTTGCTACTAAGACAGTCGTTTTTCTAAGGTTAATTTTACTTAATAATTGCATAATTTCCCAAGACGTATCAGGATCTAAGCTTCCTGTTGGCTCATCGGCTAGCAAAATAGGAGGATTATTTACAATAGCACGAGCGATACAAATACGCTGTTGTTCACCACCTGATAATTCTGATGGAAAATGATGAGCCTTATCATCTAAGCCAACTAATTCTAAAACTTGGTTTACATGACGCCGAATCGCAGAACGAGAATATCCAAAAATATGTAATGCAAATGCAATATTATCAAAAACATTACGTGATTGTAGCAACTTAAAATCTTGAAAAATCATTCCTATATTTCGTCTTAAAAAAGCAATTTGTCGATTTGATAATTGATCTAAAGAGTAATTATCAATCAATATCGATCCAGCTGTTGGGATTTCTTTTCTAAAGATACAATTTAATAGCGTGGATTTCCCTGAACCTGAGGGCCCAACAATATAGACAAACTCGCCTTTGTTAATCATAAAATCAATATCATCAAGAGCCTTATGCCCATTAGAGAAAACTTTAGAAATTTTTTTTACTTTAATCATCTGGCTGCATCATTTCCATCATTGTATTTCTATCATTCCAAAAACGAAAATCATTAACCACTACATATAACATCAAAAAAATTAAACATACCGCAAAAACATTACTTACTGCCAACATATATTTTTTTGGAAAAGGTTTGCCCCTTATTGCCTCATACAATAAAAATAGTAGATGACCTCCATCTAAAACGGGTATTGGTAATAAATTCATAATTCCTAACGTTATTGAAATAAATGCCATAATATTAAAAAAGTTAGTAATACTTTGAGCTAATTGATAACTCGCTATCTGAACAATACCAATAGGCCCAGATAAATCATTTACCGTAGCTTTTCCTTGTATTAAATAATCTATATTTAAAAATAATAATGAAACTGATTTAGCCGTTAATTCAATGGCCTTAACAATTGATGACAAGCCTAATTGCCTCTGGTTATTAGATTGTAATTGAATTCCTAATCGATAGGCACTCACATCATTATCAAAATAAGGAGTAATTTCACGAGTAGTATCAACTCCATTCCGTTCATACGTAATAACAACGCTATCATTCGATTTATTAATAATTCGAATGAAGTCATTGTAAACATCCCCAATGGGTTTATTATTAATTTTCTTTAACGTATCTCCAGGCATCAAACCAGCATTAAAGGCAGGAGAATCCTTAACAACATTATCAATTATTGAAGATGTTACAGGAATACCAACGAAGGTAACAATACCAAAAAAAATAACATAACCAAGTAATAAATTCATTAAAGAACCGGCTAAAATAGTAATAGTTCGTTTATATAGCGGCCTATTTTGAAAAAAAACAGCCTCATCAAACTGATCATCAGTTTCATCTAACCCAGCTAACTTTACATACCCACCAATTGGAAAAATCCTAAGGTTATAAACCGTTTCACCAAATGTAAACCCAGTTATACAAGGCCCCATTCCTATGCTAAACTCAGAAACCCCAATTCCAGACCATTTGGCTGCTAACAAATGTCCTAATTCATGAATAAAAATAACAAAGCCTAAACAAAGAACTGTGATTAAAATTCCCATTACCACTTAGTTTACAAAAAAAATAGTATGGTGACTACATGAATCTAAGTATTTTATGTAGAAAAATTAAATTTTAATATTTAAAAACGTAATTTTCAAAAACAAAGCGAATATTTAAGTAACAAAACAAAGTGAGTTTATAATCTAACAAGAGATAAAATCAAAACCTTAAATCAAAATTTGACTATATATAAATAAATATTTAAATGATACTATATTCTGTAATGCAGCAAACAAAATTTAAACGAATATTACTAAAGCTTAGTGGTGAAGCTTTTAAAGGTGACAGAGAATATGGTATTGATCCTAAATTCCTCACATATTTAGCAAAAGAAATCCAGCAAATTCATCAACTAAACACTCAAATTGCAATTGTGATAGGTGGAGGAAACATTTTTCGTGGTTTAGCAGCATCAGCAAACGGAATGGATCGAGTAACAGCAGACTATACTGGAATGTTAGCTACAATTATGAATGCCATCGCCTTGCAAGATGCCCTTAAAAAAATTCAAATTGATGTTAGAGTACAATCAGCTATTGAAATAAAACAAGTTGCTGAATCATTTATTCTTCAAAAAGCAATCAAACACTTAGAAAATAATCGTATTGTCATTTTTTCTGGAGGAACTGGCAACCCCTACTTCACAACGGACACAACAGCTGCTTTACGAGCAGCAGAAATCAAAGCAGAAGCTATTTTTAAAGCGACAAAAGTAAATGGAGTTTACGATAAAGATCCCATTGAGTTTCCTAATGCAAAAAAATTTACGCATTTAAGTCATATTGATGTTTTACAAAAAAAACTAAAAGTTATGGATTCAACTGCATTATCCTTATCAATGGATAATAATATTCCAATCATCGTTTTTGACTTATTACAACAAAATAGTATAAAAAAAGCACTGTTTGGTGAAAAAATAGGCACACAAATTGGAGGTAATTAATGTCAAATGATATAGACTCAAAAATGGAAAAATCAATTTCAGACTTAACGTCTAAAATTTCAGGACTAAGAACAACACGAGCTAATCCAGATATGATTAAAAACATACCAGTAATTTACTACAATAGTTCTGTTCCGTTACAACAAGTCGCTGCAGTAAGCACGCCTGAAGCAACTCAATTTATGCTTAATGTTTTTGATCAAGGGGCTGTTCAAGCTATTGAAAAAGCTCTTTTACAAGCAGATCTTGGCCTAACACCACAAACAGATGGAACCACAATTCGTATTACCTTACCAGAACTTACTCAAGATAGACGAACTCAACTTGTAAAAAAGTTAAAACAAATGGGAGAAGATGCAAAAATAGCAATTCGTAATATACGAAGAGATTATATTGATACAATTCGATCTCAAGAAAAAAACAAAGAAATTACAGAAGATGAATCTAAATTACATCAAGACAATATCCAAAATTCAACGAATACATTTTCTAATCAAGTAGATGAACTTGTTAAACAAAAAGAAAATGAATTAATGAGTATATAATCTCATTTTAAGATGACTAAACGTTCGAATCACATTGATGCTATAGATAGCACTACTCTTCCAAAACACATTGCAATTATTATGGATGGAAATGGAAGATGGGCAGAATCTAAAAATAAAACTCGTATTCAAGGACACAAAAAAGGAGCAGAAGCTTTACGAGAAATCATTAAAGCATGCACTCAGCTAAAGATTTCATATTTATCTGCATACGCATTTTCAACTGAAAATTGGAAAAGACCAAAACGTGAAGTTACATTTCTAATGAATTTTTTAAATACAATGATTGAAAAAGAAATAAATAATCTTAAAAAAAATAATATCAAAGTAAATATTTTTGGCAAAAAAACTAATTTAGAAAAAAAACTTTTATCAAACATCGAGTTAATAGAAAAAACCACCAAAGAGTGTTCAGGGTTAACGTTAAACTTAATGATTAATTATGGAAGTAGAGACGAAATTATTACGGCAGTTAATACAATAAAAAATTGCAAAGAATTATCAAATACAACAATAACTGAAGATACGTTTAAAAACTATTTGTATACACGTGATATACCCGACCCTGAAATCCTTATTCGAACTAGTGGAGAAAAACGTATTAGCAATTTTTTACTATGGCAAATTTCTTACTCTGAACTTTACTTTACAAAAACACCATGGCCAGATTTTTCACAAAAAGAGCTCCAAGAAATCATAAAAGATTATCAATCTAGAAATAGACGTTTTGGTGGACTATAGTGCTTCTTAAAAGAATTATTACAGGAATTACATTATTTCTTATTTTTGGTATTGGAATTATCAATTCAGGACCTGTGCTTATACTATTAGTAATGTTGTTAAGTGTCCTTTGCCTGCATGAAATGCACACTATACGAGGTATTAAATTATATTCATTTGGTTACATTAGTTCATAACTTCTAACACTGTTTATTACATTAAGTACAACACTAAAACCATTTGAATTTATTTGGAAATCACCATTTTTGTTTGTAGCCATGTTTACCATGACCTTTATTTGTTTAATTGAACTATTTAATAAACAAACAAAAAAAGAAAAAAACTCTAGTTATTCGCTATGTATTAATACAGCGATAATAAATCTTACATTTCCATATGCTATTTTAATACGAAATGGTGACTTTGGATTTGAATCATGCTTGTTATTATTTTGTGTCATTAGCTCAGTTGATTCAGCTGCCTATTTTACAGGAAAATTAGCTGGAAAAACAAAGCTTTCTACATTAAGTCCAAAAAAAACAATCGAAGGCATTATAGGTGGTATTAGTACTGGGATTATAATGGGAATCGTAAGTATAATAATTCTTAAGCTACAAATTTCAGTTTATTTTTGTCTTGTCATCATACTTGTCCTAATTGCTCCTGTAGGCGACTTATATGAATCTATGCTGAAACGAAACTTTAATCTAAAAAACTCTTCAGAAATATTACCTGGTCATGGAGGTATTTTTGATCGATTTGATAGCTATATCTTTTGCTTTCCTATTTACTATTATTTAACAATCTTATTAAACGCACTATGAATACAAAAGCTATCTCAATTTTAGGATGTACAGGATCCATTGGTGTACAAACACTTGATCTTGTTAGGCATTATCCTGACGCATACAACATAATTGGACTTGCAGCTGGTAAAAATATTACATTATTAAAAAAACAACTATTAGAATTTAAACCAAAAATAGTATCGGTATCTCACGTTAATGATGCAAAAGAACTAGCAATTTTTTGTAAAGAAAACTCCCTAATGATTACTATTGAACATGGAGAAAAAGGACTCCAAACAATCTGCAAGACTCCCGTTGATTTACTTGTTATGGCAATTGTAGGAACAGCTGGTATAAAACCAACATATACTGCGATTCAAAACAAAATTCCAATTGCATTAGCATGTAAAGAAGTTTTAGTTTCAGCTGGGGATTTAATTACAGCTTTTGCTAAAAAAAACAACGTCCCATTAATTCCAGTAGATTCTGAACATGCCGCAACTCAACAATGTTTAGCAACACAAAACACCACAGAACCAATCATAAAAACAATAACACTAACTGCTTCAGGAGGTCCATTTTGGACATTACCTCACAGTGAATTTAAAAATATAACAAAAGAAAAAGCGCTAAAACATCCAACGTGGTCTATGGGCAATAAAATTAGTATTGATAGTTCAACAATGGTTAATAAGGGATTGGAAATTATTGAAGCCCATCATTTATTTAATATTAGTTATGATAAATTAAAAGTAAGTATCCACAGACAAAGTATCGTTCATGCTATCGTAGAATTTATTGATGGAAATATTTTAGCACATTTATCCCCAACAGATATGCGCTTTCCTATACAATATGCATTAGACTACCCATATAAAAAACAAACAAAATTTAAAGGCCTTGATATCAATAAACTCTCAGCCTTAACATTTGAAGAAACGGATAATACGCGCTTTCCTCTTCTAAATATTGCTATTGAAGCAGGGAAACAAAAAGGAAGCTACCCAGCTGTTTTTAACGCAGCTAATGAAGCTATTGTGACATTATTTCTTCAAAACAAACTAACATTTTTACAAATACACACATTTATTGAAGATATCCTAGCTAAATTTAATCATTTTATTCCAAAAACCATAGAGGATATTATTGATATTGATACCCAAATAAAACATGATATCCTTCAAACTACTTGAATCTCAGCATAGAGGATATTATTGATATTGATACCCAAATAAAACATGATATCCTTTAAACTACTTGAATCTCAGCATAACTGCATTGTTTTAAACAATTTTTTTTATCATAATCCAAAATTATTTAATTTTCTGATAAAAAACTTTAAGTCAATTAATGATATTATAACTAATCAAAACACTATCATTAACCAATTTAATTTAAAAAACACAACATATTTTAATGAACTAAGTACCTATTCATCTCAACAACACCAACGCTATTTAAAACATAATGACATCACTATCTTAACATTAAATAATTCTCAATACCCCACTTTATTAAAACAAATATCCTATCCCCCTCCGATACTTTTTTATCAAGGCAACATCAAATGCTTATCAAAAATAGCACTTGCTATTATCGGCCCAAGAGAACCTTCAGATTATGCAAAAAAAACAACTGTTCATTTTACAACGATTCTTAGCAATGATTTTTGCATTGTATCAGGCCTTGCAAAAGGAATCGATGGAATTGCACATCAAACAACACTAAGTAATAACCAATCAACAATCGCA
>MDSY01041227.1_pt1 | contig 10380 bp, 1 predicted proteins | sample 811131 | NCBI WGS metagenome assembly MDSY01 (sample SAMN05326643, study PRJNA326480) | marine metagenome | isolation source: seawater | place: Atlantic Ocean: South West | collected 2010
AAACTCCAATTTCTCGGATATGGATTTCGAGGGATCTAACCTATCAGTTATAGTAAACTTATTAGCATATAATTCATATACGACAGCGTATAATAGTAATATGATAGTCAATGAGACATTCATTGACAGTGCTACACTAAGAGAAAACGTTGTTTCTCTTGCAAGAAACATAGGTTACGTGCCTAGGTCTAAGAGAGCAGCAAAAATGCTCGTTGATTATAATATGACAGGTATATCAACGACAACATCAACTGTTACATTTCAACCTGGTGTAATTGCAAATGGGAGTGTGTCAAATGTGAATTACATATTTTCTATACCAGAAAAAGTAACTGGCACTGCATCAGATGGCACAGCAGTTGGAACTATTGAAATGTTTCAAGGACAATATCTTAAATCTACATTCGTAATAAATGATTCTCAACCTAATCAAAGATTCATAATACCTAATAATGGTGTAGATACATCTACGATAAGAATAAATGTAAAAGAGAATAATGCAAGCACAACTGCCACTGAGTATAAACTCGTAGATAATATTATAGGTGTCACCTCAACATCAAACATATATCTTATACAAGAAACAACGGATGAGAAGTACGAGGTGCTATTTGGAGATGGTATATTCGGTGCAAAATTAAATAATGGCAATGTCATTGATGTATCATACATCAAGACTGAGGGAAAGAATGGTAATGGTGTTGCTAGAGTGTCTTTTGCAGGTATCGTAAATGATGAAGACGGTGCCACTGAAACTAACCTCACAACAACTCTCTCACCACAATTTCCTTCAGAAAATGGTGATGAAATAGAAGATTTACGCAGTGTCAGATACTATGCTCCTAGACTTTACTCGTCTCAACATAGAGCAGTGACTGCAAGTGATTACGAAGCAATAGTCCCCTCAGTGTATGCAAACATAGAGTCTGTTAGTGCCTTTGGGGGAGAAGAATTGACACCTCCCAAGTATGGAAGAGTTTATATCGCTGCTAAACCTAAGAATGGATCTTTCTTATCAGAGTTTACTAAAAAACAAATATTATCATCATTGAAAAGTTATTCTGTAGCAGGTATTGTGCCTGAATTGATTGACTTAAAGTTTTTATATGTTGAAGTTGATAGTTACGTGTATTACAACTCTAACTTTGTCGGTGATCCTGATAACTTGAAGACTGACGTTATCAGTTCACTAAACAATTTTGCAAGTGGTACAGAATTGAATAAGTTTGGTGGTAGATTCAAGTATAGTAAAGTTTTGTCTCTCATTGATCGTGTTAGTGATTCAATTACATCAAACATAACCACAATTAGAATAAGAAGGAATTTAGTTGCACAAATCAACGTATTCAGTCAATATGAGATATGCTTTGATAATACGTTCCATAGAAATGAATCTAATTATAATATAAAATCAACTGGATTTACTGTATCAGGAGTGCAGGGGACTGTATATTTCTCTGACCAACATACCTCAGGTGATAAGGGATCATTGTTCCTATTCCAAATCGATTCTGACTCATCCGTCAAGATATTGTCTTCATCATTTGGATCTGTAGATTATGCAAAGGGTGAAGTAATTATTGATACTGTAAACATAACTTCTACAGTACAATCTGATAATATTGTAGAGATACAAGCAGTGCCTCAATCTAATGATGTACTAGCAAGAAAAGAATTATACCTGCAATTTGACGTATCAAATAGTAATTTCTATATGAGAGAAGATCCAATATCTTCTGGTGCGAATACGTCAGGCACAAGATATGACCCTCAATCAAGTTATTCAAATGGTGCCAAGGTTAGAGGAGCGATGATAGTAAGCACATCATCTGCTACCACTCTGGTCGGATATGTGAACGGACAACCTTACTATGGTGCTTTCCATACTATGTCTAATGGAAATAAAATGACAGGAGCATCTCACTCACCTGATAGTCTTCCAATAACAAGCACCCCGACAAGTCCGATAGATACTTCATCAACACCTGTGTCTTCGACATCAACCACATCATCAACTACATCATCAACTTCAACATCAACATCATCATACAGTAGTGGATACTAATGATCCAGACATCGATTACAAAAGTAAAAGTAAATGAAATAATTCAGAGTCAAATACCAGAGGTAATTGATACTGAGAATCCTCGCTTTGGCGAGTTTATGAAACAATACTATATCTCTCAAGAATTTCAAGGGGGAGCGATTGATATAGTTGACAATCTAGTAGAGTATAAAGGTCTAGATTTTCTAAACAACGAGACTCTGACTGGTTTTACGACAATAGCACAATATGCCAACGGAAGAGATACTACAATATTTGTTGACTCTACAAAAGGATGGCCGAATCAGTGGGGTCTTTTAAAAGTCAATAATGAGATAATAACTTATACAGGTATAGGTAGCACATCATTCACTGGATGTGTGAGAGGATTTAGTGGTATAGAGAATAATAGAAAGACAAATGATCCTGAGTACCTCACCTTCACTCAATCAGGTATTGGTACACATGCTGTAAATGATAAAGTAACAAATCTTAGTAATGTATTCCTAAATGAGTTTTTGAAAAAACTCAAGAAACAAATTTTACCTGGTTTTGCGGAGAGAGGACTATCTGAAAAATTAGACCAAAGAAATTTTATAAGACAATCAAAGGATTTCTACAAATCTAAGGGAACTGAAGAAGCATTCAAATTATTATTTGGTTCATTGTATGGTGTGAATGTTGATATGATTCAACCATCAAAATATGTCATAAAACCATCTGATGCTGATTATGTTGTAAATGATGTATTATTATGTGAGTTAGTATCTGGTAATCCACTTACCATATCTGGTCAAAGTTTGATTCAAGAGACAACTCCTCTTCAAACAAGTGGTTCAATCAATAGTGTTGAGAGAGCAGTTATAGGTGGCAAATCATATTACAAAATTGCCATATCAAAAGGGACTACAATCGGTAAATTCCAGCAGATAGGTAAAACATTTATTACTAATACTTCAGGTGTAGGTGCTACTGTACTGAATGTAGATTCTACCATAGGATTTGGAGCTACAGGCACAATATCATTTGAGAATAGAACTTTAGAATACACAGGTAAGAATTACACTCAATTTACAGGTATTGATGCACTTACATCACCATGTGGTATAGGATCAACTGTTAGATCAGGCATAGTTGCTACCTCTTATGAAAATGGCAATTTAAACTCTCCTGTTAGATTCAATGTATTGGGAGTTCTCAATAAATTTGTAGGATCAGCGATAAATCAGCAAGAAGATGCAAATATCAACATTAGTCAACTCGGTAAGATAGAAACAGAACTAAAATACTCCACATGGATTTACAATAACTCTTCATGCTATAGCATTGATGCATTTTACTTACAGAGTACAAATAATTATGTTTTCAAATTAGCATCCGATGATTATTCTTTATACGTTGGAGATCAAATAGAGGTCATTGATCAAAGTGACCCTGATAGTGTGTTAGATGGTAGTATCACTTTTGTTTTTGCAAAAGGCACACCCTCTGGATCTATCTCAGTAAACGTTCCAACTCTTGATGGCACTAAAAAGTATAAGATAAGAAGAAAACTTAAATTACAAGGAGATACCACAGCCGATGTGCAAAACACATATACAGATGGTAAGGTTCCCTATGTTACATCAAATAGTTTACCTCATTGGACTATAGATCCTCAAAAAAGGATAAGGTCATTTACTAATTCTGGTATATCTACCACACAAGTAGAAATAAGTGTACCAGACCATAATCTCCATGATGGAGACCTTGTAGTATATTCATCATCTGGTATAGGAACACTCACTAACCTTAATGAGGGAGAAGCATACTATATCAAGAAGGTAGATGATAATACTGTAAAACTTGCATATACAGGTGAGAACGTAAGAAGGGGTCAGTTCCTGACTGCTTTCATTGGTAATGATATTCAAGGGAATACGTCTCATTCACTTACACCATTCTCCATATTTGGATATGAATTAGGTGCTCAAAAAATATTGAGAAAATTTGATGAACCTCAATTCGGAGATACAAAGGATAAAACTGTACAAGGTGGTGTTGGTTTATTCGCAAACGGAGTGGAGGCATACTCCTACAAATCATCTGATCTTGTTTATTTTGGACCTTTGCAGAATGTCGAGGTTCTTAATACTGGATCTGGATATGATGTTATAAATCCACCTAGTTTATCAATCACACAGGACGGACATACTGGTGCAGGTGCGTCTGTTATAGCACAAGTAGAGGGTACATTAGAAGAAATACTTGTTGATACTGAAGGATTTGATTATGAAGAGACACCTACAGTAAAAATTGTTGGAGGCAATAATACAACAGCCATAGCGAAAGCAAAGATGAAGTTTGTAAATCAAACTGTGGAGTTTGATTCTACATCTACTGGTGGTGTGGTCAATACTGCAACTGATAGATTCGTATTCCCAACACCTCATGGTTTCAAAGATGGTGAGGAGATAATATATGATGCAAACGGTAGTACCACTATAGGAATTGGTGTAACACCTGGCACACTGGTAGACACTGCTTCATACTTTGTTGTCAAGTTAGATGATTTCCAAATACACTTATCAGAGTCAAGCACTAAGGCATTAGCAGGTATCGGCACACTTCCAATTACAACAAATGGTGGTGGATTGCAGAAATTTACAACGACAGCTAGAAGACAGAAAGTTGATAAAGTTCTTGTAGAAGATATTGGATTTTTTAAGAACAGAGAGATACAAACCATAACAGGTATCAACACATTCACAAACACTGTAAATATATCTGATCATGGTTTTGAAGATGCTGAGAAAATCAAATATTCGTCAAACGTAAGTGCTATTGGAGGTCTTACAAACAATGCTGAATATTTTGTTGATAAGATTGATGATAATAACTTTAGATTATGTGAGGTAGTAGGTCTTGCTACTCATGTAGAACTCAGGGACAATGGATTAGGAACTCATGTATTCCAAGATCCACCTATCTCTGTTGACATTAGTGGTAGACAAGGTATTTCTACAACAAATGCTACTGCCACACCTATAATACGAGGTAAAATTATATCAGTCCATGTAAATGAGAAAGGAAGTGATTATGGATCTACAGTTATAAATGACAACTACAAACCGACCATAGAAGCGACAGTTGGTAAGAACGCATTTATGCAACCGTTTGTTGTAAATGGCCAAATTGATCAAATTATCATCAAACATGGTGGAGAAAATTTCTTTAGCACACCTGATATTATTATCGAGGGTGATGGTGTAGGATGTAAGGCAAAAGCAAACGTCACTAATGGTACTATAACCAGTATTGATATTATTGAAAAAGGTGCTGGATATAGTCAAGCGTCTACTACAACTTATGCTAAAACACCAGGTGAGGGTGCTATATTATCTGCGTCTGTAAAAGAGTGGAGAATCAATCAAGTAGAGAGATATGCTAAGTTTGGTGATGTAAAGGATGATGATGGATTCTTGGAGACACCAAGAGTTGCAGAATTAGGTAACCCTTATGTAAACTACTATGTTCCTAGAAACCTCAGAAACTTTTTGGGTGATTTGGGACAAGACCACTCACCAATAATAGGTTGGGCTTACGATGGAAACCCAATTTACGGTCCTTACGCTGTGGTGGATGGTAGCAAGAAGTATATTGAATCGAGTTATCGTAAGTTAGCAGGTCAAAGGGTTGACGGACCTAACATCAGCATATATCCAGCTGGATTCTTTGTAGAAGATTTCACATATGTTGAAGGCACTGGTGATCTTGATGAGCATAATGGTAGATTTGCTGCTACACCTGAGTTTCCAAATGGTGTGTATGCATATTACACCACAGTCAATCCTATAGAAGTACAGAACGCTAACAGTCCCTTCAATGGAGTAAGGACTCCTACATTCCCATACATTATTGGTGACACGTATCACTCAAAATTACAAGAATTCAATATTGCGTTTGAATCTATACAAGATCTTGACCCAATAGCATTGAATCTTGTGAGAAATACCGAACCATATAATATTCGTGAGTATGAATTTGTACCTAATGCAAACAAGAATACAAATATAAATTCTAAAATATCAAATGTCAAAAATGGTGGTATAGAAAGAATTGATGTAGTAACAGCAGGTAAAAATTATAATGTTGGTGATAGTCTTGTATTTGACAATCAATTTACACGAGGTAAGGGTGCTATAGCAAAAGTTAGTCATGTTGAGGGACCTGGTATAACCACAATTACATCAACTATAACCACTAAAGAGAACGTGGTATTAGTATCTAATGGTAATGTGGTGACTGCTATAAACTCAGAACCTCATGGACTTACTAATAATATATCTGTAGAGATCATAGGCATATCAACTGATACACACACTAATCTTACAGCAAATACGAGAATAAGTCTAAAGGATGTGAGCACTGGTCTTGGTGTGTCCATGGGCACATCTGCTGCTACAGGATTGACGACAAGTGTAATAATTAATGAGTGGATGCCTGACATTACTGCAAATAATAAATTCAAAATCAATGATATAGTTCAAATTGATAGCGAGCAACTCAAGATACTCAACTTTGATGTTAAAAATAATAGATTAGAATTGTTGCGAGCACAGAACAGCACGACTGGTGCTGCTCATACATTTGGTAGTAAAATAACAAGACTTGAAAATGAGTTTACATACGCATTAGAGAAATCAGTAATATTAGATACACCAGAGGATGTAAGTTACTACTTTAATGCAGAGAGTTCTGTAGGTACAGGTAATACATTTGGTGTAGGAATCGGCACTACAGTTACAGTAGCTGGAAGAGGTGGTAATCAAATAACATCATTCCATAATAATGAGACAAAAAATATTTTTATACCAACAAGGTCTTTTTACTTACCAGATCATCCATTCAAAACAGGAGACAAAGTAGAGTATAATCCTGGTGCTGGTACATCAATAAAGTATCAGACTGACGCTATGAAACGTGTCAATGTCACCTTTACCAGACCTATGCCACCAGAGGTGTTTGTTCAAAAGATTGATAATAATCTTATTGGTATTGTCACTACAAGAACTGGTATAGGATCTGACTTGGAAAGGGTGATGTTGAGTGCTAATGCAGGTATTGGTAACACTCACTTCTTCAAAACAAAGAGAGATGTTGTAACAGGGACAGTGAGAATAATAGATGTATCTGCTACATCAAATAATCATACATTCAAGACTGATGATAGAATTGATCTTACAGTTGTATCATCCGCAACCAGTTCTATCACAGCAGTTTATGATCCTGGCACAAGATTTGTAAGTATTGGTAGCTCTGTCAATCCACCTATCTCTCTGACTCTTGGAGATACATTAGAAATTGACACATCTGACGTATCACTTGATAATACAAAATTATCATTCTTCTTAGATAAAGACTTCAATAAACCTTTTGTAGGAACAGGTAAATCTGCAATAGAAGTCATCAATACAGGTATACCTGGTAATGCTGGATCAAAAACATCTATACACTTTACCAATCGTGTCCCAGACGTATTATACTATAAGTTTTTACCACTTCAAAATACAAAAATAATTGAGACTAATAAAGATATAAAAGATTTCTCTAAAATATTCGTAAACACAAGTGTGTTTACTGGTGGACATACAATATCAACAACTTCAGCAAATACATTTGGATTCAACTTGACAAGAGTGCCAGAAAGAGTGGGATACTCAAGTGCATCTCAACTTTCATACTTTACTGACTCTAATAATGTTACTGGTGGTGTAGCAAGAGTATTACTACAAGGTGGTGGTGTATTTTACAAAGATCTACCGCAAGTATCTGTAGCATCAACAACAGGATCATCAGCGAATCTAAAGGCGTACAGCAGTGTCATAGGTGCTATCGACAAGGTGCAGATGGTTGACACTGGATATGATTATCCATCTGACTTGACGCTTCAACCACAGGCAGCAGTGCCACAGGTTTTATTTTTGAAGGATAACTTTGCTGTTGATAGTGTCGCTATAACATCAACAGGAAAAAATTATCTTACACCTCCTGAGTTTGTTGTTTACAATAGCAAAACAAATACAGTGAATGAAAATGCTAAGTTTGAGGCAGAGATAGAGGGTGGAGCAGTATCCAATGTCAAGATTGTGACAGCTGGAGGAAACTTAAGTTCAGGTGATGTTGAATTACTTGCGGTAAACAATAGTAATGGTGTTGGTATCATAAGTGCCACATACAATGACCCTAATGTAACACTTAGACTCCAAACTCCTCTTACAGGATTCAACACAGCCGTGCCTATGCCATTCAGTGTTGGTGATAAGGTATTTGTAGAGAATGTTGGTGTTTCAACAGGTAATGGTTATAACTCCTCTGATTTTGGATACCAAACATTCACACTAACTGGAATTGATACTGCTTTTGGAAATGTAAATGGAGCGACAATAACATACGAAGTTGACAAAGATCCTGGCACACATGACTTTGCCAAGTATGGCACAGTGACAAAAGATAAAGATCTTGCTAAGTTCAAAGTAAATCTTATTGAATCAACCTTCTTGAATGGTGAACCAGTGGTATCATCATCAGGTAAAGAGGCAAAAGTTATAATAGGTGAAGGTAAAACAAGAAATGTTTTACGTATTGACACCCTTGTTGGATTCAATACTGGTGACGTTGTAACAGGTAAGTTCTCCAAAGCAGGTGGTACGATAGATTCAAGTCAAAAGTATACTGGTTACTTTACTCTTGACACATCTACAGAGAAACCTTTTGGATGGGAAAGAGACACAGGAAAAACAAATGATTTTTATCAGAGAATACAAGATAATGATTACTATCAAAGTTTTGCATACTCTCTCAAGAGTTTTGTAGGCATCAATAGTTGGAGTGAACCAGTTGATTCACTCGCACACATAGCAGGTTTCAAAAAACACTCAGATCTTCTTATAAATTCTGTTCCAACTACAGCACCACAACCTGCTGGAATATCATCAGGTGCTGGTAACGTCGTTGTAATTGACGCACAAGCATCATTGCTTGATAAAGTCAATTTCGATCTTGTAAGTGAGAACACAAATCTTGATGAGAATATAAGTGATGAAGTATCATTTACATCTGGTAGATTTGGGGATGCGATTATATGCAAATCTAATAGAGTTTTAGATATAGATGATCTAAGTCCACAGTTCTACTCTGATCCTGATCTTATAAGATCCGTTGAACTTGATACATTTGACATGTTGACAGGAGGACCTGGTGGTGATGGTATCAGTGCAATCAAATATTATGCACAAGTGGTTCTTGATACATCGCTAGGTATATCATTCAATGCTACTCAATACTCAGAATTTGTAGTGTTTCATGATGGCACAACTGCTTATCTCAATACATATTCGGAACTAAGTGATGCTGGAGATCTTGGTGAATTTACCACTGATGTTAGTGGTCCTCTTGCGAGTGTGCTTTTTGTACCAAATAATTCAGCGTTTAGTTATGATATTACATTCCACAAAGAGATCATCACTAATGGTGTAGGTGTTGCTTCAACATCATTTGGATTCCAAGAATACAAAGGTATGACAAAGCAACTTAATGTATTTGGATCTGCAGTGGTACAAGAGGTAGATGCAATCGATGGTACTATGTACAAATCTGGAAGTATACTTGTGTCAGCGAGAGGACCGTTAGGTGAGAAAGAGATAGATGAATTTACTTGGTTAGCAAATGGAGCGAACCAAGTTCTATTCACAAACTTTGGTAACATGGATGCTGATACTGATATAGGAACATTCCAAGTCAATATGTTGAGTAATGTATTGAAACTAAGGCATACAGCTCCTGTGGGTATGGCAGTCACAGTGTCAGCATTATCAAGATCAGTGGGTGTAGCACAAACTCATGGTAATACTGGTATCACTGGGTCTTATGTGGTAGGAGATACTGAACTTGATGGCACATTCACAACAATCGTTGCAAATGGATCACCATCACTACAGGTCATATCGACAAAATCATACAGCAACTACACAACTTGTAGATTCCATGTTGAAATTAATAACACTACTGATAACACATATTCTGTATTCATAGTCGGTGCTAATTCGTTTGGTGGCAATGCCTCATACAACAAATATAATAACTTGTACACAGATGACGCTGAGAAACGTAACATTGACAATACTGACATACATATTACTGGTAGTAGCACTCAACTACGGTTCTTACCAGTTGCAAATAAAGCGTATACAGTGAGAGTAGCTGAACTCAAGATTGACAAACCAGATTCAGTATCAAGTAATCAAACATATAACCTATAATGTCATTTCAATTAGGGTCACTCAATAAACAATTTA
>MDSY01075377.1_pt1 | contig 10380 bp, 12 predicted proteins | sample 811131 | NCBI WGS metagenome assembly MDSY01 (sample SAMN05326643, study PRJNA326480) | marine metagenome | isolation source: seawater | place: Atlantic Ocean: South West | collected 2010
AAGTGGGTTTTCGACCCCGTTGCCGGGTAAATTATTCCTTTTTTGGGCTACACGTGTAGCCTATATTAGGCATAATTTACCCGGCAACGGGGTCGAAAACCCACTTGGGAATCGTGTTTACCAAGTGTTTACCGCGGGGCGCGCACCCGGGTAAGCGGGCCCGCAAGAGGGGGCGGCTTGCGCAACGTCATTTTGGTCTTCGAGTGGAGCACAATGCACACAAAACGGCACACGCTTTGCACTAGAGTCGTCGTCTTGGCGCAACGCTCTGTTTCGCTACCGGAACGCTTTGTCACGTGACCTAGACAGTCTTGGCCACGGCTCGCAGCTTGGCCGGCTCCATGGCCGAGAGGACGACCGCCTCCGGCTGCAAGCGCACCTGCTTCATGCCCGCGAGGCCCAGCTCGCGGGCCCAGGCCGCGAGAAAGTTCTCGCACTCGTGGCTTCCCCACAGACAGGGCGGCTCGAACTCGACGCGCTGTCCGAGCTCCTTCGACTTCCACGCAAAGCGCGTCTTGAGGTAGGCGCGGTCAGGGTGCCCCTGCCCGCTGCGCGCGGCGCTGGCCGCCTTCACTGCGAGTTCGCGCCCGGAGGCGAGCCGCGGCGTGGAAAACGGTATGCTGGAGTGGGCGTCGTTCCGCAGAGAGGTGCGGAACTCGCCGTTCTCTGTGGTGAACGAGATGAAGCCCTCGGCGACATTGGAGGCGCACAGCAGCCCGGTGCTGTGCTGCGCGTCGATGCACCCCGCCGCGTACTGCCACGTCGACCGGGGGGTGCCATCGATCTTGCGCAGGGTGTTGTAGGAGACGTCCAGACAGGTGACCGCCCCCCGGATGGGCGCTCCCGGGAAGCTGGCGTTGTCGCCGATGGTGTCGGCCGTGTGGTGCCCGAGTATCTTGGCGGCAGAGAGCAGCAGACGCGCGCGGTTGCGCTGCGCGGCGAGCGAGACGCGCCGCAGCGCCTGCGGCCCGGGCTCGTTGCCCGCCTCGAGCGCATCGTCGAGGGTCTTTCCCCCGCGCAGCGCGGCCGAGAGCCGGCTGTGGAAAGTCTGCGCGGCAACGCCGCCGCCCGCCTTGCACACGAGGTAGTAGTTCTGGTGCACGCGGTCCATGCCGCGCACGGAGGCGTCGGGCGCGCGGCGCTGCTGCGCCGAGTAGAGCCCGAGCAGACAAGAGCCGGAGTCGAAGCCGGCGGTCCAGGGCCCCGTGTCGCGGTCGCACTCGTCGGCGTCCAGGTCGGGCCCCACCTGCAGCTCCGAGTCCGCCATCTCGGAGGGGGTCTGCGCGGCCAGCTCCCGCAGGACGGCCGCGCGGCGCTCGGGGCTCTTGAGGACCGGCTCGGCCACCGCGGCCGGGATCTGCATCGCGGAGACGCCCGAGAACCAGGCGGGCGAGAAGACGTCCGGGTTGACCTCGGCGTCGGCGCCGCTCATGCGCACGACGACGTTCTTGAAGGCGCCGGTCTCGGAGGAGCGCGAGGCGCAGGGCAGCACGGTGGCCTCGTCGCAGACGCGCAGCGCGCCCGCCAGCTGCGCGCGCAGCGAGTGGGAGACCTCCTCAAGGCCCAGAATTCGCGCCATGGTTGCTGCCCTGGTGCCAGTGCGCGCGGTGCCGTTAGCGCGCGAAGCTCAGCATGTGCGAGGCGGCCAAGAGGGATCTCGAGGACAGGATTGCGCGCCTGGAGCAGGTGCTGCCCTGCGTACCCCCGTAGAAGTGTACGCTATGTTGGTCTGTCTACTTAGTCTCAGTTTTACTTTTTCTGCGCCCACGGGGGCTTGCCTATGTTCTGCGCTGTCGCGCGCAGCTCGTCCAGGCGCGCAATGACAACCGCGTTGGTCGCGCGCCGCTCGTCCGCCGCCTCGCGTATCAGTGCTGCAATCTCCACGAGGCACGCGGTGTTCCGGTCGATTGCGGCCACGATCTGCGCCGTGCTAGACACTGGTGTCGCAGGGGGCGCCTCGGAGGGATCGTGGTCTTCCCCTTCCATGTTTGGAATCTGGGCCTCCCGCGGCGCAGGGCCCGCTAGCGGTAACCGACAAAGTGTACTAAGGCCCCCCCAGGGACCGAACCCCTTCCAAATCGACACCTCGTGCCAGCCTTACCGGTATGAGTTCCGGCGGCAAGAAGCGCGCCCGCGAGGAGCCGGTGGGCGAGGAGCCTCTCCACGAGAAGGACGCCGTGCTCCAAGAGGCCGGCGGCGCGCCGGCAGCCGTCTGCCAGATCTGCTTCGAAGAGATGAGCACCGCGAAGGGCGCGCAGTGCCGCACGGCCTTCCTGCCCTGCGGCCACTGCTACTGCTGGGCGTGCCTTGCGCAAACGTCCAAGCAGCGCCAGCCCAAGTGCCCCACGTGCCGCGCGCCCTTCTACTCTGAGGCCGACATCCGCCTTCCCGAGCGTGCCGCGCCGGTCGCGGGCGAGGCACCCGCAACGGAAGAGTTTGCGATCAAGATCAAGACCCTCACTGGCGGCTACCTCGACGTGCCCGGCTGCACCGCGGCCACGACCGTGGAGTCGATCAAGGTCAAGTACGCACAGCAGTCCCGGGACCAGACGGGCTGGGTGTTCGGCGTCGAGCATTTCAAGCTCGTCTGGAGCCGCACCGAGCTCGTCAACGGCAACACGCTCGCGTCCTACGGGATCAACGACGCGCGGCAGGTGGCGTCGGCCGGCGGCGCCGCCGACGCCCCGCGCGAGCTTCACGTGGTGACGCGGCCGTACAACTACCTGGACCCGCAGGTGGCGGCCCGCCTCGGCTGCATGCCCAAGTCGCCGACGGGCCCGCTCACCATCAAGGTGCGCACGCTCGATGGGCGCAGCTGGCCGATCACCGGGCTGACTGCCAATACCACGTTTGAGGAGCTCGCGGTCGCATTCGCCAAGCATCCGTGGTGCGTTGAGCGCAAGGTGGCGCCCGACGACATGCGCTTCCTCTTTGCGAGCATCAACTTTCCGGACAAGGCGACGATGGGCGACGCTCGCCTGGGCGCTCGCGGCTACGAGACGTGCCACCTCATCCTCAGGAAAGGGGCGTACAGCCGCTCGCTCGAAGAGCTGAAGAAGCGCGAAGAGCTGAAGAAGCGCGCCGGGCAGAGTGCGTAGGGGGGGTGCCAGGCGCCTCTGGCCAGAGGCGCCCTGTTGAGGTAGGAATGGCGCCCGCGCGGATCGGGCGCAACAGTACCGAGCGGTGCATTGGGGAGCAGCGGTTCTGGCGGGGGAGGGAGGCTCGGAGCAGGTGCCCCTGTGGAAGTGCGCGCTAGGTTGGTCGGTAGAAGCAGACAGTGTACTCAACTCCCCTTCGTACCCGAACCCCTTCCAAATCGACACCAAGAAAAGCGAGCACATGGACGTTTTGGCTGCTGCGGCGACCGAGATCGAGGTGATCCTCGACGCGACTGCCGTGGACGAGGCGAAGGAGAAGCCGCGCCTCGGTTGCGCAACCCCGGAGACGCAGTACCTGGAGGAGGGCATCGCGATCTCGCGCGGCATGGGCGTGGACGGCTTCTTTGCGCACGTCGTGGTGGAGAAGCCGTCGAAGGGGGGGAAGGAGAAGGACAAGTTCGGCCCGGTGCGCTTCGGCCCGGACGCTCTCGAGAAGGCGCGCGCGGACATGCAGGAGCTGCTCAAGCCGCCGGAGACCGGCGGCAAGGCGCTGCCAGGCCACACGTGTGTGTACTACGACAGCGCAGGGGACAGGTACCGCACTTTGGTCTATCGGCGCGGCATCAAGTACAAGGGAGAGTGGCACACCGGCGACGGCGCGCTCGAGCGCGCCGTCGCCGACCGCGATCGCATCAAGGCGGACGAGACGCCGGAGGCGGTCGTCGGCGTTCCCGTGGAGGAGGCGCCGCGCTTGCGGTCCGCCGAGGTGGGCTGCGAGTGGACGGAGCTGACGCGCACTCCGCGCGAGGCGGAGCTCGTGGAGCGCGCGCGCGCGGCGGCGGCGGCCCGCGCCGCAGAACCTGAGGTGCACAAGCAGATCCAGATTGTCAAGGAGCTGGAGTTGGCGTGGCACCAGCGCTGCGCCTCCGGGCGGCACGAGGCGCTGAGCCGTTCGCTGGTCGAGGCGGTGCGGCAGCTGACGCGGCTGCAGGATGCCGCAGAGGCGAAGCAGCGCCTGCGCGCCCAGTTCGATGTGCGCGCCGAGGGGCTGCGCTTGCGCGACGAGGAGCGCAAGCGCAAGCGCGAGCAGAAGGAGGAGGAGTGGCGCGAGAAGAAGCGGGCCGGGAAGGCCAAGGCCCCCGCGCCCGCCCCGCCTCCCCTCCGCCGGCCGACCATGGAGGAGCGCACGGCGCAGTCCGCCAAGGCGCTCGGCCTGAAGGCCGGGGACTTGACGGGAACCATGCCTCGGGCGCAGGAGCGCGAAGTGGCGCGGCACTTTGCCGACACCGACTTCGGCAAGGAGCTGGGCGACGCCGTGGAGAGGCTGCTGGGCAGCTCTGTGGACGACCTGGCGACCCTGTCCGAGGAGGAGCGGCGCGAGGAGGACCGGCGCCGCATGCCGCCGCCGCCGCGGGTGAAGCAGGAGCCGGAGGACGCGCCGCCTCCGCCCGAGAAGGAGCCGCCGCTGCCGCCGCTGCTGCTGCGGCGGCCGCCGGCCGAGGAGGAGCCGCCCCCGCCCGCGACCGAGCAGGAGGTGCTCCCGCCCGCGCCGGCCCCCGGGCACACCAACATCTGTGTCGCCTGGGTCAATCGGTTCGACAGCGTCGATGGGGACCCCGTCCGGGGCGTCTTGACGCTCGAGGGGCCCGAGCCCGGGACCGGGAAGTCGCTCGTGCAGCACCGCGTGCTGCGCTTCGTCCCCGACGTCCTGGACTGGCGCGGGCGCGCCGACAAGAGCGACGAGCTCAAGCTTTCCGACATCGAGACGCCGCCGCACCCGGACCCCTACAACAACTCGCAGACGCTCTGCATCTGGGTGAAGAGCGAGAACCGCCTCTCCGTCGCGGGTCTGCGGTGGTACGTGCTGGTCTGCACCCAAGGGGGCGGCCTGCGCGGCAAGTTCAAGCGCGGCATGCAGCGCCCCAAGGCGGCCGAGACGTACGCCGAGCGCAGGGCGTGGTGGGACCGCGCCGAGGCGACCGGCGACGCGGCGCTGCGCAAGAAGTTCGAGAAGATCGGCGACAGCGTGAAGAAGTGCATGGCCTCCATCGGGATCGCGCTTCCCTACGACACGCGCCGCGGCGACACGCTCTCCTTCGACTGCGACGCGGGGAGCTTCACCCACGTCGCCTACTCCAACTACCACGAGCGCATGTCGAACACGATGCCGATCGAGGTCGCCCCCGCTCTCTGGAAGATGTGGTTCCGTGCGCACAACGTCAAGATCATCAAGCGCGCGCCGCCGCCGCCGCCGCCCAACGTGGTCATCCGGATGTGCCTCCCCGCCATGATCAAGAACGGGGACCGCATCTCCTTCGATACCGACGTGCAGCGGCACACCTACACGGTCTCCTTGCTGGCGCCCGACACGGTGCCGGTCCCGTCGGGCCCGGGCTTGCCCGACACGCACATGCACGCGGTGCGCGTGCCGGCCGCGGGCGCGTACGCCGGCCGCGCGGGGCCCTTCTTGGCGCGCAACATCGTGCTGCTGGCTTCCGAGCGTCCGCCGGCGCCGGCGCCGCCCAACCAGCCCGGGCCCTCCTCGCTCAACCAGCCCGGGCCCTCCTCGGGCGACTCTGACGACGACGTGGTCGAGGTCGGCGAGCGCACGCGGGAGCAGCGCGACGTGGAGCTTCGCAAGAACGCCATCGACCTCACCGACGACTAGGCAAGCGAAACGCCATGATGCCCTTCCAAATCCACATGAAGGACCTCAAGGACACGCTGGAGGTGGAGGTGGACCTGGCGGAGTTCCAGTTTGCGCTCATCGACAGCGCCCGCTTCGAAGCATGGCTCTCGCGCGCCGCGCGGCTCGCGCAGCCGTTTGAGCGCGTGGACCTGCGTCTCTGCGGCACCCCCAGCGCACACAGGCTCTCCTGGAGCCGCGAGGAGGACGCGCTCCTCGCAGGCGCCATTGCCGAGGAGGGGCGCAAGTGGCACCTGGTGGCCAAGCACGTTCCGGGACGCTCTCCGAGCGCATGTAGGGAGCGCGAAGCGCGCCGTAACAAGGGGGTTGTCCGTAACCGTATCTAAGTAACCCGGGGCTCTAGACAGCAGCCTCTCCTTCCGAATCGACACTTCCACGCACCGCCCCCGCCTCGAAACCGTCCGCTATGGCCCTGCCGTTCAAACCCGAGATCGCCAAGATGCGGGCCGCCGTCAATGAGCTCCAGGCCAAGATCAAGGAGGAGCTGGCGGAAGAGACGGAGGCGTCGTGCGCTCTCTTGACCATTACGGAGGCGCTCGACAAGATCGAGGGCGAACTCTTCCTCCTCGCGTACGTCGGTGGCATCCGCATCGAGCGCAGCGACTTCCCGGCGAGCGTGGAGCGCGACATCGCGAACAGGCCTTATGGGGCGACCGCCAAGAGCTCGCTGGACATGCCTCCCGCGACCAACACGCCCCCTCCGGAGAAGCTCTGCGGCTTGCTGAAGGCCTTTTTGGCGGAGCCCCCGGGGCCCGCGGACGAGAAGCGGCCGCGAGCGTGAGTTGGGGGTCGAGTCCGCGCTCCTCGCAGGCGCCATTGCCGAGGAGCATAACCCCAGTTCACGCGACCGGCGCGCGATAGCACGCTCCGTTCCACTACCATGCACGCGCTGGGCGCGCTTGCGCTCGCCCTCGTCGCCAGCTCGGCCACTCGGTACGAGGGCGGCATTTTCGGAGTAAACGCCGGGGTCACGCTCAAGGGCAACGTCGCGACGGTCGCGCTGCGGGGCATTCCCATCGGCGGGCTGGTGCAGGGCCGCGCCGTCCTCGCCGACGACGGCGAGCTCCTGCTGGAGGGCGCGCTCCGCCGGGCGCTGGAGAGAAACATGTGCGCCGTCGAAAGCGTGCAGGCGGTCGGAGACGAGGTAGAGATCAACGTGACGTTCCCGTTCGGACGGCGCAGCGTGCGCCTGCGGCCAGTATGACCGCTCAGAGCGCGCGCGCGATGGCGCGCGAGGTCGTGGAGGTGCTCAAAATGTACGCGGGGGTAGAGTAGTTAATCTAAACTGGCGTGGCGCCTCAGATACACCAGCACTAGCAGCCACAGCCCCGCCAGTCCCGCAGCAATGTCGCGCGCGTCTCTCGCGCACTCGGGCGTGCGTGCAACGCGCATGGCGTGCTCCATCCAGGAGCGCCCGCGCGAGGGAGCTTCGTCGGCGTCGCTCTCTGCCGACTCGTCCATCCCGCTAGGGTAGGTGGCAAACGGGCCCCGTACAGGACTAGCGCGGCATGCTGCGTCCCCAGCAAAATCTGCTCGTCGTGGGCGCCAATGTGGTGTCGGACGACGTGCTCGAGCGAGAGGCCCGTCTTCTCGACAAGAGGTGTCGCGAGGTCAACCGGAGCGCCATAGAGACCACGCTGGCGCTCAGCCAGGCGTGCGAGCGCCCCGACGGGGGGAAGTACCCCTGCAACGACCCCTCTCAGCTACTGGACCGCATTCTTAGCTACATTTCGATCGAGGCGGACCAAACCGACGCCCCTCCCTTCACCCTCGACTCGGACCCGAAGGACGTGCTGCGCTGGATGAGCACGGCGGTGGAGACTATCAAACTCAAGGTTCGGCAAGACGTCGAACGGGCGTACAGAGTGCCGCATCTGGCAGAGGAGGAGTGCAGCCGGCTGCGCGCGATGCCCCCCGGCCACGCCGCCGAGTGCTACCGCGCGGTCGCCACCATGAGCGCGCTCGCGCGGCCCTACTAGTCAACGTGCGCGTGTCCGTGAGCTCTCGCGTACTTGCGCGAGAGCACTTCCCACAGTACCATATGCGCCACGTACAGCGCGACAGAGGTGGCCATGACGTAGAGCGGGGTCCCGCTCGGCACGGGCGGCGGGTTAAAAAGCGCGTGGTCCCATTGAGTCGTCCAGTTTGCGGGTATGACGCTAAAGCGACCGCCCCCCAGTTCGGTAATCTCCACAAAGCGCGCTGGCATTGCTGGCCGTCGACTGCTGCCCATTGCCTGGGCAATCTAGCGAGATCCCCTTCCAAATCCAAATGAGCCTTGCCAAACGGTTTCGCGCCGAGCCGAGACAGCTTCCGACGCTGCTTGGCCACGCAGTCGTGGCGACCCTGGAGCAGGCGCTGCTGAGGGCGCCGCAGGAGGTGGCCGCGCTGGTTCTGAGAGCCGCGGACCTGCAGCGCTGCTTGCGCCGTGCCTGGCTGGCGCTGCGGCACCCCAGCCACCAGATTGCGGATTCCGACACCATCGCCGTGCAGGTGGCGTTGGCGGCGTCCGACCGGACCGCATGGCGCGTGGTCAATGCCAACATACCGTGGGGCGTCGTCCCTGTGCCGTTGGCGCTGTCGCTGCAACGGCTGATGCACGCGGACGACGGGCGCCAATGGCTCACGAACCATCCGTGGTGGGCGGTTGGGGCCGACGGGATTTGCGAAGCAGAGATCAACCTGGCGTTCGACGCAGACCAGCGCGCGGTGGAAGGGCTGGGGGTGCTGTACCGCGTGGCGCTTGAGGACCGCGAGAACGAGGCGTGGGTTGCGAGCGGGGGGTCGGACGTGGCTTCGGACGAGGTAAGTCTGCAGGAAGGGGCCGAAGCGGCCGTGGCCGATGCGATCGAGCGCCTGGCAAGGGAAGTGTGCTCAGGAGTCTTGCACTTACCGGCTATGTGGCCCAGCGCCGCGGTGCACGCGCGGCTTCCGCGGATGCGGCTGGTGCTGCTCAACTGGCAAAGCTCCTTCGAAGAGGCGCTGAATACAGCTCGCTAACCACAACTGTGTACTATGGGGGCGCACTGGGAGGGATGTCCGACTCGGAGTCGTCACAGGACGCGGCGAGCGCGGCGGCGAGCGACGCGGGCGAGGATGCGCGCGGGCTGCGCGGGCTGGCGCAGCGGGTGCATCGCAAACTGGGCATAGACGAGGCGAGCCCTCTTCCGGTGCGCGACCACCGCGCGGCGGTGGAGTCTCTGCAGCGCGCGCACGACATTCTGGTGGAGCTCCCGGGCGCAGACGTGGAGGTGCGCATGCTGCTGCTCGCGTCGGGGATCGCGGTGCAGCGACGCGTGGACCTGGGCGCAGAAGGCGAGGAGCTGGAAGACCTGTCGACCACCGCCGTGCTGCTCTTTGTGGTCCAGGTGCTCTGCGAAGGAGCAGCCGCGTCCCCCGCACACGACCTGGACGACCCTCCGCAGCCGGATCCGCGAGAGCCGCTCGAGCGCTGGCAGGCCACCTCGCTGTGGGAGGCGATGCAGCAGGCGGGGGGGTGGGAGGAGCTTCCGCCCGCCACGGTGTGCCGCGCGTGCGTGCGCTCGGCTCCGCACAGCTCTCTGGAAGAGCTGGCCGCGCTGGCTCCCGTGTACTTCCGTCTTTCGGCGGCCGCGATGGTGCACTCCATGCTGGGCGACGGCGGCCGCGACTTTCTGACGCTGAGCGCGATGGACGTGGTCAGCGTGGCGAACAGCGAGCGAGACAGGCGCCTGGCGGCCATAGTGGGGGCCGCGGAGTCGGAGGCGGGCCAGATGGCGCTTCGCGACATCCTGCTCAGCTTCCTGCTGCCCTCCGGCGTCGTGGGCGTCCGAAGGGGCGTCCTGCTCAGCCGCGAGTCCTCCGCCGTGGCGACACAGAACCACGCCGCGCAGATGCAGCTTGCACACGAGGTGGCGATGCGCGGCGCCGAGTGGACGTGGACGGAGGACAAGGAGGAGCTGCACCGCTCGTGCGCGCTGCTGGCAGGGGCCTGCGTGATGATGGCCAGCAAGGGCACCGACGCGATCCGCAAGGGCACCGCCTTCCGCGGGCGCGCCGACCTTCCCTTTCTAGAAGCGCGCAAGCGACTCGACGAGCGCCGGCTGTGCTTGGTAGCCCACCGTAACGAGTGGGTGGTGTACGCGTGCACGCGAGCGCGTAACCAGCCCAAGACGAACGTCTTGCTGCGGCAGAGCGGGTTTGGGGGACTGTGTGCGGCGGTACTGTCGTTCACGGGGGCGTAGGTTTTTAGTGCGTGCGCTAGACGGCGTTCAGTCTCCGTAGCCCTTCCAAATACACATGGACCCGCCACAAGCGAGGACGATGACTGAGGTGTTAGAGGCCTGGTACCTGCAGGAGCAGGACAGCAGCTACCGCGAAGCCGTGCGCGAGGTGGAGCGCACCATGCGCGCGGAAGGCGTCAACCTGACGCTTCGGCAGATTGTGGACGTCGCAAACGAGTCGATGCGGCGCGCGGACGACCCGCCGCAGCGGCTCTACAGTCGGTACCGGCTCGTGGACCCTTCGAGAGGGGGCAGCGAGGTCGAGATCGAGACGACCGAGCTGCCACGGGGCTGGAACCGCGCCCCCGACGGG
>MDSY01137055.1_pt1 | contig 10380 bp, 8 predicted proteins | sample 811131 | NCBI WGS metagenome assembly MDSY01 (sample SAMN05326643, study PRJNA326480) | marine metagenome | isolation source: seawater | place: Atlantic Ocean: South West | collected 2010
GGGCGATTAGAATGACGTCGTGTTTTGTTCACAGGTGATTGACCCCGCGAATAACCTCGCAGCGTTTCACTGCACCACGGGCGTACCCGTCGCGCTGGACGAAACAGTCGACGACGCTTTCAGAGCCGCACTGGCGACCGGGACGTCGATTGAAAAGTCACTCGCCGAATATTTCGAACCCACCCTCGGGGTAAGTGCGCTGGTGCTCAAACCATCGGTGCTCGGCGGGCTGGAAGCGTGCGCCGCCGCCGCTCAAGCCGCCCGGTCCCGGGGGGTAGCCGCCGTGGTGACAACCGCGTTTGAATCGGGCGTGGGCGTCGCGGCGTGTGCCAACTTGGCGAGGGCGCTCGATGCCGCCGCGATGGACGCCGCGGCCAAGGCGAGGGCGGATGATACCAGACGAACGGAAGCTGAGAGACTCGCCGACGCCGCCAACGACGGCGAAGATGCCGTTCCGTTTCGAGCCTCCCGCGAGGCTCGCATGCGTTTGATGAACTCGATCGACGCCGGATCCTTCGAGCCTTCTTCGAGCGGCGACGGTATCGGGGATGGTGTTGGTATTTACGAAGAGTCATCACAGTCACAGTCGGGGATCACGCACAACCCCGTCGCGAGGCTGACGGCGATGCGTCACGGGTTGGGCACCGGCGCGTGGCTTGACGGCGACTCGGTGACCCCGCCCGCCGCGCCCCTCGCCAAACTTCCGGGCGGCGGCGTCGGCGTGGACCTCGCGTCCATCCCGCGCGATTTCGAAATCATCGCGGATTTGTCCGCCAAAGCCAAACTGACGGGTTCGGGGTTGTCCGACACTTGGGCTTCATCCAGTTCGAACTGGGGTTCAGTCGCGTACCACACGGTGGAGACCGACGCCGGCGTTTATTCGTTCAGGGTGGTGGATAGCGGGCCAGACGATTCGGACAATTCGGAGCCGGTTTCCCCGCCCGTGGTGCTGCTCCACGGGTTCATGGGCGGCGCCGAGGACTGGAACGTCGTGGCGGCGGCGATCGCGCCCGAGCGAAGGTGCGTCGCGGTGGACCTGCCTTCGCACGGCGGATCTTTCTTCCCCCCCGCCGCGGAAAAGAAAGACGAATCGTCAACCGGGTCGAGCGGCCTCGACCTCGATTCCGTCGCCGAGGCGCTCGCGAAGCTCATCACGCGGCGCGTGTGCCCGTCGAGCGCGACGGGCGCGGTGCTCGTGGGGTACTCGATGGGCGCGAGGCTCGCGCTTCGTACGGCGGCCAGTCACCCCGAATGCGCCGCTTCGACGGTGTCAATCGGCGGCTCGGGCGGGATCCGGGACGAACGCCAACGCGCGCTGCGAGCCGACCGCGATGACTCGATGGCGGAGGCGCTCGCCGACGGCGGGGTCGGCGCGTTCGTGAACGCGTGGTACAGGCAAGGTCTGTTCCGGAGCCTGTCGGCGCACCCGAGGTGGAGGGACGGCGCCGTGGCGAGGCGCCGAGCCGAGATGTTTGAGATGTCGTCGGCTTTTTCGTCGGAGGTACACTCGGAGGACGTATGCGCGGCTAGGGAGCTGGCGCGCGTGATGTCTGCGATGAGCCCGGGGAGGCAGACGGTGTTACGCGGCGAGGATCTCGCGAGGGTTCACCGCGGGAGCGCCGGCGGGGTGACGCTTCTGGCGGGTGAGCGCGACGCGAAGTTTGTGGCGACGGCGAACGCGATGGCGGCGGATGCGAATGTGTTTTTGGAAAATGATGAAGACGGCGGGGATGGAGTGGAGGTGGTGACGGTGCCCGGTGCGGGGCACACGGTGCATCTTGAGGCGCCGGAGGGGCTGGTGCTTCCCATCCTTCGCGTCGTGAGGAGGACGTAGACGAGAGACGCGGACGTCATTTGAAATCAAAATCAGTAGCTAATTATTTCAGCTCAGGTCACGAAGAACCGCACAGCATGGCATCAATAGCATCACGCATCTCGCCATGGGCCTTGCTGTTTTTGTTCTGCGTGGACCTTGCAAAGATTTCGGCGTGGCCGCGCAGTGCTGGCAGTGTTGTCAAATTCGTCCTGCCGAAACTGCACCCATACTGCAAGCGACACATCTTGCAGAAAGCATGGCCAACTGGGTTTACCCCGACGAACCTGTCCAGCGCCTGAAATTTCATCTCTCTTTTGAATGAAGCAATCGCCTGCTCGATGAGGCGGTTCGTTAAAGGCGGCTGCAAGTTTTCGTATCTGCGCTGGAGAGGAGTCAGGAGAGGAACATTCCTGAACCTCATCATCAAATCAGGAACATCAGGAACAAACCCAAGATCAAACGTAATGAGCTCGTAGTCCTTTTGAATGTATATATTTTCCATCCCGAGCGATCCCGAGTGACGCCCATCCCCGAGCGCCGCACGCCAACTCGATTCCAGCTACAATGCGATCTCGCGCCATATTCCCCGCAGTAGTATCGAGTATTTCGACGTATGCCATCAGTAAGTCACCCTCCCAGTGGCAGTCCAGTATTTGGTGACTCACGTTAGCAGCACGCAGAGATCTGAAAGTGTTGGATGTGGGTGCCGGATGATGGAATTCTCCGAGAGCACGTTGGTGAATGACGTGGCGGCCGTAATATACCCCAACCTCCCTTTCTAGAATGTGGCCCGGGTAGATACGGCCGGTAATAACAGCCCTCTGCGTCTTGTGAATTTGGCCATAAACGATGAGTCTGCCGTCATTCAAAGTGATGCTCTTCGCAGCGGCATCCACACGGGCCTGTCGAGTTCTGTAAAGATTTTCTTCGAAGGTGCAAGTAATACAAGACATCAAGAAGGACCGCATCCAACGGGTGACGGGGCGCGCAACCCGGGGCGCGCAACCCGTGCTGCGCGCGGATTGGGCGGGTTCAACTCGGGGAACTCGCGCAAACCAGTCTAGACGAGATAGACGTGATGTGCCCACCTCCTCCGCGCCAGAGAAGGTCCGTATCACACTTCGAGGCGAACTGCCAAGAACGACTATTAAGCTTAGCAAGTCTGCGTCTTGCAGGTGAGGCATGACGTGGGTCTGGAACACCTCGGGAAACTGCTCGCAGAGCCTACCGAGTATCGAAGTAGCGACTGCATCGTCCTGCAGCTTGAATCGAGCTTGACGACGCCAGTTTCCTACTAGGTAGGCATCCACGCGATCCATGGTGCTTGGCGAGAGTGTGCGCCAAGAAGTGAGTCGTGGCTTTTCGTAGATCTTCTCCAGTTCCGAGATATGATAAACTTCGTGCAAATGGTATCACATGAGACACTCCACGTTTGACGCGACGGCGTCCCTATCCTCAGCGGACAGCACCACCCGCACCCCCCCGATGCTCACGGCCATCCCGTCCCCACCCCGGTCGCCATCATCGTCGTCCCCTCCATGCGTACCATCCACGTCGCCACCCGCCTCCTCCTCCTCCTCCTCCTCCTCTTCCTCCATCTCTTCATCCTCGGCGGCGTTTTGCATGTCAACCTCCTCCGCTCCATCCCCGCCCGGCCCTTCGTACCCTTCCAGCGTCTCCGTGACCTCGTCATCGTCCGGGTCCACGAACCCGAACTTCATGCCGTCATCCACCGCGCGTGCAAGTGCATCGGACCCGCCTCGTCCCACGCCCACGCTCCGACCGGGTTTCCGTACGAACCCCGGCTTTAGGTGCGAGCCGTCTTTGGGCGGGTTCTTGAGCGGCCTATGCCCCGTGCTGATTTCCTCGTGGCTCAGCACGCCGCCGTCCTCGACGTACGGGGTATCGCCTTCCTCTTGCCCTTTGTGTAACGTCACCATGCGCCGCGATGGGTCGACGAAAGGTGCGCCGACGCTGTAGTTGACGCCGGCGACGGCTTCACCGAAACCGACGACGGGTCGTCTCGGCCACGAGCCCCATAGCAACTCCGCGATTGCCTTGACCGATCCCATCGGTGGGTCGTCCGGTGCGGTGGTATCCGCCAGGCCCGCGAGCGGGTCCGGGTCGGAGGCTTTGGGCGGGTCCACGAACTCATCCGTGAACTCGACGCCCTCATCATCCTTCTTCTCGGGCGGAGGCGGAGCTGTCGCGGCTGGACCCGATCCGAAAGTCATGGGACGGTAATCGGACGAGCCGGGGTCGACGCCGCGCAGGTGCGCGGGTATGTCGCCGAACGCGCACGGCGTCCAGTCCTCCACCAGCGTCCACTTACCGGCGCGGATCGGCTCCTTACGTTGTTGTTGCTATTGTTGTCGCGGCTCCTCGTCCTTGGATTTTTTACCCTTTTCTTTTTTTCCCGTCTTGTCCGACGGGGGTAGTTTCTCCCCCGAGAGCAACGCGCCGGCTCTCGCGTTGAACTTACGTCCGCCGCCCACCGCCTGCAACAGCGCCTCACCGAGCTCCGTCTGCCCCTTCGTCGAGTCCGGGAGGGACATCGTGCGGCGGAGTAGGTGCCACGTCAGCGCCTTTTGCCGCGTCTTCGGCCCCGCGTCGCCGATGATCCCGCCGTCGCCGACGGAGCCCGCGCCGAAAACTTTCTCCGCAAAGTCGGATCGTTTTTCGGGTCCCATGTCCAGCGTGTGCGCCGCGAAGACCTCCACGGCCGCCTTGGCGACGATCTCGACCGGCGTGGGAGTCGAACCGACAACCTCCGGGTCACTAAGCAAGGCGTCCTCCACCGCCTGGAGCACCAGCTCCTCGTGGACGTGATCCCACCGTTTCTTCAGCCGCGCCGCCGTCTCCTTCCAATCCTCCATTCGCGTCCGCTCCTCCTCGTCCGGCTCCGGCGGTCGTTGCTCCGCCCTCGCCACCGCGGCGCCCATGATGAGCAGCGCCTTGACCACCGTCTTGGTATCGTCCTTGTGAACGACGTTGGCGAGGCGGTTGAGCGCGTCGCGGCGCCGTTGACCCGGGGTGTCCTCCTTGCGCCTCTTGGACCCAGACGCATTCGCATTCGCATTCGCGTTGGCGTCCTCGCCCCCACCATTCGCGCCCTCGTCCTCGCGCCCGATGTCCCTCGCGTCGTTAGCGTTCGCGAACGCCTCGTCGTCATCCGAATCGTCGTCGTCATCTGAATCGTCGTCCGAGTCCTCGTCCTTGGTCCGCGGCTTGCCTCCGCCCTTGCGCCGCTTACCTTTCCCCCGGTTGGCGACGATGCTGGCGGCGACGCGTTCAGCCTTTTCGCGCCTGGCGCACTCCGCCGTGACGAGCTCTGCGACAGCTTCGCACGCGCCGTCCCGTACCGCGTCCAGCACTTGCCTCTGCGCGTTCCAGTACCGTTCGAAGAGCCACTGCAGGGCGCACTCCGAGCCGTGCCGCAGGGTCCCTAGCGGCGGTAGTTCTTGGTGCGACGCTTCCATGCGGATGTCGACTAGGACGACGGGTATGCCGATCTTCTTGGCGAGGGTCATCACCGGGGCGGCGTACTTGCCGTTCTGGCTCGGGTCCACCGCGCCGTTGACCATGCGCACGAGGCACTGCGATTGTTGGAAGGAGCGGTGTACGGGCGTCAGAGTCGGCATCGATCGGGTTTAGGGTAAAGAGTTAATTAAACATCGCGGGAACTCATCCGTCCGTCCGGGTGGTGTACATCGTGTGGGTTGTCGGGGTTATAAACGGGCGATACGCACCATGGCGTATGTGAGCTGTAGCATGTTATCCGAGAGGTGCGGCCCGGGCGACCCGGGAACGCCGCCGTCGTGCTTGCGGCACTCCATCAGCTGCGCGGTCACCTCCACCGCGTGCGGCACGTTTCCCCTGGTTCGCCACGCATCCACGCGGGCGAGGGCCACGTCGCGCGCGGTGGGGTCGGCGCCGCACAGTCCACCGCGGACGTGCTCCCATTCGTCCCAGTCCTTCCACGGGACCACGCGCGTCGCCTGGTGCGCGGCCATGGTGGCCACACTGGTGTGCCAGAGGTTGTGGCGGGTTCGATTATTATTAGAGCAGAGTTTCGCTTTTTCGGGCTTTTACGTTGTGTCATTGACTCGACGCGCGGGACCCTCGACACAGGATGGCGTCCGGGTTCGACACGCGCGTCTCCTCGAATAGCAACCCGACGGGTATCGCTAAAGGCACCGGCGACCTCGGCAAAGGCGTCGTATTCACCGTGACGTACGCGGGCTGCTGAGACCCGCACGGACCAGAGGCGCGCGACATGGCCGTCGACCTCGTGCACGGCGTGTTGCCAGGCGCGGACGTGCGGTGGGAACGGACCCCAAGGGTGAAGCCGGAGAAGCTCACCGTGTCCGTGGCGAAAGGCGGGTGCCTGGTCTCCGTGCGCCAGCGAGACGTATCGGACCACTATCGCGGCGAGGGCGTCAACGAACTCATCGGCGCAATCCAGAAATACAGTCGTGACGCCGGCATTCTCTAGCTAGGTGTTGTTAATCTAGCTAGCTAGAGCGCGTCGCCGCGCCGACGAGTGTGCCCGTTCGAATGACGGAACGCGACCGGAACTCCGCGCGACACTCGCGCGGAAGGCGCGTCCCCGACCGAAAAGACGAGCGAGACGGCGTCATCGGCGATGAGAGCGCAATTGTTGTACGAAGGTATTGAATTGTTGTATCGACGAGAGTACTCGACACGTGTACAAGTAGGCTAATTTGGCTCGCTCTTTATCTTACACGTCGTCGTTACAAGCAGGCTAACTGCATCATCCAGCTAAACGGGCGGTTTCCCTATAAAAGTGTGTACCCCCCGAGATACACGGTCAGTACAAAGTACCCCAGCGCGAGAAAAACGAAGGCCCACGTCAGGATCTTCCGACGCATCATCTTCCTACGCCTCGTCATCTCCCGCCTGCACAGCGACCCCGGCGGCGGAGCCGACACCAGCGTCACCGAGGGAGCCGCCGTATGCGACGAGGACGCCGCGCGCCGCTTCGCCTTCTTCACGCCCGCCGATGACGCCTTCACCGCCCGCGGCGACGACGGCGGTGAATGCACCGGTGTCACCGTCACGGGCGTCGTCCTCGCCGCCGCCGCATCCCCGACGCTCGTCCCGCCCTCGTCCCCGATCGCGCGAACCCGGCACCGGATCCGCCGGCCCGGGAGTAACCCGTCGATCGTGTGCATCCGCTCGCGCATGGAACCGCACTGGTACACGCAGACGTACTCGTCGATGCATCCATCTCCGCCGCCCGCGACTTCCAGTCGGTACTCCACGGCTCGTTGGCGCCAGTCCGCGTCGATGGATTCGCGCGAGTTGGCGGTGAACGAGACGGTGACGGAGTCGTGGGAGACGGCGCACACGGCGGGGGGACGCGGGGGCGCCGGCGGTGCCCTCGGCGTGGTCACCTCGCTCCATTGTCCGAACTCGCCACGGGAAGTTCCATCGGCGCAGTCCGCGGCGATTCTGAAGCGGTACGCGGACGCGGGTTTCAAGCCGTGCACGCGTGTCTCGCACTTGGGGTTCACCCTGCCGCTCTCGGGGACGTCGATTGCGATCCACTCGTCGTTCGTTGACTCGGCACCCCCCTCGGCACCCCCCTCGGCACCCCGTGACACAGTTTGCATCTGCGCGCGATACGCGGCCACGACGCTTCCGTTGAGTCGAAGCGGCGGCCGCCATCGGACTTTAACGCCGTCGGGCGTCACGGACGCGAACGTGGGGGGTTCCGGCGGCGACGGAGCCGCGGCGTCGCGCCTGTGCGTCGTGAGTTTGCCGTACGCTCCCGCGCCCGCGGCGTTGTAGGCGCGGCATCGGAAGACGATGGATTCGCCCGGTCCGCACAGCTCGGGTTCCGGAAGGGTCACCCGCGACTCCGCGCCCTCGTACACGACCCTCCACTGTAGCTCCCCGGGTGACGACGCGTCTCTCAGCCCGGTGCCCGCCACGGCGTTGGATCCGCTTTTAGTGGAACCCTTGTTGGCACCGCCCTTGCCGTCACCGCCCTTTCGTTTTGAAACGGTTTGAAACGGTCGCGAAAGAGCGGGCGCCGCCTGCACTTGGTGCGCCGTCGGAGCCGACGCGGCGTCGTCCTTCGCGGAACCTTCCGGAACCCGCCACGTCAGCACAACGCACCCGGGTGACTTCAAGTCCACGGCACACACCGGCGCGGAGGGCGCCGGTGGGACTGACATGTCGGTGTACGCCACAGCGATGGGCCCGGGTTCGGATTCCGTCCCGGTGTGGGCGTCAACCGCCACTACCCGGCACTGAACCAAGCGGTTGGAGCGTAAGCCCTCGAGCGTGACGGCGCACGCGCCGAGTGGCACGTCCGTGCGCGTGAACTTGCTCGGTCGCGTCGGTACGGCTTTGTCGGACTCGGAGTCGGTGGAACTTCCGCTCCACGTCGTGGAACTTCCGCTCCCGTACGAGTAAACAGTGGGCGGGACGGATGAACCCGACACGACGGAACTCGCGCCGCAGTCCATGTCGTCCAAACCGATCTCCCCGGTCGTGGACGACGACGACGACGACGACGCACGCGCGCGGACGCCGCGCACGGGGCTCAGGGTCAGCGGCGTCGTCGCGTTTGATCCCTTACGTCGGCGGCGGCGCGCGGGCGACGAAGCCACCGACCATTCGCCGCCGGATCTCGAAGTCTCAGCCCCTGTAAACAAAACATGACACCAGTCATCAGTCTAATCGCCCATATGCAAATAAAAATAAACTTACCAGTCGCGGGCCCCACGTCGCGCCACTCGACCACGTACACACACCCGCGTGTCCCATCCCGCACGGGCGCCCACTCGAGCCTCACGTGCGACGTGGACGTGCGGGTGGCGACGCACTCGCCCGGTCGCTCGGGCGGGGTTAACTCGAACGGGACAATCTCAGAAGATACAAACTCGACGGGTGACTTTTTAGTGATTTGGCTTTTGGCTTTTGGCTTTTCCGCGACTGCGTCCACAGTCGCTTTGCTCGCCTCGGTGGACGCCGTGAAGAGCTCGGAGGGCTTCGATAACCCCACCAGGTTCTTAGCGCGCACGCGCACGACGTAGGCGGTCGCCGGGGTCAGTCCCGTCAGCGTGGCTTCACACCCGTCCCACACGGGAACCTCCTTAACGCTCCAACCCGAGTCGAGGTCATCCTTTGCCGAATCCGTCGACTTTTTGTACTCTACGGCGTAGCGGGTGAGCCTGCACCCTCCGTTGTGCGGCGGCGGCAGCCACGCGACGGTCATCGTGTCGTCCGTGACCTTGGCCAGCGACGGGGCGCACATGGGCGCGTCGGGAGGTCCATCCGCGGTGCGAACGGCGAGTGACGGCGCGGACCACTCGGAGACGGCATCATGCGATGTGTTTTGGTTTTCCGACTCCGCTTGTTTGGACGTGATGATGTTTGTTGCCCGTACCCTGAAGAGGTGGTGGCGCGCGGGTGCGAGCCCGGTGACGACGACGTCGCACGTCAGCACGCGCGATGCGACGGTGGTGAGCGTGCCGGGTCGCCCGTCGGCGCTCATCTGCACCTCGTAGGCGAGGGCGGGCGCCGGCGAAGTGGGCGAAGTGGTGGCTGGCTCCTCGACTTCGTCGCCTCCCTTTTCGGGGGTTCCCGACTCGTCAGACGAGGGGTCGGGATGGGAGCCCGCGGACCAGCGGAGGGTGACGGATGCGGCGGTCACGGACGCCGCTTCCAGGCCGCATGGCGTCGGGGGGGCTCGCGTGGACGTCGACGATGCCTCGAGAGTCGGCGATACGACGCTCGAGTGGGTCGAAGGGCCATCGCGGGTCGCCTCGGGGAGGTCGATGGCGGGGTCCACGGCGTGTCGAGCACCCGAGGGAGCCCGAGCGTCGGATGCGTCGTCACGCGCGCGCGGTTCGTCCTTCGCCGACGCTATGTCCGCCCACGAGCGCACGGCGGCGGTCACCGCGGGTACATCGGGCGCCTCGGGAACCGTCGGCGTCGTGATTTCGGCGGTCGTCGCGGCCATGTCGCGTTGTGGCGGTCGTGGGAAAGGCGAGCCTCGGGATATCCCTTTTCCGGGCGCGTCTCCTCTTCCGAGATGAGTTTCGGATGTCCGCGCCACCCACCGAGCGCGCCGGCGTCCTTTGGGGAAAGCGGCGGAGTGGGGAGGGTACGCGGTGTGTACGCACGAGTATACTCGCGCGCACGATACGTTTCCGGGCGTGTGGGGACGCTCGGGGTGAAGTGCGGGGGGCGCCCGCGTCCCTTCGGAGATCCCGATGTTGGTGCGAAAAGCCGAAGTTGGAGCGAGAAACGCACGGACGGGTGAGATTCCACTTTTTGCGTATGGGCATTTAGACTGAGATGATGTGCGTTTTCCACAGGATGGGTGTTACGGTCGGATTCCACGGTCGGATTCCATCTCGGAACTCCCTCTCGATTTTTTGCAGAGATGTCTCTCGGCAGATCTCTCACTTCGAGGGGCGCGCCGACCTCGCGGATGGGGATGACGACGGTTTGGAGGCCGCGCGTCAGGATAGACGTTCCGGATGTCGGCGATGCAGAGAACACTGATACACGGAGAGAGGAGTTGA